>ERZ860508.736-NODE-736-length-23439-cov-5.110674_pt1 | contig 23439 bp, 19 predicted proteins | sample MGYA00509976_ERZ860508 | MGnify/ENA primary metagenome ERZ860508 (study PRJEB30046, sample SAMN00715242) | human gut metagenome | study: EMG produced TPA metagenomics assembly of the A metagenome-wide association study of gut microbiota in type 2...
CCGATGATCGAGCTGCCATCGACAAGTCCGGCAAATGCAGCGTTCTCGTTGGAACAACTGGAAGAAATATGGAAATCGGAGATTGGTAAATATTTGTAAAAGTATTTTACAATAGTGACGCTGACATATAAAAAGAACAATATTTTACATTAATTATACACAACTTTACAGATTCATCAGATGATTTTACCTGCGTATGATAGCGGGCGTTTTTTCTAATTGATAAACGTATATCATAAAAAGTAATGATGAACGAAAGAGAGAAAGAAAATGAATGAAAATGTGATCGAACAGCCGGTTGCAGCTATGTATATGGTATCCAAAGAATTGAATCGTCTGGCAGGTTTTACGACAGAAATGTTGTTTAGTCTTAAATCAACAATTATGAGTAATCGATCCGAAGAAAGTCAACAGAAGTTTACAGAGAAGCTTCAATATGAAACCGTTCCTTCTGCAGGGCTTTTCTCACATCCTGAATTATATAGATTGCTTTTTCGCTTGACCGGTCTCTGTATGTTACAGTTGGCCGGCCGTTTTTTTGTATGATATACTGCATCCAGATCAGAATTTTGCGTGTAAAATATAAGATGATGGCATGAGAACGTCTTGCGTAATAAAGGTATAGAATTTTCTCATGCCATTAGTTTATTTTTCTCATGCCATTAGTTTATTTTTAATTTTACAAAATTCTGGTGGGTGTGGTATAGTAAGGATAACTTTTTTTCTGATGAACAATAGACGTGGAGGTTACAAGGAAATGTCTCAGATAACGAAACGTGCGTTGGAAGCATCACTGAAGAAGCTTCTTACAAAGAAACCGCTTGACAAGATAACGATAACGGATATCACGGAAGACTGCGGCATCAACCGAATGACATTTTACTATCATTTTAAAGATATCTATGATCTGGTAGAGTGGGTGTGTGTGGAGGATGCAACGAGGATACTGGGTGAGAATAAAACCTATGATACCTGGCAGGAAGGCTTCCTTCGTATCTTTGAAGCGGTGAGCGAGAATAAGACATTTATGATGAATGCATATCATTCGATCAGCAGAGATCAGGTAGAAAAATATCTGTACAGTCTGACGTACGATCTGATGATCAAGGTTATTGATGATAAGGCAAAGGACATGCAGGTTCGTGAAGAAGATAAGAAGTTCATTGCAGATTTTTACAAATGCTCCTTTGTCGGCGTATTGCTTGAGTGGATTGAGAATGGCATGAAGCAGGATCCGCATGTAATCGTAGATAAGATAGGACTGGTGATGCATGATAATATTACCAGAGCACTGGAAGCATTTCGGACGGATGCCTTTCACAAAAAAACAGAGAGCTGACAGATACATTGAAAAAACAATGTGTCTTATTTTTCAGACCGGTTATCCCATCAAAACAGGGGAAATGATAAAATTTTAGACAGAACAAGTACCGTGAATATATTTTTATCACGGTACTTTTTTTGTTTATTGAGGGCAAAAACTGGGAATCTTATAATAAAGACAGTTTTTGAGATAACCGGTCTGTTTGCAGGCAGGCTGTATAGATTGGAGGTAATTCGTATGTATTACGCAAGTGGAAATTATGAAGCATTTGCCAGACCTAAGAAGCCGACGGGTGTGGATCAGAAATCGGCATATATTATAGGTTCGGGACTTGGTGCATTGGCAGCAGCCTGTTTTCTGGTAAGAGATGGACAGATGAAAGGCTCACATGTACACATTCTGGAGAAAGACCCGATTCCGGGCGGTGCATGTGATGGTTATCAGTACAGCGATATTGGCTATGTTATGCGTGGCGGGCGTGAGATGGATAACCATTTTGAGTGTATGTGGGATCTGTTCCGTTCGATTCCGTCCATCGAGACAGAGGGCATCAGTGTACTGGATGAGTATTACTGGCTGAATAAGGCAGATCCAAACTATTCTTTGTGTCGGGCAACTGAGAATCGGGGGCAGGATGCACATACCGATAAGAAGTTCGGATTGTCCGATAAGGGTGCAATGGAGATCATGAAGCTGTTCTTTACTCCGGATGAGGAATTATATAATAAACGGATCGATGAGTATTTTGATGAAGAAGTGCTTAATTCTAATTTCTGGATGTACTGGCGGACGATGTTTGCATTTGAGAACTGGCATTCTGCACTTGAGATGAAGCTCTATATTAAGCGGTTTATCCATCATGTCGGAGGATTGCCGGATTTCACGGCACTTCGTTTTACCAAATATAACCAGTATGAGTCCATGATTCTTCCGATGGTAAAATATCTGGAATCATTCGGTGTTGTATTCCATTACAACACTAAGGTTACAAATGTAGAGTTCGAGATCGAAGCAGGAAGAAAGCTTGCGAAGAAGATCGACATTATCCGAGACGGTGAAGCAGATGCGATCGATCTGACCGAGAATGATCTGGTATTTATCACAAATGGCGGCTGCGTGGAGAATTCTTCATACGGAAGTCAGAATAAACCGGCTGAATTCAAGACCGAGATCCGTGAGGGTGGCGGATGGGATATGTGGAGGAAGATCGCTGCACAGGATCCATCCTTCGGACATCCGGACAAATTCTGCTATGATCCGGAACAGTCGAACTGGATGAGTGCAACGGTAACGACACTAGATGAAAAGATCCTTCCATATATTAAGAAAATCTGCAAGAGAGATCCACTCTCCGGCAAGGTAGTTACAGGTGGTATCGTGACTGCAAGAGATTCCGAATGGCTGCTCTCCTGGACGATCAACCGTCAGCCGCAGTTCCGTAACCAGCCAAAGGGACAGGTGCTTGTATGGGTATATGGATTGTTCTCAAATAAACCGGGTGATTATGTAAAGAAGACGATGCGGGAATGTACCGGTAAGGAGATCTGCGAGGAATGGCTCTATCATATCGGTGTACCGGAGGAGGAGATTCCGGAGCTTGCCGAGCACAGCGCAAACACAGTGCCGGTTATGATGCCGTATATCACAGCATTTTTCATGCCGCGTGAGAAAGGTGACCGCCCAGATGTTGTACCGGAGGGAGCAGTAAATTTTGCATTCCTCGGACAGTTTGCAGAGACAGCAAGAGATACGATATTTACGACCGAGTATTCGATCCGTACCGGTATGGAGGCAGTATATACCCTGTTGAATATCGACCGTGGTGTGCCGGAGGTCTGGGGCAGTGTCTATGATGTACGGGATCTGTTAAATGCGACCGTAGCAATACGCGATGGCAGAAAGATCACGGATATGAAGCTTGGACTGAAAGAGAAGATCGCAATGAAGGAGCTTTTAAAGGCGGTAGAAGGAACCGATGTCGAGAAACTTCTCCAGGAGCATGGAGCGATATAGAGAAAAATAGAATAATAAATATAACAAATGCTCTGGCAGAGGTGTGGTTTGCCAGAGCATTTTTGGGATTGTACGATAATGTACAAGCGGAAGGACTGCCACATGGCAGATTTCTGTGTTTTGGTTGCGTTTAGAGATGTGTATTATTTATTAAACAAGTGCTTCGCCAAGTGCGGTACAATCAGCAAGACCTGCTTCATCCGGTGTTTCATGGCAGATCAGTGGAGTTGCTGCAAATACAGCACCGTCAGCCTGACACTGAGCTTCCCATGTATCCATCCATTCGCCGCTTCCCCAGCCATATGAACCGAAGATGGCGATCTTCTTACCGTTTAATGCCGGTTCACATTCAGCGAACATTGGTTCAAATTCGCTTTCTTCTAAGACTTCGGCACCCATAGCAGGGCATCCGAATGCAATCGCATCGTAGTTATCTACCATATCTACAGTGAATTCTGCGGATGTTAAAAGATCACATTCTGCTCCTTTTGCCTTTGCACCTTCTGCAACAGCCTGTGCCATTAATGCTGTGTTACCTGTGCCACTCCAATATACAACTGCAACCTTACTCATAGTTGGTTCCTCCTTATAATCATGTATTTTATATTTAGAGATCTCCGTATGGAAATGCCTGCGGGAATCTCCTATATTCATTTTTGTTATGTGAACGTCGTTTGCATAAATACTTATTTTGTTATGCGGATGCAATTTTCTAAATACTTATGCGGCAACCGTCAACTGCCAGATCGTTCGTCCCTGATGCCAGAGATTTGCATAGATCTCACGGCATTTTTTAAATTTGGCAAATGTTTTCTGGGCCTCACCCAGATCTCCGTATACCTTCCAGTCGCCCATGCCTTTGCAGTTACTTCCGTGGTTTTTGATAAATCCGAGAACATCATTTAACGGATAACCAAGGAAGACACCGATCTCATGCGGAAATTCTTCCGAACGATGAAGACGACTACGAAGCTGTTCAAGCATTTGATCGATCGTTCCTGCCTGATATCCTGTATTTACAAGAAAAGAGATGATCTCCGGTCTTGATAATTCACGAACCATAGCATCCAGTCTGTAGACATAGATCAGAGCAGTTTCGGCATCTTCCCGCAGGATCGTGATCCGGATTCCTTTTTTCTGAAATTGTGCATCCCAGACAGCCACACTTTCGTATAATTCTTCTCCGGAAGAAAAACGATAAAGGAACAGGCTGGCAGGTTTTAAGGACGCCAATGTAGGCGAACAATGTGTGATCAAATATTCTTCAAACATAATCACAAACTCCTTTTTGCATCGATTCCGACAAATATTCTGCAATATTCAAAAATCCTAAAGCTATATGCAGTGCTGGTACGCTCGCGTCAAAGCAGCGTTGCATATCAAATTTTAGTATGCACCGTAATTCTGTAAATCATTCAATTTGCAGGTTAGACATATCTAACTCATGGGTGCATTATACGGTCTGATCCTGAAAAAATCAAGCGAAAAATGTGATAGAAATTCTCAATAAATTCGACCGTTTTTTGTTGACGGAAAAGGCTTCTGCATGGTATTTTTATAAATGGTTAGCAGGAACTAACTAAAAATCTTGTGAATAAATCGTGTGACTCCATTCTGTATGCATCCCTGACTGCTGAAAACAGGGTATGCACCCGGATGCAATGACGGATCTGGGACAGAAGCTGTCACCAGAAAGAAGGATCAAAGCATGATGAATTATTTAGAAATCGAAAAAGTAATTGGACGAGAGATTATTGACTCAAGAGGAAATCCTACAGTAGAAGCAGAAGTTATTCTTGCAGATGGTACTGTTGGACGTGGAGCTGCTCCAAGTGGTGCATCAACAGGTGAGTTTGAAGCACTGGAGCTTCGTGATGGCGATAAGGATCGTTTTGGCGGTAAGGGCGTTCAGAAAGCTGTTGAAAATATCAATACAACAATTAATGACGTATTAGTTGGTATGGACGCATCTGATACATATGCTGTAGATCAGGCAATGATCAAGGCAGACGGAACAAAGGACAAGTCAAATCTGGGTGCAAATGCAATCCTTGCCGTATCAATCGCAGCAGCAAGAGCAGCAGCTATTTCACTGGATATACCTTTATATCGTTTCTTAGGCGGTGTAAGCGGAAACAGACTTCCGGTTCCTATGATGAACATTATCAATGGCGGATGTCATGCATTATCATCCGGTCTGGATGTTCAGGAGTTCATGATCATGCCGGTTGGTGCTCCTTCATTCAAAGAGTGCCTCAGATGGTGTGCAGAGGTATTCCATGCACTTCAGGCTATCTTAAAGGAAAGAGGACTTGCTACATCAGTTGGTGATGAAGGTGGATTTGCACCTGCACTTGCATCTGATGAAGAAGCAATCGAGACAATTCTCGAGGCAGTAAAGAAAGCCGGATATGAACCGGGTAAGGACTTCAAGATTGCTATGGATGCAGCTTCATCCGAGTGGAAGACAGGCAAGGTTGGCGAGTACAAGCTGCCAAAGGCCGGTACAGTATATACATCAGAAGAGCTGATCGCTCACTGGAAGAGACTGGTTGAGAAGTACCCGATCATCTCCATCGAAGATGGTCTGGATGAAGAAGACTGGGAAGGCTGGAAGAAGCTTACAGCAGAACTTGGCGACAAAGTACAGTTAGTTGGTGACGACCTTTTCGTTACAAATACAGAGAGACTTGCAAAGGGTATCGAGCTTGGCTGTGGTAACAGTATCCTGATCAAATTAAACCAGATCGGTTCTGTATCAGAGACATTGGAAGCGATCAAGATGGCTCACAAGGCCGGATACACAGCTATCTCATCTCACAGATCAGGTGAGACAGCAGATACAACGATCGCAGATCTTGCAGTTGCTTTAAATACCTGCCAGATCAAGACCGGTGCACCATCCAGATCTGAGCGTGTAGCTAAGTACAACCAGCTCTTAAGAATCGAAGAAGAGCTTGGTGCTTCAGCCGTATATCCGGGTATGAAAGCCTTCAATGTAAAATAATTATTGTCATATATTTTCCTCAAAAAAAATATGAATAAATGGTATGGGAGACGTAAGTTTTGCGTCTCCTATATTTTTTATCGCACTTTGCGGAGAAGTAGTTAATTGCTTCGCAATTCCGCGCAGGTACGAAAGAGTCACTTGTGACTCTTTATTAGGCGAAATGATGAAAATAGCAGATAAATTCTGGTAAAAAATAAAACCCGATTTAGAAGAAAAAAGAAATTAGCGTATAGCGTGTTTGCTGTTTGAATGGTATAATTTTTATCAGTGTAAAACATATATTACCGAGAATTTACAGACTGGAATAGTGGAAGAAAACTGCCGGTTGGAAAGGCTGTATTATAGATGAAAAAAATTGAATTTTTACTGTTCTTCGGGGCACTTTTTGGTACATTGCTTACCGGCTGCTCATCTGAGAAGGAGTCAGCAGGAGCTATGAACAATGGAACGACAGAAGCGGCGCATGTCACGGAAGATGTGACCACAGAAGAACAGGAAGTAACGACAGAGAAGACGGAATTTGGAAAACAGAGATTAGAAGCAGTACCGGACAGACCTGCTTCCGATAAAACACAGACCGAGACTGTATCTGAAGAAGAATCAGATGAGGCAGAGCTGGATGGAGAAGGTGAAACTTCGGTATCAAAGAAAAGTGATGACTGGAAGACTGCATATGTTGATTATCTGGAACATGTGTCAGATACAGAGGGACAGCAGGGGTATACGCTGATTTATCTGGACAATGATGATATACCGGAGCTGGTAGAAGTAGGAAAGTCGGAGGCATCCGGTGTCCGTATTGTAAACTATTCAAATGGCTCCGTTCATGTAAACGGATTGAACCGTTTGTACTTTACTTACATAGAAGGAAAGAATCTCCTTTGTAATTCGGATGGGCTGATGGATTCCTATTATGACTATATTTACAGTATTGTTGATGGAGAGTTGACCTTGGTTGCACAGGGGCATTATGGAGCGAAGGATGGAACCGGGCTGAGATTTGATAAGAATGGGATGCCGATTTACACATATGACTGGAACGGAGAAGATGTCAGCGAAGATGAGTATAATGCTGACTTTGCACAAGTCTATGACAGTTCGGCAGCAACAGAAGGCTATGATACGGATAAGCTGGAGTCGATCAAAGAGGTTATAGATGATATAGAGACAAAGTAAGATAAATGGGGAGAATAAGATGAATAATATACGAGTGCTTTTTATCGTAGCGGCACTTCCGGCATTATTGTTGCTTGGATTTATATATTACAGGGATCGCAAAGAGAAACCGCCGGTTAAGTTGATGATTCTACTTTTGGCGACCGGTGCAGCAACTACTGTTCCGGCAGCTATCGTAGAGTTTATAGGTCAGGCATTTGTCATGGGTGATTCAGATGATTTGGGACTTCGCCTGCTTATCTTCTGTTTCTTTGTTATAGCTGTAACCGAGGAATTAGGTAAATATCTGGTTACGATATGTATCACATGGAAAAGCAAGGAGATGCAGCATAGCTATGATGGCGTGATTTATGCCGTATGCTCTTCGTTGGGATTTGCAATTCTGGAAAATGTGTTATATGTGTATCAGGGTGGACTACTGACCGGAATTATGAGGGCGTTTACAGCGATTCCTCTTCATTGTACGGTCGGTGTCGTGATGGGAGCGTTATATGCAAAGGCGAGAGAAGAAGCACATGCCTGTGACAGAGGCGGAATGATCGGTTACATGGCATGGGCGTATCTTGTGCCGGTATGTATTCATGGGGCATATGATTACGCGATCATGGCGGCTTCTTATGGTTTGATTGCAGAAGGATGGATTTATGTCATTCTAATAGGGGCATATATTATATCTGTTGTGTTGATTCTGGTATGTTCCAATCATGATCACAGAATTGACGGTAGACCTGAGACAGCTGATTATGGATTCTATCGAACCGAATACCGCAGACCGGGCAGAAGCTATTATTATCAGACTCAGCAGGCAAATCCGATGGGCTATCCGCAGAATCAGGGTTATCCGGGAAATACCGCATACCCGCAGAATCAGGGTTATACCGGAAATAATGCATATGTGTCGAATCAGTATTATACGGGTAATACAGTGAACCCAAAGAATACCGGATATACCGGGAACACATCATATCCGCAAAATGCCGGTGTGAATCCATATCGAAGATCGGACGAGGTGGCAGATCAAACATCGAATCCGACAACCCCATATAGCATGAATTCGTATGCCGGACAGATGTATTCCCCATATAATGAACAGGAAGATAACTATAATATGAGATAGACCGAATATGCCGAACGTTTTAACGGAAATCGCATAAGCTATAATGAGCACAAAAATTATTTGCTCGTAAGAAATTAAATCGCTTGCTTATCAGGGGGTGAAAGCATGAGATTTCACAATATACCCGTTCGCGATATCATGCAGGAGGCAGTTCGTTATGGCGGGGTGATCGTGGATGTTCGTACCGAAGAAGAATTCCTGAGAGGGCATATACCGATGGCTGTTAATGTGCCATTATCCGAGATTCAGTGTGGCAATTATAATCTCCCAAAACATAAAGTATTACTCACATATTGTCAGTACGGAGGCAGCAGCGCATTGGCGGCAAGAATACTGACACAGGCAGGTTACAGAGTGATCAATACAGTTGGTGGAATTGTACAGTATAAGGGTGCATTGACCAAAAACCGCTGACAGAGGTGAGGCAAACCATTATGGCAAACAGGAAAACGTGGTTTGAATATGAGAATAACAGAATAAATAGATCCCGGGCGTGAGGAAACAGTTAAGAAATTATGCCCGGGCTTTTTTGTGGGTAAGTATTTAATGGATATATAGAAAAAAACACCATGCTTAAGATAAATATACTTGTGATGCATGGGGGAAGTATGTATAATATGGACAGGGAATTTGGAGGGTATCATCAGATACCCAAGGTTACATAATTAGAAAAGAAAGGATATAGGGTAAATGAGAAAAAAATTTTTAGCAACAATCATTGCGGCAGGGCTTGTCGCAGTAGCAGCATTTGCAGGGGCAAATGGGCTGACAGAGACACAGGCGGCATGTGAACATTCACAGGTGAAAGATGGAGCCTGTGTGGATTGTAATGATCCGGTAGAATGCATTGAGGTAGAGGATGCAAGCGGAACAGCAAAGGGAACCTATTCTAAACTGGAAGATGCAGCGGCGGCTGCCGGAAACGGCGATATACTGAAGCTTCTATATAATTGTGAGAGTACATCAGCATATATTGACGCGGGAAATAAGAATCTTACGATTGATCTGAATAAAAAGAAATTAAAGGCTGTTCATTTCGAGATTATGGGTTCTCTTGTGATAGAAAATGGAGAATATAGTGGCTATATCAGGAATGCAGCGACAGGGAATGAACATACATTAACATTTGAAAATGTGAGAGCAGATCTTACGCAGCTTGGATGGTATGCAAAGGGTGGCCTTAAACTGGTAAACAGTAATATAGAACAGCAACATGATGGTGCAACATTTACAGAATGGTGGCTTGAAAAGCTGCAGATGGATCAGACATCTGTTTATAAGATTACAAATTCGCCAAGCGGACTAAGCAATTATGGGTTGCTTTCATTAGATGAAGCTGTGGGCGGTATTGAGGAATTTCTTCCGGCCGGATACACATTGGATGGACAGCCGAATTCCTATAATACGATATTAGATGAAACAGGCACAAAGGCGAGAAGTGTAGAGCTTCGTTACCGAAGACTGACGGATTCGGTGGTTACGGTATCCATTGACCCAACCGCCTATGTGTATGATGGAACAGCGAAGGAACCAACAGTGACTGTGACATATGACGGCAAGAAGCTGATAGCAGGAACGGATTATACCTGTATATTTTCAGATAATATCAATGTCGGAACAGCAAGTGTTAAGATAACAGCAAAGAGCAAGACCTATCACGGAGAGATCGTAAAGAATTATACGATCGAGAAAGCACCACAGGCAGCACCGACAGGGCTGACAGCAGTTAATGAAAGTGCAACAGGAAAGAAAGACGGATCTGTTACGAATGCCGCAGCGACAATGGAATATTCTACAGACCAGACTACATGGACGGCTGTAACAGGAACAGTTGTAAATGGTCTTGCAGCAGGCGATTATTTTGTAAGATATAAAGAGTCTGCAAACTATTATGCATCACCGTCCGCAAAGGTAACAGTCGGTCTGGCAGCTTCTAATACAACAGAAGCATCTACAACAGAGAGTGCTACTACAGAAAGTGTTACAACGGAGAATACTACAACAGAAACAGCTTCCAGTGAAGATACCACGACAGAAGATGCGACGGATGAGGAAGAAACGGAAGATGTGGATACCGAGGATGAGACAACAGAGGTTCTTCAGGAGGATGAGACAGAAGCAACCGGTGATAAAGGCAAAAATGATCAGAAGAAAACAGGTGTAAAAACCGGTGATGCATTTGCCATGAAGGCGGCAGTTGCGGGTATGCTCATTTCACTTGGAATGGCATGCGTGGTTATTATAAGAAAGCGCAGGAAATAAGAAAGAAAATTAACAGACAGAAAATAATAGTGCTGGATTTGGACAGAAATGTCTGAATCTGGCACTTGTGATTGAAAGGAAGCATATGAGCAGAATCGAATTGATCGCTCCATGTCATTTTGGATTGGAGTCAGTATTGAAAAAAGAAATCCTGGATCTTGGATATGAGATCGTTCAGGTAGAAGACGGAAGAATTACATTTGCAGGAGAAGAAGATGCGGTTGCAAGAGCAAATATGTTTATTCGTACAGCTGAACGTATCATGATCAAGTGCGGAAGCTTTAAGGCTGTAACATTTGATGAATTATTTGAAGGAACCAAGAGTATTCCATGGGAGCGGTATCTGACCCGTGATGCAAAATTCTGGGTATCCAAGGCTACGTCAAATAAGAGCACACTGTTCAGCCCATCTGATATCCAGTCTATCGTGAAGAAAGCTATGGTAGAACGTTTGAAACAGACCTACCATGTATCATGGTTCACGGAAGATGGAGCAGAATATCCGGTTCGTGTATTTATATTTAAGGATATTGTTACGATAGGACTTGATACATCAGGAATATCCCTTCATAAGCGTGGCTATAGGAAACTGGTTGGCAAAGCACCGATATCGGAAACTCTGGCGTCGGCACTGATCATGCTTACACCATGGAATAAGGATCGTGTACTGGTTGACCCATTCTGTGGAAGCGGAACATTTCCGATCGAGGCAGCTATGATCAGAGCAAGGATTGCACCGGGAATTGACAGAGACTTTCTGGCTTCTGAGTGGGCGAAGGTCGGCGACAAGAAGATGTGGTACAATGCGATCGATGAAGCAAATGATATGATCGACCGTGATGTGAAGATGAATATTCAGGGATATGATCTGGATAATGAGATGGTAAAGTGTGCGATGGAGAATGCGAGGGCAGCGGGAGTGGATGAACATATCCATTTCCAACAGAGAGACGTAAAGGATCTCAGGCATCCGAAAAAATATGGCTTTATCATCACGAATCCGCCATATGGTGAACGTCTCGAGGATCGGGAGGATCTTCCTGAATTATATAAGACGATCGGGGAAAGCTTCAGACGACTGGATGACTGGTCGATGTTCCTGATCACGTCATACAGTGAGGCGGAGAAATATATAGGAAGAAAGGCGGATAAGAATCGTAAGATCTACAATGGTATGATCAAATCATATTTCTATCAGTTCATGGGACCGAAGCCGCCAAAGAGAAAGTGAGACAGAGTTGAAAAAGTATTTGATCGTGGCAGCGGTTGTTATTCTGGGGGTATTTCTGTATCTGGGTTTTCTGAGACATCCGGATATAAGCATTGAGAAGACGGAAGAAGCGGGTGCTGCCGCAGAAACTATGTTGAAAGAGATTGTGACGAATGCAAATGGAAAGGGCATTATATTATATATAAATGACAGCAGGATCACAGAAGCGGAGTATCAGCCGTATTTCAGTGACCATTTGCAGCTGATGCTCCCTATCGCGACATTTACCGATAAACTGGATTGCCTTGTGAATGCATATGAAAATGGGACGATCACATTTTCCAAAGGAGACAGTCTGGTAAAGGTCTATGGTGATTCGGATGTGGTAAATATCAATGGAAATGCAATACAGGCAATCGACAAGCCAGAGAAAAAGGATGATATCATCTATGTGCCGGTGAATGAGATCTGCGAGGCATTAAATTACAGTTGTAATATCAATCTGGAGACAAATGCCGTGGTGTTAAAAAAGATTGCCGAGGAAGAAAAGCTTCCGGCTGCATATGACATGAGAGAACATGATCGTGTATCTCCTGTAAGAGATCAGGGTATCTATGGAACCTGTTGGGCATTTGCATCACTTGCGGCACTGGAAAGTACGATCCGTCCGGCGGAAAATCCGGTATTTTCTGTTGACCATATGGCACTGAATAACAGCTTTAATGTCAGCCCGTTTGACGGTGGCGAATATTATATGAGTATAGCCTATCTTGCGGCATGGCAGGGACCGGTGCTTGAGGAAGATGATCCGTATGGTGATAACCAGACGGTAAATGGATTGTCGGCGGTAAAGCATCTGGAAGAAGCCATCATCCTGAAGGACAAGAATTACGAGGCGATCAAATCATCCGTATACAAATATGGCGGTGTGGAAACGGTTATTTACTGTGATATGAAGAATGCAACGAGTAGTTCTTATTACTATAACAGAAACCGCAGTTCCTATTATTATAATGGAGATCAGACACCGAATCATGACGTGGTGATCGTTGGCTGGGATGACAACTATCCGAAGGAATATTTTAATACAGAACCGGCGGGAGACGGCGCATTTATCTGCAAGAATAGCTGGGGGCAGGATTTTGGTGACGAGGGATTCTTTTATATCTCTTATTATGATACCAATATCGGTATGAACAGCGTAGTATATACGAAGCTTGGAAATAGTGACAACTACGACAAGATCTATCAGTCAGATCTGATGGGCGAGGTCGGCACGATGGGATTTGACGACAGGCCGGAGGCCTATTTTGCAAATGTCTATACGGCTGGAAAGAACGAGACATTGAAGGCGGTTTCTTTTTATGCGACAGGCCCGAAAACGACATATGATGTGTATGTTGTGACGGATTTTACCGATGTATCCGACTTGCAGCAGCGGACAAAGGTGGCATCCGGTGAAATGCAGTACGAGGGTTATTATACGATCGATCTAAATGAGGCAGTACCGCTTCCGGATGACCGGAAATTTGCGGTGGTTGTGCATGTGAACACACAGGATTCCACGATGCCGATCGCAATCGAATATAATAATGATGAGAAAACGGCGAACTTTGATATCACGGATGGCGAGGGCTATATCAGCCTGTATGGCACGAAGTGGTCGAGTGCGGAGCAGGAGAATGACTGTAATGTCTGTTTGAAAGCCTTCACGGATGTGGGGGATTGAGAACATGCGACGATATCTGACAAGGTATAGCAGAGATACATGTTATTTCGCAAGGCGTTCTCACTCTATCCTCATGTAGCGGTACTAAGTTCGCTGCATAAGGCGGCTTACTAAGGACCGACATTCGGATAGGCTTGCTGCATAACAGTATCATCTGCTGTGCCTTGTCAGATATGGCAGGTGAAGTACAATGTCGCATCGTTACAAATAGAAAAGGAGAAGACAAGATGAAGAAATTGATTTTTGCTACGGGTAATGAGAATAAGATGAAAGAAATCCGCATGATCCTTGCGGATTGTGGATATGAGATTCTGTCGATGAAGGAAGCCGGAATTCAGGCTGACATCGTAGAAGATGGAAAAACATTTGAAGAAAATGCCATCATCAAGGCAGAGGCGATCCGTAAGATGACAAATTGTCTGGTGCTTGCGGACGATTCCGGTCTGGAGGTAGACTATCTCGATAAAGCACCTGGAATCTACTCTGCAAGATTTATGGGGGAAGACACCTCATACCGGATCAAGAATAAAGCGATCATTGACAAGCTTGCCGGTGTTCCGGATGAGAAGCGTACTGCAAGATTCGTATGTGCGATCGCGGCTGCATTCCCGGATGGAAAGACCATTACCAGACGTGGCACGATTGAAGGAATCATTGGATATGAAGAACGCGGCGAGAATGGATTTGGATATGATCCTATCTTCTTCCTGCCGGAGTATGGCAAGTCCACAGCAGAGCTGTCACCGGAAGAAAAGAATACGATCAGCCATAGAGGAAATGCACTTCGTTTGATAAAGGAAGTTATAAATGAGAATACTGATAATTAGTGATACACATGGAAGAACCAATACGATTCGGGATGTCTTAGATACGGTGGGAGACATCGATATGTTTATCCATCTGGGGGATGTCTGCGGAGATGAAGAATATATTTATGACAATGTAACCTGCCCGATCCACATGGTCGCCGGGAATAACGACTGGGATTCTGATCTTCCGATGCAGGAGGAATTCATGATCGGACGGTATAAGGTATTTATCACGCACGGACACCGGTACAGTGTCCATTATGGAACAGACCGCTTACAGGAGTTGGTCAAATATGATGGTTACGATATTGTGATGTATGGACACACGCATGTCCAGAATCTGGAACGATATGGTGGAGCTTATATCGTAAATCCGGGCAGTCTGGCATATCCGCGCGATGGCATGAATGGCAAATACATGCTGCTGGAATTTGACCAGCATGGAACACCATTTTTTGCAGAAAATGAACTGAAACCGAAACGTCGGATGCACAGCATATTTGAAGATATGTGGGGCGGCCGGGAAGAGTAGAGATTATTAGAGACAAGAAAGAGGTCGGCAGTGAAGAAACGAGAGATTATAGAAGGTGTTATAAAAGACTATGATTTCCCAAATAAGGGAAGCTTTGAACTGGATGGCAAAAAAGTGATCGTGAAGGGAGCACTGTTCGGACAAAAGGTGTCCTGTATGGTATCCAAGGTACGGAAGGATAAGGCAGAGGCACGTCTGTTGGATGTGCTGGAACGCTCCGAGATCGAAGATGCAGTACCACCATGTCCACAGTTTGGCATTTGCGGCGGCTGTGCATACCAGACCATGAGCTATGAGCATCAGTTGGAGTTAAAGGCAGGACAGGTGAAGAAGCTGTTAGACGGTGTGATCGATTCAGAGACACATCCATATGATTGGGAGGGCATTATCGGCTCGCCAGTTACAACTGCATACCGGAATAAGATGGAGTATTCATTTGGCGACGAATATAAGGATGGTCCGCTGGTGCTGGGGCTTCATAAGAAAAACAGCATGTATGATATCGTTCCTGTCTGTAATTGCGTGATCGTAAGCGAAGATTATAACAGGATTGTTTCCTATACGATGGAATTTGCAAGGGAGCATGGACTGTCCTACCATAAGAAAATGCAGCATGTAGGACTGCTTCGTCATCTGGTGCTTCGCCAGTCCAAGACAAATGGCGGACTTCTGGTAAATCTTGTAACCAGCACGGACGGATTAGAGACTCTGGATCTGAATGCATATGTAGAAGGGCTTCTGGCACTTCCGCTTGACGGAACGATCATTGGTATTCTCCATACGGCAAATGATTCTCTGGCGGATGCTGTTGTGCCGGAGAAGGTAACGCTGTTATACGGAAGAGATTATATCGAGGAAGAGGTGCTGGGACTGCATTTCCAGATCTCACCATTTTCATTTTTCCAGACAAATACAAAGAGCGCGGAACGGCTGTACAGCAAAGCCCGTGAATATGCCGGAGATACCAAGGACAAGCTGATCTTCGACTTATACAGCGGAACCGGAACGATCGCCCAGATGTTATCACCGGTTGCCTCCAAGGTTATTGGCGTAGAGATCGTAGAAGAAGCAGTCGAAGCTGCAAGAGAAAATGCAAAGAGCAACGGACTTGATAACTGCGAATTCATCGCAGGCGATGTCTTGAAGGTCATCGACACCATCGAGGAAAAACCGGATCTCATCATCCTCGATCCACCGAGAGATGGCATCAATCCAAAGGCTCTCCTTAAGATCATCAACTATGGTGTAGATGAGATCGTCTATATCAGCTGCAAACCAACTTCTCTCGCAAGAGATCTTGTGACCTTGCAGGAGCATGGATATTATGTGAAAAAGGCATGTGCAGTGGATCAGTTTGTGAATACGGGGCATGTGGAGACGGTTGTTCTTTTGTCCCAACAAAAGGCTGATGATTACATTGAAGTGGAATTAGAGTTGGATGAGCTGGATTTGACTTCAGCAGAGAGTAAGGCAACTTATAAGGAAATTCAGGAATATGTGCTGAAGGAGCATGGGTTGAAGGTTTCTAACCTATATATTTCACAGGTAAAAAGAAAGTGTGGAATAGAAGTTGGGGAGAATTATAATCTTCCGAAATCAGAGGATAGCAGACAACCTCAGTGTCCGGAGGAGAAGGAAAAAGCGATAAAGGATGCGCTGGAGCATTTTGGGATGGTTTAGATATTAAGAAATTATGTTGCAAAAATTGGTCATGCAAAGGAGGAAATATCATGCTTGCTTTTAATGAAAATGGTAAATTGACAGAGTATGAAGAAACAAATTTTTTAAAAGTATGTGATTCATGTCACCATATTTACAAGCAAAGGGTTGAACAACAACTAGAAGGAATGCGTGAAAGAGAATATGATATTTGTCCTTTGTGTGGTGAAGAAAATGATAGTAGTATGCAAGTTGATTTCTATAATTCTCGATTAACGGAAGTAGAATTATCAAAGTTAAGAAAAAAAGCATTGATAAAAACTATAATAGGATACTGCGACAAGCAATACAAACAAACAGATTGTTTTGTTTGTGATCATCAAAATGGTTGTCCAGGAGAATGCGAAGGTAACTGCAAAAATTGTTTGGAGGAGGTACATTACCCAGGGAGATATCCAAATGGAAAGAAAGATTACGACTGTAGTAGAATGCTTAATTTTTACGTGTGTGATTACTCGGCCAAATATGCTTCTGAACTTTTGTATCTGATGAGAAAGAGCCAAGCACTTGAAGAAATTAATGATTACCATGTTTTGTCTATTGGTTGCGGTGGTTGTCCAGATTTAATGGCATTTGAACGATATTGCCATGAAAAATCATATGATAAATCTGTAAGTTATATCGGTATAGATGTTAATGAAAAATGGAAACCAATACATGAGCAAATTAAATCATATAAAACAAAAACTTTAAGAAGAACTCAATTTAAATATATGGATGCCGTAACGGAAGAATATAATATTTCAAATGCAAACGTTATTGTATTGCAATATGTTATATCACATTTCTATAATTCAGGGCAAATAGGTGAGATAGAGATTTTTTTTGAAAAATTGGTTCAGAATATTATTTTACATAAGGAACAAGGAAAGCCATTAGTGGTTCTCATTAATGATGTAAATAGCAATAATAGAGGTCGCGATTATTTTGAGAAATTGGTTGAAAAGTTAGATGGTGAGGGTCTGATAGAAAATAGTCAAGGATATTATTTTGATTACAATATAAGGAACGAATTTCAGAGGTATGGTATAAAACACGAATCAAATCGTATTGTATATAATATTCCTGATAGACTTTCTACATATCAGCCATGGGAAGTGTGTTCAAGTGCGCAGCTTTTGATTGAAGTATTATAGCAGGAGATGATAGAAATGATTATTAGTGCAAGTAGACGTACAGATATACCGTCTTACTATTCGGAATGGTTGGTTAATAGATTAAAAGAGAAATATGTATTGGTTAGAAATCCGATGAATATACATCAGGTAAGTAAGATAGATTTATCTCCAGATGTTGTTGATGCAATCGTATTTTGGACAAAAAATCCAACTCCAATGTTGTCATACTTGGATCAAATTAATGATTATACATATTATTTTCAATTTACATTAAGTGCGTATGGTCCTGATGTAGAAAGGAATTTACCATCAAAAAATAAAATTATTATTCCGACATTTCAACAGTTATCCAAAGAAATTGGAAAAGAAAAGGTTATATGGAGATATGATCCGATATTCTTTAATGAGCAGTACTCAATAGAGTATCATTGTAAGTATTTTGAAGTATTAGTTTCAAAATTGGGTGATTATACGGAGAAGTGTACTGTGAGCTTTATGGATATGTATAGAAATACAGAGCGAAATGTAAAGCCCTTAAGTATTGTCAAAGATACATATGAAATGCAGGTAGAATTATTGCAAAGATTTGTAGAAATAGCAAAGGAGTATGGTTTGTATATTGATACCTGTGCTGAAATTGGAGATTTTCATAATATAGGAGTTGAGCATGCTCATTGTATTGATAGGGAACGAATAGAGAGAATTGGCGGATTTAAACTTAATGTTGATAAAGACACAAATCAAAGAGCAGAATGTGGATGTGTGGCAAGTATTGATATAGGAGCCTATAATACATGCAAAAATGGATGTTTGTATTGTTATGCAAATTATAGTTCAAATACTGTAGAAAAGAATTTTGGTATGCACAATCCCAAATCACCTTTGTTGTTTGGTGAAATAGATAGCACAGATGTAATCAAGGAAAGAAAGGTAAAGTCACTTATTAATAATCAGATGAATTTGTTTGATCTTTAGGGAAAAAGAGGGATTATATGAAATATAATTTGTACTTTTATGATGATACCAGAAATGCAGTGATTATGACAGATATGGATGGCAAGCAACTTGTGATTGACTGTGATAAAGTAGAGGAGCAGGTCGTATTTGATGAGCCGGCGGATGCGGGGATTCTTGCCAGACTTGCAAGGAAAGAACCGGCAAATTATGTGAGTATTGCAATGCGTCCGGGCGGATTGCAGGATTATGTGGATGTGTGGAATGAGTTGAATTAGTATATTCCTTTGTTGACAAAGGAAAGTCGGAGTGTTAGAATGGCTTTATCTTAAGGAGAGAGGTGAAAAGATGAGAAGATAATTTACTTTTGATTACATGAATGTTTATGCAGTATGAGCGATATCGCCCATACTACTTGTCATGTTGCCAAAAGTGGATTATGTTCTCATAACCTCTCTTTTTGTGTGCATAAAAATGATTACAATGTTGGGTGTATTTCCTTCTTTTGATGAACCATATGAGGTTATAGTATGTAATGGAACTGTTTGGCAACGAATGGTTCTTTTTTTATTGTAACCATGAGAGGAGGAATGTATATGGCACAAATTAGTATAAATAATCTCACCTTTGGATATGAAGGGAGTTTTGATTATGTTTTTGAGAATGTTTCATTTTCGATTGATACAAATTGGAAACTAGGTTTTATTGGTAGAAATGGAAAAGGGAAGACAACTTTTTTAAATTTATTACTTGGAAAATATCAGTTTACAGGTTCCATAAGTGCATCAACGAAGTTTGATTATTTTCCTTATGAAATTGCAGAATACCAAAAGCAAATGCCTGTGGCAGAATTTATGGAAGATTTGAAGCCGGGGTGTGAAATATGGAGAGTAATTTGTGAGTTGGAAGAGCTATCGGAAAGTTCAGAGATTTTGTATAGACCTTATTGTACCTTAAGTCCCGGAGAGTGTACAAAGATATTACTTGCAGTTTTGTTTTCACAGGAAAATGAGTTTTTATTAATTGATGAACCGACGAATCATCTTGACCAAAATGCAAGGGAGTGTGTGAAGGTGTATTTAGCTTCTAAAAAGGGTTTTATACTGGTTTCTCATGACAGAGATTTGTTGGATGCATGCACAGATCATTGTCTGGTATTGAATCGTTGCAGTATCGAAGTACAAAATGGTAATTTTTCGGTCTGGTGGGAGAATAAGCAACGTAAAGATAAATTTGCGATAGCACAAAATGAGAAACACCGAAAGGAGATTCAAAAGTTGAACCATGCGGCAGAACAGGTTGCTAAGTGGGCAGATAAAAATGAACGCGCCAAAATAGGATTTGATCCGATAAAAGAACATGACAGATGCTTAAGCACAAGAAGTTTTATAGGAGCCAAAACAAAAAAGATGCAGAGGCGTGTAAAGCAGATGGAAAAACGAATTGAAAGAGAGATTGAGGAAAAGGAGGGTCTTTTAGAAGATATAGAATATCTTAAAGATTTAAAGTTGTTTCAGCTTGTTCATTACAAAAATAGTCTTGTTAATGTAAAAGAGTATAGTTTGCAATATAAAGACTCAGATAAACCAGTGTTTCAAGGGCTGTCTTTTGACATTAAAAAGGGTGATCGTGTTGTATTATCCGGAAAAAATGGAAGTGGAAAGACAACAATTATTAGAAAAATCCTAGAAAAATGTAATTCCAATATAGGTGTTTGTATAATTGAAGAAGGACTATGTGAGGTGGCAAGTGGTCTTGTTATTTCATATGTTGGTCAGGAGACAATTGGAATTAAAGGTAATGTTACAAATTATTGTAAAACGCATGATTTGGATAGGAGTTTATTTTGTGCCATACTTCGGCAGCTTGATTTTGGACGAGAGCAGTTTACTAAAAATATGGAAACTTACTCGGAAGGCCAGAAAAAGAAAGTTTTGTTGGCGACTAGTTTACTTACACCGGCACACCTTTATATTTGGGATGAACCATTAAATTACATTGATATTTTTTCGCGGATGCAGTTAGAAAGATTAATTTTAAAGTATGAGCCAACCATGCTATTTGTTGAACATGACAGGAAATTTTGCGAAAAAATAGCAACTAAGGTAATTGAATTATAATTTGAAAGGAGATTTGCTTTATGAAAAATATATTTGTAGAAGGTATTCAAGGATCAGGAAAAAGCACGCTGATAAATAATATTGTGAAGTTTAATCCTGAGTTACATGTATGTAGGGAAGGAGATTATTCTCCGATAGAATTGGCTTGGTGTGCTTTAATGTCGAAGAAGGAATATGAGGCTGTTTTGCAAAAATACAATTCGATAAGGGATGAAATTATAAAAAATACAGTTAGGGAACAAGAGAATTATATCATTACTTACACTAAGATAATTACGGATATTCCGGGATTTTATAAAGATTTGGAGAATTATGAAGTCTATAATGGGCGAAAAACTTTGGCGGAGCTAAAGGAAATTATAGTAACAAGGTTTAAAAATTTTACAGATACAGGATATTTATTTGAATGTTCTTTCTTTCAAAATGTAATAGAGGATTTAATTTTGTTTCATATGCTTAGTGATGAAGAAATTATAGAGTTCTATCGCAATTTGTTTAGGTGCATTGATGCAAAGAAGTTTATATTATTTTATCTCTATAGTGATAAGTTGGAAGAGAATATTAAAATAATTCAAAAAGAACGCTGTGATGAGAATGGAAATGAGTTATGGTATCAGATGATGTTAGAATATTTGGTGAACTCTCCTTATGGGAGGAAACATGAATGTAGTGCTTTTGAGGATATGATCAGTCATTTTAAACACAGGCAAGAGTTAGAATTACGTATAGTAAAAGAAATAATAGGTAAAAATGCAGTTATTCTTCCAGCTAAAGAATATGATGTAAATCAAATTAGAACTTTGATTGGTTTTCATAATAAAATCAGTTATAATATAAGGCATATGAATAACAAGGAAATAGCATTGCTGGATGATTTCCTGTATGAAGCAATTTTCATTCCAGAAGGTGTAGATGCACCGCCAAAAGAGATTATAAATGCACCAGAATTACAGATTTATGTGCAGGATTTTGGCAAGCAGGAAGGAGATATTTGTTTTGTTGCTGAAGTTGACAAAAAGATAGTCGGCGCTGTCTGGGTTCGTAATATGGATGATTATGGACATGTAGAAGATGGTGTTCCGTCTTTTGCCATATCGTTATATAAAGAGTATCGAGGTCTTGGGATTGGAACTATGCTGATGAAACGGATGTTGGAAGAGTTAAAAGAAAGAGGGTATCAGAAAACTTCCTTGGCAGTACAGAAAGCAAACTATGCAGTGAAGATGTACAAAAATGTTGGCTTCGAGATTATTGATGAAAACGAAGAAGAATATATTATGATGTACGTGTTTCGGTAATACATACAGTAGAAATATTTTCAAAATGTGGAAAAGAAAATTGTTTCGGAAGAACGATAGTTGAAGAAATTACTGGATTAAAGCCATCAGGAGCTTCCAAGTTAATAAAACTGTTGGTTGATAGTGAGGTAATCGTACCTGTAACAGGACATGGAAAAGGAAAATATAGGTTTCAATAAAAGTGAACATTGAAAGGGTGTTAATGCCATTCGCAAAAATGCCCAAAACAAATCGGCGTACTGATATATTACCAAATTTGGTAGCAGTATTTAGAATAATTTTGTATTATAAAAGTGTTACAAAATATCGGCGTACCCGCCACACGTTTACAAAGTCAAACGGTCTGTACGCCATGTCCTAACCTTATGATTGCAGATATTAGCAACCTGTCAAAGAGTGTAAAAACTCAGTAACTATGCGGGTTCGCGTACTGTTAAAGCGGTGAAAAACGATTCCGCATGTGGAGACTGTGGTAGGACTACACAGAAAGAATATATAGAAATCCTTGAATTTACGCACTTTTGCAGAGCTTTTCAGCTTCAACAGGATTGCTGAAAATCACAAGGAAAAAGAGCTTGTGAGGAAGGTAACGGTTGTTGTGGCATTAGACCTCGGTTGTGGGAACACAAATAATTCTGAATATGAAAGTAAATAGAGAACTATCAGATATGATGATAGAACGTAGGGATACTTGAAAGAGTGTCCCTATTTTTTATATTAGGGCATTCCATTAGGAGTGCCTTTTTCAATTCAATTTAAAAGGAGGTTCACTATGAACAACACAGCGTTAGGAGCAGAAAACAAAAAGGAACAGATAATCAATTTTATCAGCGAAGCACATGAAAAATTCTACTATGAAAAATTAAAAGAGGTACGCTATCAGGATGTGTACCACAAGGCACTTTGCTATTGCCTTGGTATCAGCGATGATACGAGAAGAAATATCAATAGCATCTATGATTTTAAGACGGGATGTGTAAAAACTGAGTGCTTGCATGAAGGCTGGCAGACCAGTGGTAGTATGAAGGTGGTGAGAATGGCACTTAAC
>ERZ860508.745-NODE-745-length-23069-cov-3.605240_pt1 | contig 23069 bp, 20 predicted proteins | sample MGYA00509976_ERZ860508 | MGnify/ENA primary metagenome ERZ860508 (study PRJEB30046, sample SAMN00715242) | human gut metagenome | study: EMG produced TPA metagenomics assembly of the A metagenome-wide association study of gut microbiota in type 2...
TAAGAACATCTAAGCTTCTCCCAAAAGTTGTGATATGCATAAATATAATACGTTATACATGCTAAGTTTATAGAGCATGTTTTTACCTCAACATCTTTGCATGATTATAATATAATATCATTTTCAACAATGGTCATCCGGTTTCCAAGGCTCTTTTTACTCTCATACACACCGATATCCGCTATCTTATACAGCATGTCAAAATTCATATCTTTCTTATAAAAAGAGGCACCAAGGCTTATATGTATCTGCTCCTCCATCGGATCGACATGTATTTTTTCTATCTCAGAGAACAGCCTCTCTATGACAAGCTTGGCATCCTCCTCTGTGTCTATATTGCGGAAATACATCGCGAACTCATCACCGCCAAGGCGCATTGATATGTCATCCTCACGCTGTGCCTTCTTCATCGCAGTGGCAATAGCAATCAGTACTTTATCGCCTATATCATGTCCGTATTTATCATTCACACTCTTGAATTTATCCACGTCAAACAGACAGAACAGCCCTTTTTTCTCTTTAACCAGAAGCTCCTTTATGCTCTGCTCGCCATAACCCCTGTTATAAAGGCTTGTCATAAGGTCTGTCTGCGAAAGATACATTAGATAGTTTTCCTTCCGCTTCTCCTCATCTATGCATTCTACTGTATATACGACATTGTGCAGGCTTCCGTCCTCGTCATAGTCGATTGCGATAAATCTTGCCCTGCACCAGCCGTTAATCTTTCCCTTAAAGACAATCGCAATATCGCTTTTCCCCTTCATCCTCTCATCAAGAGTGGACATGTTGACAAACTCCAGCATCATATCGACATGTTTTTCCTCTGTCAGGTTCTTCACGGTATTATATGTCTTGTTCTGCGCCCCTTCGACATTCTTTGACCACATATCTATATATTCATTTGATTTAAAAGGATACTCAATATCCTTTTTCAAATCAAAGGTGTAAATTGATATGTATATCTTTGAAAGTGCATTTAACATTCTGTAATACTCATTCGTGCTGTCCATATTATACCTCCTGTATGACGCATACCGATATTACTATCAGCCTGCGCGTCTCTTCATGCCTGACATTGCCGGTCTTTGTGCATGCTCCTTAATGCTTTTACCGCTAAGCTTTATACATGCCGCTTAATGCTGTATCCCAGTTTATTGCCAAAAATTTTATTGTGTTACATACTCAAAGTGCTGGTAGTCCTTGCCCGTCTCCCAGTCACCGCCCCACTCAAATCCATGCTCCGTGAACAGCTTGTAGCATAAATCCTCATGGTCTATCTTGTACAGAAAATCCCCGCTTCTGTCCGCATAGCTTATTGCATCCTCCGGGCTGACCTCGACACCATTCTCCGTCTCCTTAACCTGCGGGTTATAGAATGGGTTAACATCCACCGCAAGCCCCATGCCATGCTCAGATACAATGTCCGTTCCGGCTATCGTTCTGAAATTGAACGCTGAGGTATTGTTATCACTCATCGACTGCTCATCATCGCCATCGTACTCATCAATAAGCGCTATCCTCTCAATAGGATACTGTGCCTTGTAAAGCTGCTTAAATATATCAAGTATATCATCCGCAATGAGCTTGTTTACAACCAGCTCGCCCTCACTGCTTCTTCCCGCGAAGTCCACATACATGACATGAACATAGCGCAGGTCTTTACGCTCAACAGGGCAGCCCTCCTTATAGCTCTTCCCCTGCATGTTCTCCCACACACTGTCAGGAAGCTCTGATACATAGAAGCTGCTGTAATCGTTGTCAGCTGTGGTCTGTGTGACATCCATTCCCGTGCTGTCTGCATCAGTAGCATCTGATATGTTACCATCTGTTGTGCTGTTAACTGTACCATACGATATACTGCCATCTGTTGTGCTGTCACTGCCACCGGTGTATGTCCCACCACCCGCTTCAGCTGTAACCTTGCTTAAATCTATAGTGCCGCCCACCGGTGAATCAGCCGTGCCTCCAAAATACAGCATCGCTCCAAGCATGCCAAGCGGCACAAGCGAAACTGCCATAATTATCAGCAGTATCTTAGTCGTTTTATTCATATATTTCTCCAATATTCAGCAGCAGCCTGCCAAAGCATGCATTTTAACCATCTTTGGCAGCCTCACATCGAAATCCATCCAAACGCATTCGCGATAGAGCTTAACAAAATCAACGCCGCAAAAATCGGACACAGATACTTAATCATAAAGCAGAATATCTTCTTTCTGCGGAATGTGCCTCCACCGTAGGTCACTTCCTCCTCAATACGTTTTACACCGACAACTCTTGACACGAACAGACACGTTGCTATAGCCGCAATCGGCATCATAACAGTGTTGGTGAGAAAATCGAAAAAGTCCAAAAACTGCATTCCGATTATCTTTACATCGGCAAGAGATCCGTAACCAAGGGCAGACAGACTTCCAAGCACCAACATAATCACGCCGATAATGACCGTGGATTTCCTTCTGTTCCACCCAAACTCATCTTCAAATGTGGAAACTGCACTCTCCGTCAACGCTATTGAACTTGTGAGTGCGGCAAAGAGAACCAGCAGGAAGAACATAACCCCTGCAAAAGTTCCAAAACCCATACTTGCAAAAACCTTTGGAATAGTGATAAACATAAGTGCCGATCCGGCTTGAAGTGTCTTAGCATCACCACCCGAGAACGCGAACACAGCCGGAATAATCATAAGTCCTGCTATCATTGCAATCGCTGTATCAAAAATTTCAACCTGCTTTGTCGACTCCTCGATTGAATTTTCCTTTTTCATGTATGAGCCGAATGTAATTAGAATACCCATTGCAATTGAGAGCGAATAAAACATCTGCCCCATAGCCGTTACCACTGTCATCCATGAGAAATTGCTCACATTAGGCACCAGAAAATATTTGACACCTGCCAGTGCCCCCGGTCTTGTCACCGAATACACGGTGATTATCAGCGATAAGATTACCAGAATCGGCATCATAAACTTAGAAACACGCTCAATTCCGTTGCGCACACCCGCAAAAATAATGCCCAGCACAATCAAGGCAAATATGATAAAGTAAATCTCCGTCGAAGCACCAGCAGAGATAAATTCCGAAAAATATCCGTCCACCGCCAGAGCCTGTGTCTGCCCTGTGACGTATCCGACAAGATATTTTATAACCCAACCGCCGATTACCGAATAGTACGGGACTATGAGGATTGGGATAATCGCATTTATCCATCCCCCTGCCTTAGCCAATTTTGACTTGCCGAAGGAGGCGTACGCTCCCACAGGACTTTTCCGTGTCATTCGCCCCAATGCTGTCTCCGCTATTATCATTGTATAGCCAAACGTCAATGCCAGAATAATATATATTACAAGGAAAATTCCTCAGCACATAACCAAATGATGCAGTCAGAAGAATATAGATCAGCAGGAAAATTCCGCCTCCATATTTCGCTGCAAGATACGGAAATCTCCAGATATTCCCCAGTCCCACGGAAGCCCCCGCCGCTGAGAGAACAAATCCTATCCTGCCGGAAAAAGAACTTCTCTTTGCCTCATGCTGTTTCATTGCCTCTTATACCTCATTTCATATAGAATCTTTTCCCTGCTCTTATTAACGAACATACCGTGTCCGCCGATGAGCTCTAATGCTCATCCACAACCTGGAAAATGTAGAACTTAAGATAATAGGATTCATTCGCAGCCCACAGTATCGGGTGATCCGGTCCCTGCGTGCGGAATTCCACCTGTCTTAGACGCTTATGGACACTCTGCGCCGCCTCCTTGATGGTCTTGGTAAACAGCTCCTGTGTCATAAAATGTGAGCAGGAGCAGGTCGCAAGGTATCCTCCGTCCTTAACAAGCCTCAAACCCTTCATGTTAATCTCCCTGTAGCCCTTTATCGCGTTCTTCGTAGCCTCACGCGATTTGGTAAATGCCGGCGGGTCAAGTATCACCACATCATACTTCTCTCCCTCTGCTGCAAGACGCGGTAGCTCATCGAGGACGTTTGCGCACTTAAAATGTACTGTCCCATCGAGTCCATTGAGCTTTGCGTTGGCTTCCGCCTGCTGTATCGCATACTCGGATATATCAAGTCCCGTGACGTCCGCTGCACCTGCAATTCCGGCATTGAGGGCAAATGTTCCCATGTGGGTGAAGCAGTCTAAGACCCTCTTTCCCTTACATATTCTCTGTATTGCAAGTCTGTTGTACTTCTGGTCTAAGAAAAATCCTGTCTTCTGTCCATTCACAACATCCACCATATAATGCACACCGTTCTCCACAATCTCGACATTGGTATCGAACTCAGCACCTATGAAACCCTTTACAGTCTTAAGCCCTTCCTTCTCGCGCTCCCTTGCGTCACTTCTTTCGTATACCCCACGTATAGCTATTCCATCCGCCTTCAGAATCTCCTTCAGGTCATCTACTATCTTTTCCTTAAAGCGCTCTATGCCAAGTGTGAGAGCCTGAACCACGAGTACATCCTCATACTTATCCACGACAATTCCCGGCAGGAAATCCGCCTCACCGAAGATGACGCGGCAGGATGATGTGTCCACTGTGTCCTTGCGGTAATCCCATGCCGCCTTGACTCTGTTATATATAAACTCATCATCTATAAGCTGATCGGCATTTCTCGTCATCATTCTTATTCTAATCTTAGAATTCTGGTTGATATAACCTCTTCCAAGCATATATCCGTTAAATGCATGTACTGCAACTATATCTCCGTTCTTAAATGTACCGACAATAGTGTCTATCTCATTATCGTATATCCACGGACCTCCCTGTCCGAACTCTCTTCCTTCTCCCTTTTTTAATGTAACTATTGATTCAGGCATGTCTTTTCTCCATCTCCGCTAATTATTCTGTATATTCTTTTTCGATATAGTAAATAATATATCCATCAAGATATAAAATCAAGCTTGAATAATGTTTCTCCTGCGAGGTAATCAAATGATTAAACAATTCATATTCTGTGGCAGTCTCGGCTGGTGCTTTGAAGTGTTCTGGACAGGTCTTGGCTCATTATTTAAACATGACAAAAAGCTGATAGGGCAGAGTTCACTGCACATGTTTCCCATATACGGAAGCGCAATTATCATACCACCCATTCACAGGCTTATCAGAAAAGCCAATGTCTTTATACGCGGCACCATCTACGCGCTGTGCATTTTCCTGACAGAATTTATCAGCGGCAGCTTCCTGAAAAAACGCAATGCCTGTCCATGGGACTATTCCGATGCCGCCTTGAACTATAAAGGAATTATACGCTTGGATTATGCTCCGGTATGGTTCATTGTAGGTCTGATATATGAGAAAATGCTGTGTGCCACGAACAAGCGTCCGGCATTTCCTGAAGCTCTGAGACTTTTAAAAACACCTTGATTCACTATAAAAGCATGTCATATATGTACATCTTACACATGACTAAAAATCCGGGGCACCATATAGATGTCCCGGATTCATTTTTAATATTTTTTGACTGCTTTATAACCCGGCAGCCTTAGTATAAAGGATACTTATCCGTAAGTCCCTTCACAAGGCGCATAGCCTCTTCCCTATTAGCCTCAGGCGCAGCTATCGCAAGAGAAATTGCCTCCGCAACAGTATCCATATCCTCTGTCTTGAAACCTCTTGTTGTGACAGCAGGTGTACCAAGTCTTATACCACTTGTGACAAATGGTGAAGCCGGGTCATTAGGAATGGCATTCTTGTTACATGTGATATTAACAGAGTCAAGGAGCTTCTCTGTCGCCTTTCCCGTAACACCCTTGCTTATGAGGTTCACAAGCATAAGGTGATTGTCTGTTCCACCCGATACAAGGTCAAAACCTCTGTCCATAAGTCCCTTTGCAAGAGCCTGGGCATTATCAACGATATTCTGAGCGTACACCTTGAAGCTTGGGTCAAGTGCTTCCTTGAAGCATACAGCCTTGCCGGCAATAACATGCATAAGAGGTCCTCCCTGAATACCAGGGAAAATTGCCTTGTTAAAGTTGAATTTATCAGCAGCTTCCTGATTGCAGAGAATCATTCCGCCTCTAGGTCCCCTGAGTGTCTTATGGGTTGTCGTTGTAACAACATCAGCATAAGGAATCGGACTCATGTGAAGTCCTGCTGCGACAAGTCCTGCGATATGTGCCATATCAACCATGAGAACTGCACCGACCTCATCCGCTATCTCACGGAACCTCTTGAAATCTATTGCTCTGGCATAAGCGCTCGCACCTGCGACGATAAGCTTAGGGCGGCACTCCTTTGCTATTGCAAGTACATTATCATAGTCTATGTATCCGTCCTGATTAACTCCGTAAGGAACAATGTTAAAGTATTTTCCTGAAATATTGACCGGACTTCCATGTGTGAGATGTCCACCATCGGCAAGGCTCATACCCATAACCGTATCGCCGGGCTTAACGATTGCGAAAAATACTGCGAGATTAGCCTGTGCACCTGAATGTGGCTGTACATTGACATAATCACAGCCAAACAGCTTCTTGGCTCTCTCAATTGCCAGGTTCTCCACAACATCACCCGCCGTAGTATCTCTTTCCAGGATATCCTTCGGCATACTTATTGGTCAAAGGACTCCCCATAGTCGCCATGACCGCTTTGCTCACAAAGTTCTCAGAAGCGATAAGCTCAATATGATCTCTCTGTCTTCCAAGCTCGTCCGAAATCGCAGCAGCAATCTCAGGATCAAATTCTTTAACTTCTTCAAATGAATACATATTCCTGCCTCCGTTAAATTGTAAATTTATTTATTGCCTCAACAAGGTCCTCAGAACGGCCAATCAGCTCCTCAGACTCATTATTAAGCTTCTTTACAGCCTCTAACTGTCGGCCTGCTGCCTCGTTAACCTCAGTAACCGCCGATGCCGTCTCCTCCGCAACAGCTGATATACTTTCTATAGCTGCAAGAGTATCCTTCTTTGCCCCTTCCATCTCATCAATACCTGCGGAAATCTGTGACAGGTTCTCTGCAAGTCCCGATACATGCTTATCTATATCACGGAACACAGCTATAGTGGCCTTAAGCGCTTCCTCCTGCGAATTTACAATTAACTCAGCCTGCTTTGCAACCTCTACCGTATCAACCGTCTGCTTCTGAATCTTTCCAACTATATTTCTGATTTCATTTACAGAATTCAGCGACTGCTCTGCAAGCTTTCTGATAGATTCAGCAACTACGGCAAAGCCTCTTCCTGCGTCTCCCGCTCTTGCCGCCTCAATTGAAGCATTGAGTGAAAGAAGGCTTGTCTCATCAGCAATATCATTGATTGCGCCGACAATATTTGCAATAGACTGCGAAGCCTTCTCAAGATCCTCAATATTGGAAATAACCTCCGCCGTTACCTGAGTTGTGGCCTTCACCTTATCCTGCAGGGTATCTATTGTCGCAAGTCCATCCGATACAGTTGACTTGGTCACATCGGCAATATCGGCAATCTTTCCTGTGTTTTCGGATACAACACCTATCTTCTTGGATAAGTCATCCATTCTTGTAAGGCAGTTTTCAGCATCCTTTGCCTGCATTACAATGCCCTGCTCCACATCAGAAATTGAGGTGGTGATTGACTTCGTCTCCTCAAGAAGAATCCCGGAATTGCCTCCGACTCTCTCAGATGCATTTCCCAAAGCCTTGGCAACCGTATCTGCCTTGTTAATCAAAGCCCTGATATTTCCAAGCATCTGGTTGGTACTCTCGCAGAGTATCATAAACTCATCCTTACGTCTTGTATGAATGTCAACGGTGAGATCTCCTGTGGAAGCCTTCTCAAGTCCGTTCATAATCTTGCGGATTGTTGTTCCCATGCTTGTTGATAAAATAAATCCTATAACTATTACAATAAGAGCCGTAGCAGCTACTGCAGCCGCTGTAAGTCTTGCGGTCTCGTCAGCGTCTGCGATAATGTATGACTCAGGGACAAGCGATACCATCATAAAGCCCTGCGACTCAAGCTTATTGTAGAGCAGGAGGTATTTCTCACCATTATACTCTACATATTCGCTTCCGTTATTCTCCTCCGAAGCTAATATCTTGTCATACAGCTCGCTGTTAACAATATACTCTGTATCAAGAGAATCATTAGCCTGCACCTCCGCCTCATCACTTACCGGTATATTTTTATAAGATATCTCTCTTCCATCCGGTGTTATAAGTGCAAGTATAGCATTCTCACCCATATTTATCGAGGCAATATGGTTGGCAATCTCATCATAATCGACATCGACAACAACATATCCAATCTGTCTGAACTTCATATTATATGCCTTTCTCATAATACCGAAAGCATATCTTGAGGTGCCTATATAGTCATCAAGCTCGGGATGATTTCCAAGCCATATAAAATCTTCCTTGTCTGTCCTCTTGGCACAATCTAATTTTCTGACATTTTCATAAACCGAATCATCCAGATACGATAAAGCAGTGGAAATAGCGTTGCCATAGTTAGCTACAAATGCAATATTTCGTATGTACTTGTTGGCAATCTTACGAGATTCAATCTCAGTTCTGAGTGTACTGAAAACCGTGCTCTCCTTATATGCATCCTTAGCATACGTCTGGCCATAATACTCTCTGGCTATCGTGGATACCGATATATCATAAGATGCTGTACGAATCGTCTCAATGATCAGATTCATGTAGCTGGCTGCCGTATCCAATGTCGACTTCGAAGATGACTCATAATTCGACGTGAGCGCCTCTGCAGAGCGATTATAGGAAATGACTCCCAAGCCAATCATAAGAACTACCGGCACGATAAATGCCACTGTAATCTTAAAGCGTATACCTGAAAACATGTGCAGCTTCTTTCTGTCACTGCGTCTACCCTTAAGTGCCTTTACATCCTCACCCGCTTCAGCCCTTGCCTTGTCGACATGCTTTCTTACATTCTCTCCCATCTCTCCGGCAATCGAATCCGCCTTAACCTTGACATCCTCATAAATCACCTTTGCATTGGCGGATGGTTTCTTTTTATTAATTTTTCTCTTCGTACCCATTAGCATCATCCCCTTTTCCGATGTACTTATTATTATTAGATATTACTATACAAATTAAGATTTTGCAATCGTTTCAAAACATTTCACACCAATTATATACAATACTTTGATAAAGTGAGCGCATTTTTTCAGTAAACATGCACCAATTACGGATTAATTACAATAATCAGTTTATTTCTCAAAAAATATATATCAGGAATCAAATTCCTGCATATCATAATCTATTGAGGACTGGCTCTGCTTAATCCTGTCAAACATCCCATCCTCATGTATGACATCCATGAATGCAAGGAAAACCTGCATGTCAAACTCCTTGACATCCTCAATCATAATCCCTATCGCACTGTCAAAATCAAAGGCTTCCCTGTATGGGCGTTCTGATATAAGGGCAATAAACGCATCTGCAACATGCATTATCCTCGCACCTAACGGAATCTGCTCAGCCTTGCGGTTATCAGGATAGCCTGAACCATCATAATTCTCGTGATGATACAGCACAGCCTCGCATATTGCATTGTTATAGCCTTTTTCCTTCAAAATATCATAACCAAGCCTGGAATGCATTCTCATATACCGGATTTCTTCTATTATCATTCCATTCGAATTTCTGCCATATAGATATGATGACAGCCTGAGCTTGCCGATGTCATGTACCATTCCTGCAATGGCAAGATTATTGCATGCTTCATTATCAAGACCTAATTTTTTTGCAATCAGGTATGTGAGATTGCTCACACACATACCATGCTTTATTCCGTCTATGAGGTCGATTTCCAATATAGTTTTTGTCCATTCATCAACCATAAAAAAATCTTCTCTTTCTGTCTATCATTTCATCAATATTTTCTATATATGTCGTGACATCCTTCACATTCTCGACGCGCTCTATGCGGTTCTCTTCCGGGAATACAACCTTCGTTGAAGCTCCCGCTCCAACTGCCATAATGGTCTGTTTCTCCTCCATTATCAGAATATTATATATCCCTTCCCTGCCCGGCTTTGAGTAACCCACGTTTTCAAAATTACCTGCCATGTTCTTCTGCCTGTACAGATAATATGGTTCCATTCCCATAGCGGCTGCACAGTCCGCAGTCATGTTGATGATGTCATCAGTGTTGACCATCGCATAGTCCTTATATTTTTCCCAGAAGATATTAAGCCTTGCAGCCCTCTTGATTGCAAGGGAATGTACTGTCAGGCTGTCCGGAGCAAGCAGCGCGACCTCTCTCATAGTCCTCTCAATATGCTCTCTTGTCTCGCCCGGAAGCCCGATTATCAAGTCCATATTGATATTGTCAAAGCCACATTCTCGTGCAAGCGTGAATGCCTCCTTTATCTGCTCGACTGTGTGATGTCTTCCGATAAGCTTAAGCGTGTCATCATTCATAGTCTGTGGATTGATTGAAATTCGGTCAACCCCATGCTTTTTCATAATCAGGAGCTTATCTCTTGTTATGCTGTCCGGTCTGCCGGCCTCAATTGTATATTCCTTAAGACCCGTTGTGTCAAAATGCTCCTCAAAAAAGCTGAGAACCCTGTCAAGCTGCTCCGGCTCAAGCGTTGTCGGAGTACCGCCGCCCATGTAGAAGGTATCCAGCTTCTTATCCTTCATAAGCCTTGAAGTGAACTCCAGCTCCTTAAGCATCACATCAACATATGTGTCCACTCTGTCCTTCCACACCGCAAGAGGGTATGAGGTGAACGAACAATACAGGCATGTTGTAGGACAGAACGGAATACCAGCATAAAGACTGTAGCCGTTGTTATAATCAAGCTTCTCAAGAAGTCTTTTTTCATTAGAAGCGACCTTTATGGCAAGGTCACCCTTTTTTTCACTTACATAGTACTCCTTTTTCAGGTAGTCCCTAATCTCACGGTCATTTTTGCCATCCTCAAGAAGCGTATACACTATCTTTGTCGGTCTTACGCCTGTTAGAGTTCCCCACGGCAGCTCTCTTCCGGTAAGCTTCTTTAACATATCGTACATCATTCTTTTGAATACGTTGCGCGCTTCCTTCTTTCCGGACGCCATCTGCTGTGCTTCATCCTCATACTCATCCCACCTGTCCGTGGAATCCCTATGAAAATATATTCTGATAAGTCTGTCGCAGTCCGCATTGTCAGACCCGGCAAACTCCTGCCTGATAACCCTTACCTGCACAAAAAGCTCCGGAGTCTCATCCGCATTCTCCGGTATACTCGTGACTATCTTCGCCTCCGGGAAAAATGCCTTCAACATAACTCTTGAATCATTTTCCTGTTCGGCATCATTAAATTCAAGTAATATCATATATAACCTCAAGTTTTTATATTTTCAATCTCAACCCTGAATAAAAGGATTGTTGACACGCTCGCAGCCTATCGTGGTGCTCTCCCCATGTCCCGGATATACCTTTACATCATCCGTAAGGCTCATAAGCCCTGACTTAATCGTGCGGATAAGCTGTCCCGCATTTCCTGTAGGAAAATCGCTTCTTCCAACCGAGCCTGCAAAGAGTGTATCACCGGAAAACAGAACCTTCTGCTCTTCAAAATAATAACATACACTACCTATTGTATGCCCCGGAACCGGGATGGTTTCTATCCTGAAACCTGCAAAAGCAAGCTCTTCACCCGGCTTAAAGTATTCGTCCGCCTCAAAAGTCATTCCCTCGCCTGTAAAAGGCAGTGACAGATTATAGGAGCTGCTGTTCATAACAGGTCTCTCCTCATTGCCCGCATATACCTTGATTCCGTATCTCTTTCTCACTGCATCCGCCGCTGACAGATGGTCAAAATGACCGTGTGTCAGCAGCACTGCCACAGGCTTAAGCTTATATCGCGCAATCATTGCTTCTATGCATGCCGCATCTGCAGCCGGATCGATAATCACAGCCTCCTTCAGCTGTCCATCGTCGACATAACCTCCCGGTGTCTTAGCTCCGCCGTCAAAAACAGCATAACAATTAGTGGCACACATTCCCAACACAATATTCTCTATTCTTATCATGAATTCGTCCTCTCGATGTCGAGTACGCCCTCGACGTTTCTCAACTTCTCAACAAGATGTCTTAACTGTTCAAGTCCCTTTATATCAAACGACATGGAAATCGTAGCTGTTCCCTGCTTGCTTGTACGGCAGTTCATACTTGTGACGTCAATCTTATTCTCCGTGAGGATTCTGGATATATCGACAAGCATACCTGTTCTGTTATTGGCAAAAATCTTAATCTCGGTTGAATAGCTCTCTCCTGTCTCCTTATAAGCCATCTCCTGCCATTCAGCGTCAATTATCCTTGCCCTGTCCGACTCAGGAAGGTTGACAATGTTCGCACAATCCGTTCTATGTATCGAGACACCTCTTCCTCTGGTGACGAAGCCTACAATCTCATCCCCAGGCACGGGAGAACAACACTTCGAGAAACGTACAGCAACATCATGTATGCCCTTTACAACTATGCCGCTCTTGGATTTTTCTGCTGTTACAGGCTTATCCTTGCCGTCCGCCTGTGTCTGTGCAAGCACCTGTGCATCCGTAATCTCCTTGCGGTGCTTCTTCTCATACTCCTCCTGAAGCTTATTGACAACCTGTCCTTCCTTAAGCGCGCCATGTCCAACAGCCGCAACAACCGAATCCCAGTCGCGGAAGCCGTACTTTGACAACACCTTTTCAACAAATTCAGGCTTATATATATCCGAAAACTGTATATTCTTCGTCTTACAGTAGGAGGCAATAAGGTCCTTACCCTTCTGTATATTATCCTCCTTAAGCTCTGCCTTGAACCACTGATTAATCTTTGTCTTAGCCTGTGCACTCTTGACTATATTCAGCCAGTCCCTGCTTGGTCCCTTTGAATTCTGCGAGGTGATAATCTCCACACGGTCACCATTCTTTAACACATAATCGATTGTGACAAGCTTGCCGTTGACCCTCGCTCCAATCATCTTATTGCCGACGGCGCTGTGGATGCTGTAGGCAAAATCGACCGGTGTGGAGCCTGCCGGAAGGTTCTTTACATCTCCCGACGGTGTAAAGCAGTACACATTGTCGGAGAACAGGTTCATATCATTCTTGATAAGGCTTAAAAATTCCTTATTATCGGATGTATCACGCTGCCACTCAAGTATCTGCCTGAGCCATGCAAGCTTAGCCTCCTCATTATCACCGCTCTTGGTTCCGTCTATATTCTCCTTATATTTCCAGTGCGCAGCAATACCATACTCAGCCGTTCTGTGCATCTCATAGGTACGAATCTGTATCTCAAACGGCTGTCCGTTAGGCGCGATAAGCGTTGTATGAAGCGACTGGTACATGTTCGGCTTAGGCATGGCTATATAATCCTTGAACCTTCCCGGAATAGGCTTGTATATCTCATGTATAACTCCAAGGGCCGCATAGCAGTCCTTCACCGTCTCAACGAGTATTCTGACCGCAAAAAGGTCATATATCTGGTCAAGTGTCTTATCCTGATTGACCATCTTTCTATATATGCTAAAGAAGTGCTTTACGCGTCCATCTATATCACATTCAATGCCTGCCGCCTCGACATGCTCCTTGACCTCGGCAATGATATCCCTGACAAATGCCTCTCTTGCATCCTTGCTTAGAGCAATCTCATCCGCAAGCTTCTGGTAAACCTCCGGCTGGAGATACTTAAGCGAAAGGTCATCAAGCTCAATCTTAATCTTGGAAATACCAAGACGCTGTGCTATAGGAGCATATATATCCATAGTCTCCCTCGCCTTCTCCTTCTGCTTCTCCGGCTTCTGATACTGCAATGTTCTCATGTTGTGAAGCCTGTCCGCAAGCTTTACCAGTATAACCCTTATATCCTTCGCCATCGCAAGGAACATCTTACGAAGGTTCTCAGCCTGAAGCTCTATCTTATCTGCGGAATAACTAAGCTGTGTCAGCTTGGTTACACCGTCAACCAAAAGAGCTATCTCCTCACCGAATTCCCTTACAATGTCATCATATGTCATAACAGTATCCTCGACAACATCATGGAGAAGTCCGGCAACAATAGTCTCCTTATCAAGCTCTAGCTGTGCTAAGATGATTGCAACACAAATAGGATGTATAATGTAGGGTTCTCCCGACTTACGCATCTGACCTTCATGTGCCTTCTTCGCTACCTGATATGCCTTGTCAATCAATGACAAATCTGTGGAAGGATGATACTTTAAAACTTCCTTTTTCAGCTCCTCATACAGCTCGTCCGGGCTTGTGAAATCCGGCGGGCATGACAATGGCTCCTCATCTATTTTTCTCTTTGTTTTTGTTCGTAAAATAACTTCATCCGGCATGCAATCACCTCTATATATAAGCTTATTTCTTTATTATAGATTTATTCACATAAAAATGCAAATATTTTATAAAAAACATAGGACACCGTTGTATATGGCAACGGTGCCCTATATCAATAAAAAAATATTACTTTCCTTCGTAGCGGATAACTGATTCAACGTCATATTTTGCGAGCTTCTTACGTCCATCAAGTCCTGCGAGTTCCATAAGGAAAACAATCTTAACAACCTCGCCTCCAAGCTGCTCAACAAGCTTGGTAATAGCTTCAATCGTGCCGCCTGTAGCGATGAGGTCATCAATAATGACAACCTTCTGACCCGGCTTGATTGAATCCTTGTGCATCTCAATGACCGCACTGCCGTACTCAAGGTCATACTCCATGGAAATTGTCTCACATGGAAGCTTGCCCTTCTTGCGGACAGGCACGAACGCCTTCTTCATGCTATACGCAACAGGAACGCCGAAAATGAAGCCTCTCGACTCAGGACCTACCACAACATCAAAGTCCACATCCTTAAGCTTATCCATGATACCATTGATTGAAAGCTGAAGACCATCAGCCTCCTGAAGAACGCTTGTGACATCGCGGAAAATGATTCCCGGCTCCGGGAAATCCGGTATGCTTCTTACATAATCTTCAAGTTTTTTCATATCTTAATATATCCTCCAAAATTCTGTTCATTGTACAGTAGGACTGACCGATATATTCTACCAGCACTTATTCATATAGTCAACAATTTTAGTAACCATTCGGATTATTCTTCTGGAATCTCCATGAATCCTCGCACATCTTCTTTAAGTCTCTCTCCGCCTTCCAGTGAAGTTCCTTCTCGGCAAGTGAGGCATCTGCATAACATGTAGCGATATCTCCCGCACGTCTTGCCTTGATAACATAAGGAATCTTAATTCCATTGGCTGCCTCGAAGGCCTTCACAATGTCAAGAACCGAGCTTCCCTTACCTGTTCCAAGGTTATATATCTTAAGGCCCGGATTCTCCTTAATCTTCTCCATAGCCCTTACATGACCTATCGCAAGATCAACAACATGGATGTAATCTCTCACACCTGTTCCATCCGGTGTGTCATAATCATTGCCGAATACCGATAACTCCTTAAGTCTTCCGACAGCCACCTGTGTGATGTACGGCATAAGGTTGTTAGGAATACCATTAGGGTTCTCTCCTATAAGTCCGCTCTCATGTGCGCCGATAGGATTAAAATATCGAAGTAAAATTACATTCCACTCATTATCCGCCCTGTAAAGGTCGGATAAAATCTGCTCTAACATGGACTTCGTCCAGCCGTAAGGGTTCGTACACTGTCCCTTAGGGCACTCCTCCGTGATAGGAATGAATGCAGGGTTGCCGTATACAGTAGCAGATGATGAGAATACTATATTCTTTACATTATGCTTTCTCATAACATCAAGAAGCACAAGTGTACCGGAAATATTATTCGAATAATACTCAAGCGGTTTAACAACTGACTCTCCTACTGCCTTAAGTCCTGCAAAATGTATACAGGAGTCAATCTGCTCCTTGTCAAATACTTCATTAAGTCCATCTCTATCATTGATATCCACCTTATAGAACTTAACTTTCTTTCCTACAATCTGCTCAATCCTCTCGATTGATTTCTCGCTGGCATTGACAAGGTTGTCCACAATAACAACATCATAGCCTGCATTCATAAGTTCTACCACGGTATGGCTTCCGATAAAGCCCGCTCCACCTGTAACAAGAATTGACATAGCTAATTCCTCCTAACCTATTCAATATTAAAAAGCATGTTAATCTTATAACGAATTACTTTTCTGACTATCAGTATACCAATGTAACAGAAATCTTGCAATCCATTTTGGCCAAAATTTACAGTACATTTGATAATCTTCCTCTGTCCTGCCGTTATCCGCTATTATCTCAGAGGTAGTTGACTCCTGATGAATACGGTGGTAACACAGAGGTCTGGCCGCATAGAGAAATCCCCCCTTAAGCCTTGAGAGCTTCTCCCATGCCTCCCAGTCAACATTGCTCTTCATACCTACTGTGAATATCTTTTCAGGCATAAGCTCCATGTTAAACGTGACCGACGGACAGCATACCGGATTTCCCATTGACAGTATCCTTCTCCTTACGAAAACCGAATGTGCGAACAATCTATGCTCCTTCGTCCCTATGCCAAGCGGTGACAGCATAAGCCTCTTTACTGTAAGAAGCTTATTCTTATGGCATGGTTCCCCATTCCTAAGCTCCTCATAGTTCGTAAAAAATATAAGCGGTCTTCGGTCATTCTCCATGGCATGCATACATTCCACGGTATAATTCCTTCTATATACGTCATCCTGATGCGCCACCGTAACATACTGTGTCTTTGCCATGCTGATTCCGAAATTCCAGTCTGCGCTTATGCCTGTCTCACCATCATTCACATAGAGCTCAATTCCATGCTTCTGTGCCATATTACTTATATAATCGCAGGGGGTTGAAGTCACCATTATGATGGTGCTTGTGACTGTCTGCTCCTCAAGCGATTCTATACACTCCTCAAGAAAAGAGCTCTCCTTGTATGCACAGATTACAAAAGTGTGTTTATCCGAATAATCTTTTTTCATAAAAACCTCATATCACTGCTTTTATTTTACTTATGCTTAATCTCAAGGATTCCGATAAAAAAGCTTCCGAACAACACCTGTACACCTGTAACCATGAAGGTCACGGCAGGAATTGTAAGTCTCATCATCTCCTGTGGGTTAAGCTGCCCGAAATTCCTGCTGTTCCAGCCAACAAGTGCCATTATAGTAAGCACAAGACCGATTATAAACAACACCGCTCCGATAAAGATTCCTTTATCAACAGTAAAAAACTTCTTTTTCTCATTCTCAGGCATAGGTATAAAACCTGTCACCCTTGCATAAGTCCTTGTAAATGCATTGAACAGGATAAGGTTGACACCAATCATAAGCATAGCCGATGTATACAAAAGTGTATTTATATCAAATCCAACCTCGCCGATTGTGATTGTGTTAGCGGCGAGAATACACATAAGCACTGCTCCAAACGCAGTAAAAAATATTCCCGGATACAGGAAAAGCCAGCTTGGGCTGTGCATAAGCAGGAACTTGAGATGTCTCCATCCATCATGGAAGCTTCTAAGATGCGGTGCCCTGCTTCTTCCATCAGGAGAGAGTGTTGTCGGCACCTCTGCTATCCTGAGCTTATAGAGTGTAGCCTTCACAACCATCTCACTGGCATACTCCATACCGATTGTCTGAAGTCCCAGCTTCATGATGGAATCCCTCTTATATCCGCGCAGTCCGCAGTGGAAGTCGCCAATATCACTCTTGTAGAACAGACGCCCTATAAATGACAGCACAGGATTACCGATGTATCTGTGAAGCGGCGGCATAGCTCCCTTGGCAATACCTCCCTTAAAACGATTACCCATGACAAGCTCATAGCCTTCACGAAGCTTTTCAAGGAAAGGCATAAGGTGAAGAAAATCATAGCTGTCGTCCGCATCACCCATGATAACATACTCTCCTTTTGCCGCCTCACAGCCACCTATAAGTGCTGCGCCATAGCCACGCTGTGCAATCGGAACAACTCTTGCTCCCGCCTTCACGGCAATCTCGCGGGAACCGTCCGTGCTCCCGTTATCTGCGATAAGCACCTCTCCGTTAACATTATTCTCTCTCAAAAAGGTCTGTGCCTTTTTTATACACGTCTCCAATGTCTCCGCCTCGTTAAGACAGGGCATGAGAATGGTCAGTTCATACTCGTAGGACATAACAATGTCTCCTATTCATTTCTATTCTGAATTTTATTATAATTTCCTTATTAATTCCTGCGTTTTGCGTAATGGCTGTATATATCTGAATACAGTCATTTTCAGTTTCTATCCGCCTTGCTGTCATCAGGTGCATATGGTCCGAAGTCAAGCTCATAAGGGAAGTGTGTCTTTCGCTTTTCCACAGGCGGCGGTGTCATATAATCGCCATACATCTTAGTGAGAAGCTCCTCAAGGTGATTCGGGAAAGGAAGTGTCGTATCCTCATACGGAAGCTCTCTTAATGGGTAAATATCATCCACGGAAAATGTATTTGTATACGGAAGAGGGTCACAGAAATATGCTATTCTCCCGGTCCTGACATTCTCGTACCTTCTGTTCGCCTTCTCCATTTTCATGTACAGCCATTCCTTTGAAATGCCAAGCTGCTTCATTATATAATGCCCTGCAACACATGCTGCCGTGACAAGCTTAGCTGTAAGCCCGTGTACATACAGATATGGTCTTGGAATGCTTCTGAGGATAAGAAGCTTTCCCCAGAACCATGCCGTCCACATCTGCCACCAGTATGCAAGCTTACCATCTGCCGCATTGTCAAGCGCATACAGGTCAAGGAATATTCCCCAATTACAATCGACATCCTTCATTGAGTATTCCCTGAATTTCGTCCCCTTAAGCACAAGTCTTGTGGTCGCAAGCGGATAGTTTATGTCCGTCTCGGTGTTAAGCACCTCATACTTATCGCCCATCTGCTCTGTCACAAGCTCCATAAAACGCTCATAATCCTTTCGCGGCATTGAGATATCTATATCGTCATCCCATGGTATATACCCCTTATGCCGCAGCGCCCCTATGCCTGTCCCGGCATAGCCAAAATATATCAGATTATTCTCATCACAGATCCTTTTAAAATCTGTCAGTATCTCCATCTCAAGCTTCTGCAGGTGTTTTAACTGCTCCGGCTCATAAAACTTAGGCATAATGTACTCCCTCCGAAATTATTAACTGCAAAATTATTACTATGTAAGCTGTTTTGCGAGTAACCGGCACAAGCCTGTCCATCAGTTTAACAGCGCTGCCTTCCCGTACTGCTCCTCAACAAAGTGCTTCGCCTCCACCGCGTTCTCCGGTCTGGTGTTCTCAAGCAGGCAGTGTACAAAAGGCTTATATGTCTTAACATAGCTCATAAGGAGAGGATAATTAAGAAGCCCGCTTCCCGACCTTACCGACTTCATCTCACCATTCTCAAGCACGAAATCCTTAAGGTGCATACAGCATATATCATTGCCGCACAATTCAAATGCTGTGCGGATAATTTCATCCTGCTTCTCATAATTGCCTGCATACAATACATTAACCGGGTCAAATATAAGCTGGAGATTCGGCGAGTCAATCTCGTCAAGCACCTTTCTTGCACGCTCGAAATTACATACTATATGCTTATATACCGGCTCTATTGCAATGATAACGCCCATCTTCTCAGCATATTCCACAACCGGGCGGAGTCCCTCAATAAATACCTCCAGAGCCTCATCTGTGTGATTGTCCGGTGTAAAAGCGTACTCCTCATTAACCGCACCTGTCTCAGTTCCCACCATTCCGGCTCCGACAAGACCGGCAAAGCGGATGTGTGCCTTGTAGGTATCCTGTGTTTTCTTAAGTGTCTCCTTATTAGGATTAGCTAAATTAAGATAACACCCAAGCACTGCCACGTCAACCTTATTCTTCTCACAAAGCTCCTTTATATAGAAGGCAAGTCCCGGTGTCATAACTCCATTATTGACCTTGAACTCCTTAACCGCCTTTGAAAGTGCCAGCTGTGTACAGTGAAATCCCTGATTACCTATATTCTCAAAAAGATTCTCCAGACTGCTATGTTCCACGTCGTGTCCTCTTACACCTATTCTCATATTGTTAGTCCTTTCTTAGCACATATTTCAGCATTTTGTCTGTGTTTATCTTTTTATATACGCACCTTAATTCACACCGGTGCCTGCCGGATATGTGCAGCCACATAAATGTAGCAATATATTTTTGCTCATTTATTTTATCATCAATACTATTTTATTTCAATCAGCATTTCACAATAACTTTCCTGCTATTCCCGGCACACCTTTACCGAGCTTAGCACTATCTGCAGTTTTCTGTTTCCGTTAAATTCATTGACAGACGGATAGTATAACACATTGACCTTGTTTCCGGCAGCATAGGCATTCTCAAGCACCTCATTTATCGAAAACATTACCGCCTCCATTGTAACCTCAGAGACAAAAGGATTTCCAATACCATCAACAAACTGCGCCTGCTTTGAAAAAATCACTTTTGTAAACTGCCTTTCCTTTCCCATGTGCGAAAGGTTCTTTATCTGCAGGCCGGTATCGGCAAACACCGGCTTCTCGTTTCCCTTTCCAAATGGCTCTAATACCGATAAATCATCAATAACCTTCTCCGAGATATACTCTAACGGCATAGGCACATCTATCCATACCTTAAGTATCAGATCCTCCTCGGTCAATCCACAATATTCATTGAGCTTTCTTCTCAGTTCATCAAGCTTATCCGGCTCTATCGACATACCTGCCGCCATCGGATGTCCTCCGAATTTTGCGAGAAGCGCCTTACACTGTGACAGCTTTTCAAACATATTGTAGGCTTCTATTGAACGCCCTGAGCCCTTAAGGCAGCCCTCACCGTCCGCAAATACTATGACCGGCTTATTGTAATGCTCCCTTATCTTACCTGCAATTATTCCCACTATGCTCTCATGGCAGCCCGGCAGATACACGACAAGCACCTTGTCATCCTTAAGTGAGCTGTTCTCTATCATGTCAAATGCCTTTTCAACGCCCTGTCTTGTAAGCTCCTTTCGCTCCTCATTCAATGCTGCAAGCTCTCCGGCAAGGTGTTCCGCCTCACCCTTATCCGTTGCAAGAAGCATCCGGATGGCAAGCATTGCAGACTCTAATCTGCCGCTCGCATTCAGACATGGTCCTATAACAAATCCCACATGGTATGAGGTTATCCTTGCCCTGTCAAGCTTATTCAGATCTATAAGGGCATTAAGTCCCCGGTTGTCTGAATTTTTTATTTTCTTAAGCCCCAACCGGACAATAGTCCTGTTCTCACCTTGAAGGTCAACAACATCACCCACAGTGGCAATCGCAGCAAATTCAAGAAAATCATAGATTTCGTTCTCGGGTCTTTTATACAATTCATATAGTGCCTGCACAAGCTTCATTCCCACAACTGCACCGCATATCTTCCTCCACGGATATGTACAGTCCGCCCTCGCCGGGTCGACAACCGCATCCGCCGGCGGAAGTATCTCCGTCTTTTCGCCGGCTTTTTCCTCAAACGGCACGCCATGATGGTCTGTGACCACCACAGTCATCCCCAGTGCCTTGGCATGTTCTATCTGGCTGTAGGCAGCAATTCCGTTGTCACAGGTTATTATAACCTGTCTGCCCTCATCATACGCCTCGTCTATAAGTCTTTCATTTATGCCGTACCCATCCGTAACCCTGTGCGGCACAACATAATCCACATCGGCACCAAGCCTCTTCAAGCCGCTGTACAGAATGTATATGGAATTGATTCCGTCAATATCATAATCTCCAACTATTCTTATAGTCTCATTATTATCTATCGCACTCTTTACAAGCTGCGCCGCCCTGTCCATATCCTTTAAAAGCCATGGTGAGTGAAGACTGGATAAGTCACCATTTATGTACTCCTCATACTGCTGTGGTGTCACAATGTCCCTGTTTCTTATGACTCTCGCTACAACCTGATCTATCTTATATTTTTCTCCTATCGCCTTAAAATCGGCACTTTTGCCGTATACGCGCCATTCTTCAACCACACCTTCTACCTCTGTTTCCTTCCAGTTCGCCATGACCGCATATTCTGCATTTACATGGTCTATAATCATGCATTCCGAGCTAACCGCATCATGCCTATCTGTTCATCTTAAATGCTATCTGTGCAAAATTGTAGAAGCCCAGATACCACACATTAAAGTTATGTGCCCCTTTTACCTCCTGCCACATAAAGTTTTTAGCGGGGTCGAACTGTTCACACACATCAGGAAGACTCTTAGCCGCTGCCGAAGCACTTTGGTATGCTATATTGTCCTCAGTCCCGCAGATATTGTAGAAATAATAGATTTCATACTGGTTATCCTTGAGAATATCCGCTGTTTGCTGAGCCGTATTGCTTGTTGGTGCTGCTGAAAACGCCCCAAAATATCCGAATAAATCCGTACATTCATCAAGACCTATATTGATGGTCTGCATGCCTCCCATCGAAAGCCCTGCCATGGCACGATGCTCTCTTGTGCTGCTCATATCATAACCATTTTCATCATAATCGGCATAGGTGGAATAATTTTTCTCTATATACGGAATAAGGTCATTTCTAAGTTCCTTACCAAATACATAGAAAGAATTATAGTCCTCTGAAGCAGTGCAGTTGCTGCTTGAACGTCCATTAGGTGTAACAACAATGAAAGGTTCAATATCTCCATAATAAGCAAGATTGTCCATCATGCACTTAACCTTGGAGCTGTTTCCTGTCATCTCCCACTCGTTCTCATCCCCACCGATTCCATGCATGAGATACAGCACATTATACCTCTTTTCCTCACTGTAGCCGTATGGAAGATACACATTGGCACTCTTTTCTATCTCCTCTCCATCTCCAAAGTAGTTATGTGCTGTGTATGTAATATGCTCTATCCTTCCGCCTTCCTTTATCTGAAGCATAAGATACTTTGACGGAATCCTGTCACCAATCTCAGCCGTAGGCACTCTCTCCTCCTGTGTGCTCTCTGCCTGTGTTGTCTCTGTCTCCAGTTCAACCTTCTCTCTTTCCTGTCTGATTGCCTCATCAACCTCATTATTCTGTCCACCCATACTCTCTGCCTCCGTTGTATGTAACTCTGTCTGCGTTTCATTTAATGTTTCACTGCCCTCTTCAAGTGATGCCTCATTCCTGGCGTTACCACCA
>ERZ860508.754-NODE-754-length-22872-cov-13.824035_pt1 | contig 22872 bp, 22 predicted proteins | sample MGYA00509976_ERZ860508 | MGnify/ENA primary metagenome ERZ860508 (study PRJEB30046, sample SAMN00715242) | human gut metagenome | study: EMG produced TPA metagenomics assembly of the A metagenome-wide association study of gut microbiota in type 2...
TGCCGCACTTGGTAAAGCGTCCCTCGTAGCCGCTGCCATCCGGGTATTCGTAAAACTCCATGTTCCACGAATAGGGGTTGCGGTCGGCGGCTTTCAGAGCGGCAGTGGCTTTCATGGCAGCGATATCCTTTGCGGTGAACTTGCTTTTTCCGCTCTTACGGCAGAACCACTGCATGGGCGCTGTCATCATCGCCTTTGCGTAGTAATCCGTCAGGCGGTCTACCGCCGGGCGCTGCGGCATGGAGAGAATGAACGCGCCGAGCATTGCGCAGTTGACGATGTTCATCTTGAAGCGGTCCGCTTTTTCAAACTCCGGCAGGTCTGCAATGATTGCTTTGTACTTCGGCTTTGCTTTTTTCGTGATCGCTTGTGCCGCATCGGCATCATAGCCGAACACCGCCGTCAACTGCTTTTGGAATGAGCCTGCAAACAACGCCCACATTCCCATTGGCATACCCATGTATTTCATTGCACTGCCTCCTTACATTCTCCGCATTTTGCCTTCTCCCGCAGCAACACCAGCCCCAATACCAAAACCAGCAGGTGTCCGGCGGATTCCGTGCCGTGATCGATCTGATCCAGCGGCCACGGCAGAAGCGTGAAGAGATTTCCCACAATCCCCATAAAAACGATGGGGTTGCAGAAGGATGCCAATATCCGCTGTGCTGTGTTTTTCAGCGGGAGCATCCTTTTCCAGATCATAACGAGCATCACGACGGAAAGAAGTACATCACACAGGATATATGCTGCCAGCAGCGGCGCGGCGTTGCAGTAAAACACCTTGTTGGCAATTTCAGCTGCCGCCTGCATATCGCCGTATTTCTCAAAGGTAAACTTGAAGATCAGCGCCACATTCATGAACATAGCATGAACATAGCCCCAGCAGACCGTGCCGGTGAGATAGGCGATTTGAAACAGCTTGACCCATTTCTGCTGCTTCGGTTGGGTGAGGCGTTGCTTCAAAAGCTTCCACATCTGGTGAAAACCGATGTAATAGAGTGCCGTTCCGAGAACACCGCAGATGATGCTGACCACCATGCGCCATGTTGCCATATCAAGATAGGCGACCTTGACCATCAGCCCAATGGATTCTGTGCTTTGGCTTTTCCCGGTCGCCGCAAACAAAAAGTCGCCGATCACATATAAAAGGCACCCCATCATACCTGCGATGAGTACTCGTTTTTCTTTGCTCATTTTCATCGCTTGCCTCCAAATCCGATCTTCACGATCTGCATTTTCATCATGCCGTCACCGACCCTTGCATGAAAAAACAAAACAGCGGGAGCATTCCGATTTTCCAATGTCTTAAACTTCATTGTCTCTCCTTTCCTCAGTGAATAAAAGCCGTCATAAGGACCGCCAGCACCGCTGCTATACCTGCCATACCCACCGTGCCGAAAAGCCACTTTTTCTGCTTGTCTTTTGCAGTAATGTAGGGCTTCAGATCTTCTGTTCCGGGAATCGTCCATGCGTTCGTGTGCCCCACCCAGTAGCCATCGATCAAAAAGCGGTCAATGAGATTCATAACGGACAAGATGACAAGCAGCTGCCAGAAGCCCGCCGCAAAGCCTTTCGCACCGTTTATCCCATAGACACAGACCAACACATAACCAATATAGCCGGGAATGCAAACAGCTTTGAAAAGTTGAGAATTGCGCTTGATTTTCTCGTGTGTCGTAAGTCCCAGCTTCACGCACCGCTGCTGCACTGCCGGGCTGTAGAGATGCACCATCCCAACAGCCCCCTTGCGGATGCCCACAGCACAGACAAGAGCCAGCAAAGCCCCCAACCCAAGACCTTCCAGAATCACCTGTAAAAGCATTACTTATTCCTCCTGTATCCGTTTTCATCCCGGTATTCGGGATGTTCCTTTACGTATGGATCCTTATCGCCGCAGATGGTATAGTCGCATCGGCAGCCGTCCACGCAGGTGGTCGTCCGCACGAGCTTTGCATGGAGCAGTTCCATGGACGCATAGTCCACATTGCACAGGGCGGGCATAATGTCCGCAAATCCGAACCGCTTAGCAAATTCCGCCGCCGGACACGCCGTAAATTCATAATAGATGGGCTTGCTGTTTTCGTAAGGTGCAACATCCATCTCGTAATCATGCCATGTGTCACAGTGCTTTTGGGCGGTACTGAATGCCCGATACATCAGCTTTTTCCAGAATGGCTTGTTGGCGTCAACGAAATGCAGCTTCCGGAAGGTCGGCAGGATCAGATTTTCTTCGATCTCTTCAATTTCACGGAATGTGGTCACATCTCGGCACACATCGTAAAAGCACATGATGGCGATGCAGTCGTAGGTGCCGCCCGTGCCGTTGTGAAAATTCTTTTTACCGCCGAGGTCGGTGCGCCACTTGGAAAGAAGCTCTGCGTATCTCAGCTGCACCTGCTCCCAGACCGCCTCGCGCTCCACCTCCGGATAGTGCAGAGTGATTTTCGCCAGAATTTCCTTTTTGCAGGGTTTGGAATACAGCACATGGCAGCTACGGTCAATTTGTAATTCGCTGTCCTTCATCTTCCCACTCCTTTCCGAAAACCGCTCTTTGCATTTTCTTCGGTGTCGTCCGATTCGTCGTAGGCATCATAGGGCGCCGATGTCGTCTTCATATGGAAGTTCGCCCACATCGCCCTGCCGGAAGGTTACATTTTTCAGGTGTAAGCGCTTCGCCTTTTCCAGATAGGCATCGCATTCTGCCTGATTCATATTCCATACCAGGCGGCACACCGCCAGATACCAATAATCATATGGCCGTTTCCGGCATCATTTTTTCAAAATATCCGTAATTTTCTTGAAATCCTCGCGCGCCTCCTTGAATATTGGTAGCATACAGTAGCAATGCACCATCTTCGGGCGGGCGGACACTGTATAGGAAACCTTAGCGCGTTTGCAGGCCTCCTCAAAGTCCGGCAGCGCACCGTATAGCACCTCATCCGCAGAATAGAAGAAGTGAATATCGCCAACGCCGGTAAAATCCCCCCGGGAGCCGGAGAGCATATAGTCCGGCACATTCTTACAGCCATGCCGCATAAACTTTTCCACCGTCACCATAAAGGCATAATCGATGGAAACGTCTCTCTCATTCAATGCCTTCATCCGCGATTTTTCGCCATCGTTCCATGGCACTTCGCCGGGTGATACGGCAACGATATGCCGTGGCTGCGGCAATGGCTCCGGCTGCGCATTATTGTGCGCTGCGATTCCCAGAGCCAGTGCGCCGCCGGAGGAAAAGCCACTGGTGCTGACATTTCCACCGCCGTACAATTCGAGCATTCTGCGGTAGCATTCATAGACCATTTCGTAGGTTTCGGTGATACAATGCTCCATGCAGAGCGGGTAGAACGGAAACCACACATCGCAGCCGGTCTCACGGCACAGCTTACGCATGACTGGCAGATCGCCCTTGTCCGGGCCGATCACCATACCGCCGCCGAAGAAATAGAGGATGGCGCGCTTTGACGGATTCGGATTTTCACGTACGATCAGGCATGGAAAACCGTTGACTGTAATCGTCTCATAATATGCCTTGTGGTCGGTCGGCGTAAAAACGCCGCGATGTCGGTTCTGCTTTTCAATTTCCTTTCGCAGTTCGTTCTCTGGCAGTGTGAAAGACTTTTTCACTCCGGAGAGTCTATACACTGCCCGCAGGATGGATGCAAAAATGCTCATGGTTTTTTTCCTCTCATTTCCGCGCTGTAACGCACAGCCACCCCTTTTTGTTTTTGTGGCTCTGGATCTTACAAAATCCTGCTTGCTCCAGATATGCTTTCAGTGCAGTGTCCGTGTAGATGGTCATACCATTAATAATTTGTGTCCATTTGTCATCTTTTGCTGTTTCGCCGTTTGCTTCATTGCAGATGAAAAAGATTCCGCCGGGCTTCAGCACCCGATAGACCTCTCTGAAATTCTGTGCAAGCTCCGGCCAGAAGTAGACCGTTTCAAAGGCGGTCGCCACATCGAACTGCTCCGCTTCAAACGGCAGCTCTGTCACGCTTGCCTGCTGCACGGTGCACCGTCCTGCCGCAATGGCTCTGGCATTGACTTTTCGCGTTTTTTCCACGCTGACGGCTGAGTAGTCGATGCCCTGCACCCTGCCTTTGGGACACAGTTTCAACAGCGTTTTAATGTTCGCTCCACCGCCGCAGCCGCAGTCCAGTACCATGGCATCCGGGGCAGGCTGCAAAAATTGAAGTCCCCACGCTGCCATTGCGCTGTGTCCGAAGTTCATCATGGCAACCATGATCTTCCCGCCAAGTCCTACGGGCTTTCGGGTGTTTTCAAAGAATGACATATCACACCTCCGATTTCACACATTCTGCATAGGTCAGTGGGAAGGACGCTTTCAGCACAGCACTTTTTCGCACCCTCCACCCGTTCTGCCGCAGAAAACTCAGATACTCCTCACTCGTCCACCTGCTATGCAGAGGGAATCCTACCAATCTCATAAAATAGGCTTTGATCCTTCCTCTAAATGAATTTTCCGCGTGCGTAAAGGTTGGCGCGATCAACACACCATCGTCCTTCAGCACCCGTTTGATCTCTCGCAGTGATTTCTCTGGCTGCGACACGATGTGCAATGCGTTGGATACGATCACCACATCAAATGAATTGCCTGCGTATGGCAAAGAAAACATATCCTGCACGGAAAAATGCAGCTTCGCAGAGCAATTTCCCCGCTTGGCTTCTGCAATCATTTTTGGAGAGGCGTCCGTCGCCTCAATGCATGCCGCTACTTTTACGATATGCTTGGCGATCAGTCCCGTTCCTGTAGCCAGCTCCAGCACTGTTTTGTCTTTCACGACCGGACGGATCAGCTCATATATTTTTTCGTATGCTGCCCTGTCTTTTCGCATAAAGCAGTCATACAGACCTGCATTTCTGTCCCAGAAATTCTTGTGATCTTGCATTGCCGTCTCCCTTTTATAGTTAGACCACTCTAACCAGCACGCGCAGATCTGCAAGTTAGGTTCGGTTAACTCGTGTGTTTAAGAAAAGCCGCATTTCTGCGGCCTTTCGCCTTATTAAATAACTTCCTCCATGCACTGCACACCAGCGTTTTCAGCCACTGAGGATAACGATTCTCAATCTGCTCCTTGTGGAAACAGCCAAAATCTATTTTTTGCACCGTTGCAGTAGCCTTCGTTTTTTTGTCTATATTATACCGTGCTTGCTTCTGATTTGCAATGGTATAGTATTCTATTTTGTAATTTTCATCATACTATAACCCTAGGTGTGTGAAAATACCTCTGCTGTACGACGGCTTTTTTTCTTTTGCCGTCGTACGGCAGATTATTAGAAATATTGTGTTTGTTTTATTTTCTTGTCCATCCCTTTCAAAATGAGCGATGACAAAGTATCACTCACCTGAATAATGGCTCAATCACAAGGTCTTTGCCGAAAGCCAGCGTATAGCATATTTCCAGCTACTTCTTCAGCTCGCAATATAACTGTATGAGTGCCTGAGCCTTTGCCAGAAACTTCTCTGTCAAATACAGCTCTCAAATGTATGCGTGTGCGCCTTGCCGAAATACCCACATGTGCTCCGCATGACAAAATTGGGAAGCCAGAATCAGAATAGGCGTTGCCTTGGATTTTCGGATGGTAACTGAAAGCTGGTGAGAGTCCTGCTTTCCGATATGTACTATGATGCTACATACTTAAATTGATTTACGCGCTGTTACTATTTTTGCAACACTAAATATACCTGACCTGCAAAGTAGATTATCAATTGATTTTCATCAACATCAACACAAAACTCCGCACTGATGTCATCCTGTGTTACACAGATAGTATCTGTGTAACTGAAATGATAAGAAGCATTACCATGATATAAACCTGCTTCAGGAATGTCATTGTACAGTATTAGAGTGTCACTGTCTTGAACTGTAATTACATTTTCTGAATTGCTGTTTTTCCATGTGCCGATAATATTTTTTTCGTTTTGAGAAAGTTTAATTTTCTTGGCGCATACTACAACCAGAACAATCAAAATAACAGCCAAAAATAATATCATAAATACTTTCAACTTGCCATGAGTAATATGTTTTTTGTTCATTTCATTTCTTTCCTTTCATTTTACGAGATGTGCCTAATTCCCGATTGTCTTGAACTACATGCTCCCAGTTTTCAATTCTTTCACAATTTCAACCTTTTCAATACTTCGCAAAGAAAACAGCATTGCCGTTACTACTACAAGTGCAACCATAATAACAGCGATTCCGTATGCTCCCCAATTGATATAAAACACAAATGGGGTCATTCCTTTCGAAATCATGGAATACATGACATAATGAATGATTAAGCTGATCGGTATTGCAAATATCAGCGACTTCATGCCATATAATACAGATTCCAAAAGTAACATTTTCTTTAAACCACCAGATGTCATGCCAACAGATCGCAATACTGCAAACTCACTTCTACGGACATCTATGGTATTTGAAATCGTATTGCATACATTTAGTCCAATAATCATTGTCATTAAGACCGTGAAGATGCAAACCATCATTTTGAGAAGCATATATGTCTGGCGGGAATTTTCCGTTGTACTTGCCACATCAACCACTTGAAAAAATCCCGTATCCGCTAAACACTCCGCAACTTCTTCGTGCTGTGCTGTGTTAATGGTAAGTTCAATAACGGTATCATCATTCAGCAGCCACTGAAAAAAAGACATTGGAACAATCAAGACAGCTCTATCTTGAACAAATTGTGATTGAATACTCGCATTATTTCCATTCACAATATCTTGAACAATGACCGTTTTATTTGTATCGTCGCCGTATTACAGTTCGATTTTACACCCATTTTCAAGCACAAACGGAGAACCAACTACAACACGATTTGGAGACGTACCATAATTCCCAGTTGCATGATTGAATAGTATTCCGTGATTTGGTTTGCCATCATATCCTGTATAATTCAAATCATTTTCTTTACAAATAGCGCGAAAATGTTCTTCATCAATACCCACAACATATAATTCTGCAAAGTTGCCATTTATAAAGTATCCCGCCATACCTGAATTGATATTTTCTTCCTCAAATGCAGCTGTCATGTATCGGGAAATACGATAGGATATGTCTGCTGAAATACCCTCATCAGAAATTGCTTTCGCAGCAGTTGCTAAATCTTTATACGGAACAGCAGCTTGAACATCTGTATAACTTGAACCATCTTCTTTCATATCCATAGATGTTTGAAAAAGCATAAAATCCGAAAAACTATACAAGGATAACCCAAGAACCACAGCTAAAAAAATAGAAAGCGTTATCGCACGAAAGCGTTTCGGATTCCGATGGATATTTTTTGAAGCCAACGATCCGTAGATTCCAAAAAATATTGACATTTGTTCTCCATGTGTTATCCATTTTTGCTTTACTTGATAAATGTTGGTTTGCTTCAATGTATCGATTACTGTAACTTTTGAAGCGATTTTTCCCGGAGTTTTACAAGCAAAAAACAAAGAACCAATACCTGAAATTGCTCCCAGGAGAAAAGGGAGCCAATAAATATATGTTTTTAGCTCAATCATTCCAAAAGTAAAAGTGTCTTTAAAGGAAATCCGTATCATTGCCAGAACAACAACCGTTAAACCCAAACCAAATAACAGGCCCAATGGAATACCAATTATGCCAAGTAGAAAGGCTTCTATGGTAACGCTGGCTTTCTTCTGTTTACTTGTTGCACCGATACTCGCAAGCATACCAAGCTGCTTAATACGTTCCTGCAGAGAAATCGAAAGGACATTGCTAATCATGGCAGAGCAAGCAGCCATTAGCAATAAAATAACTACAGCAACAGCCGCAATCATCTTTACAGCTCCCTTACCCGCAGTCACACCATGATAAATGAGCAAATCAGAATGGAATGCTGACACAATACCACCAACTGCTTTTGCATTTTCTTCCGCTTCGGCGTATATAGACTTAGAAATATCCTTGCACTTTACAAATGCCGATAAATTAGTTTCATTATTGCTAATTCCGATATAAGCGTTAAAATCACTGGCTACTTTAGACCCATCCATTTCAGATACAATACCAACAATGGTATATGTCCGCTCCGCAGTATCTGGGTGAAAACTTTCCCTATCACCCAGATAATTTACTAATCCATATAACTCTGTGTCGATTTCGTCCCACACTCGCGTACCAAGTAAAAGTTGTATCGTATCCCCAACAGAGAATGTAAGCCCATTATCGTCAATAAAATTTTGCGTTAAGACAATTTCATTTTCATTGAACGGGTAACGGCCTTCCAGTAAATATTGTTCCAGATAAAAATTTTCGACAAATGCATCGTTGATTTCTGCAATGGCAAGCAAATTTTTATTAGATGGTTCTCCGTAAAAACTACTTCCAGCGAAACGTAGCAACGACACATTCTCTATATTCTTTCCTTGCATAAGAGTTTCCGCTTGCTGCTGCGAGGTGAGTTCAATACGATACGCATAATCTCCACCGTATACGGCTTCTTTCTCTTGCAAAAAGCGAAGCATGGACCAGCCGCCACACAAGACAGCAGTCATCATACCTACCGAAAGAATGATCGTGAAAATCGTAAGAAATGCACGCTTTTTGTTTTGTTGCAGTGTCCTTAATGTAAGGGTAAATATTGTTTCCATCAGCGAATCACCTCATCCCTGACAAGCTGACCATCCTGTATTTCCAAAATCCGATCTGCTTGTAAAGCGATTTCCCGGTCATGGGTAATCAGGACAATCGTTTGATGATAGGATTTATTAGAAGCTTTCAAAAGTTGCATGATTTCTTGTGTGTTTTGTGTATCCAGGTTTCCCGTAGGTTCATCAGCTAAGAGAATTGCAGGAGCGTTAATAAGCGCACGACCAATGGACACACGTTGTTGCTGCCCGCCTGAAAGCTGACTTGGCAAATGCTTTCTACGCTTTGTTAAGCCAAGTACCTCTAACAATTCTGCTAAACGCTTCTTATTTATTTTTCGCCCATCCAGCCTAATAGGCAGGGTAATATTTTCCTCTACATTCAAGACCGGAATCAAGTTATAGAACTGGTAAATCAGTCCTACTTGGCGTCTGCGAAACACGGCAAGTTGATCTTCCGTTTGTTCATACACACTTTGACCATCTACAATTACTTCGCCTGATGTGGGACGATCAATACCGCCGAGAATATGGAGCAAAGTGGATTTACCAGAGCCAGATGCGCCAATTATTGCAACAAATTCTCCTTTTTGCACTGAAAATGAAATATCGGTCAAGGCATTCACTGTGGTTTCACCTGTGTGGTATGTTTTGCAAACATTTTCAACTCTTAATATTTCCATTGTTGTTTCCTCCTGCTGAAAGTAATTCCGTACAATGATGAAATCATAGCAAATTTAAATAACTCTATTATTACGCTTTCATTACAAAAATGTCACTTTGCAAAAAAGGGATTGCATTATGCAACCCCTCTGTCAAAGAAAATTGTAAATTTTGCCCCACATGGCATTATGTTTTCAGCGATAATCCTTCCGTTCTGCTGCGTGATAATCGCTTTTGCTAAGGCCAAGCCAATCCCTGCCCCGTTTTTGCCGGAGTTCTTACCTCGATAGAAACGCTCAAATAAGTGTGGAATATCTTCCTCCGCTATGCCTGTTCCGCTATCGATAACACACAATTTCACATACATGGCATTTTCTTCAGCGCTGATTTTTACTTGTCCTCCATCGGGAGTAGATTCAATACAATTTTTTACAACATTAGACAAAGCTTCTGCAAGCCACTTGATATCCCCGTATAGTTGAATTTCCTCTATATCTGAAATATCCATTTTAATATTTTTAATATCCAGCATGATATCAAATGGCGCTGTTGCCTGCTGGACTAATTTTTCCACAGGAAAGGACCTATTTTCGAATTTGATTGTCCCTGCATCAAGACGCGACAGCTTTAATAAAACGTCAATCAGCCATTCCATACGTGACAACAGTAATAACTGTTCATGCAATAGTGAAGATTGCTGTTCGAAATCAATACCTTCTTGTGAAAGCGCAGCATTCAATATTTCAAGAGAAGTCAGCGGTGTCTTTAATTGGTGGGAAATATCCGCCAAAGAATCCGCTAAATATTTTTTGTCTTTTTGCAGCTGTCCCGATTGCGCTAAAAGTCGTAATGTCATTTTTGAAATCTCATTTTCCAGAACAGCTAACTCTCCCTCACCATAATCGTCAAAACGAATACTTTCTTCACCATGTAATAGTCTATCAATATCCTGACTTAAAGAAGAAATCTTCATATAGCGGCGATATGTGAATATAAGGGAAATAGCGGTGATGGCGCAGCCAGTTAAAAATGTAACCCAATAGAACTTCATGCAAAAGAAATAGCTTAAAACACTCCCCATCACCGTCACACCAATACAGAGCATTATTTGCAATCGAACTTCCTTGTTTCGTAAAAAATCCATGTTATTCACCAGCCTTATACCCAAGCCCGCGAACAGTCAAAAGAATTTCCGGCTCTTGTGGATTTGTTTCAATTTTATCTCGCAATCTTTTCATATAGACAGTCAATGTGTTGTCACTAATAAAATCACCTGTAACATCCCAAATCATTTCAAGTAGTTTTTTCCTTGAAAATACAACACCCGGATTCTGCAAAAACACCAACAGCAAACGGTATTCTAATGCCGAAAGGAATAGCTCTGTATTTCCTTTTCGGACAACCGCCTTTTGAACATCAACTGTAATATCTTTACAAGACAGAAATTCACTTTTTCCATTTTTTCTGCGCAACACAGTGTTGATTCTTGCCAATAATTCTCTTGGGCGGAACGGCTTGCAAATATAATCATCTGCACCCAATTCCAGACCGCTAACAACACTAAATTCATCATCATCTGCGGTCAGAAAGATAATGGGAATGTCTTTTTGGCTCTTAATTGCTGAGCAAGTGCTAAAACCATTTCCATCATTCAACGAAATATCTAAAAGGATAATGTCGTATTGTTCCTGAGCTATTTTCTGTAAAGCAGTTTGTTGTCCATTTGCACTGTCAACCAGATAGCCTTCATTTTTCATAAATAAAGTAAGGGAGGACACTATATTGGGGTCATCTTCAACCAGCAGTATTTTTTTCATGTTTATCTCCCTTTCTTCTTTTTGTCCGACCATCAATCGGCTTTTCCGCAGTTTTCGGAATCAGCCAAATCGTCGCCATTTTTACAGCACCGGGGATGCGACCCGCAGTGCAGTAATAGTTTATCCATCGTGGGGTCACGCCCCATTTTTCGCTTGCCTCTTTCAATGTCATGTAATCCATACCGCATACCTCCACAGACTACATTATAATTCTTTTGCTCGAAGAGTACAAGTATGCAGACAACCTCTCCAATAATAATCGGAATAACCTTATTATACCGTTTTAACAGTATAATAAGGTTATTCCTTTGCTGAAATCGGCACGATAGAATATACTTGAGGTGAGTGATTATGCCGATTGATGATTTGACTGCTTTGGGGCAAAAAATGCGGGAAGCCCGAAAGAATAAAGAACTGACACAACAGGAACTTTCTGATCTGAGCCATGTTTCTGTAAAGCAAATCGCCAATATCGAAAAAGGGAAAATGAACCTGTCCTATTTGATTTTGAGAGCATTGGCTGTCTCTTGAAGGTATCATATTTTTATGCTAAGCTAAACAATAAAAAAAGCCCATATTTAGGGCGTCCTTGGGGTTGTCTTTACATAACATAACATCGTGATTATATTGTGCTTGGCAGCGAAATCCATATTGATATGTTTGATGATCGGGTGGAAATCACATCTCCTGGCGGTATGTTTGGCGGCGGCTCAATTCAGGAATACGATATTTACAGTATTCGTTCGATGCGACGAAACCCTGTGATCGCTGACCTGTTCCACCGCATGAAGTACATGGAACGCCGTGGAAGTGGTCTGCGCAAAATCGTCAGTGAAACTGAAAAGCTGCCTGGATACACAGAGGCATATAAGCCCGAATTTTCCTCAACAGCGACAGATTTCAGAGTCATCTTGAAAAATGTAAACTACCATCATGGTCCTTCTATCATAGAAACGACCCATGATAGGACCTATGACGCAACCTATGATACAACCCATGATGCAACCCATGATAAAATCCTTGCATTTTGCATAGAACCACATTCAAAATTAGAAATCGCAGAACACTGTGGATACAAAAACACAAAAAACTTTACACAAAAATATCTGCGTCCGCTATTGAACAATGGAACACTCAAAATGACACTTCCAGATAAACCGAAAAGTAAACATCAAAAATATATTACCGTTCGTACCGAGTAAAATGAGAAGCAGGTCATTTGGGGTGTCCAGTTAAGAAAATATTCTAAGATGAAAAAACGGTACAGCTTTGGCTATGCCGTTTCTTTCATTTTTACAAGGCAATTTGTCTTAGAGCTGAAATGTTTCATTGCGAGCAAGAAGAAAAACAAAATAAACCCGTTCTGCGGAGAATATGTAATCAACACTGCAACTCTCTGTCAAATTCTACCCGGACATATCCGTTTCTGCTTCTATAAACCTCTATTGCCTTATCTATATCAGTCAATGCATATATTCAAGGACGTTCATTCCTGCCACTGCCGGACGAAAAAGGATGTTCGATCGTGTATTATTAAATATTGCAAGGAAAAAGGCGATTGAATCGTCGTGTTAGTTATTTGTTAGTTACCGTGAAAATTTTGTGTGTTTTGTGGTGTCTGATAGAATTATCAAAATATAAAGAAATCCCCGAAAACTCGATGTTTTCGGGGAAATTTGCTCTTTTGTGATATTCGTTTGAATTATCTCTTTGTTAACGTTTTGAGAACATGAAAAGCCCATAAATAGGGGATTTGTGTATGGCAGTGTTGCATATGTGTTGTATGCGGTTGGCTGCCCACACATTCCCAGAGCTACTCATTACTTTAGCAAAGAAAGGATTAATACTATGAAAATACATTTTGCTTACTATAACCAATACAAGAACGGAATTGATATTGCTTTTGACGACAATGTACTTCTGTTTGTCTCATGTGCTGAAGCGGAAAAGAATCTCAATACTACTCCTAACTCGCAAAGGCTTATTGATAATCTTGCAATTGATGAGCCGCTTAAATATGCTGCATTAGCTCTTGGTTGTGAGTTGCAGGATTGGGCTGATGCTATGGATGAGGATTGGTGTCCATAATCCAAAACATCTTCAACTATATTACTCCGAAATATTTTTCAAAGAATACCTTTAACTTATCAATTACTGTCTGTTTTTTCAAAGCTCGATTTGAGCCACCAGAGAATCTTGAAATTGGGGGTAAGATTTTATCAATATCTGTTCCTGTGGTTTTTATTCCTCCATCTCTGAATGAATTCTCTATAAATTTTTGAGCTTCATCATGTTTTAGGTTTTCATCTCGAATAATTGTTTCTAAATCTTGCTCTTTTTGTTTTTTAACAAAATCTTGCCAATCCTTTTCAACATCTGTTTTTACTGTCATTTGGGCGACAAAACCTTCAATTAAAGCTTTTTTGCTACGTAACTCTACGCTTGCATCTATTGATTTGTTAATATTGGCAAGAATCGTTTTATCTTCACAGTTCGATTCATGATATTTTGTAACAAGCATCAAGATGTAATCTATATTGACATCAACCTGCTTAATAAGTTCTATTTCAAAAACAATATCATCATTAATTCGTTCTTTTTCAATGTCACTTTTTTTAGCATATTCTTGATATAAGTCAATGTAAATACTCTGATAATCCTGTAAATCTCTAACTGATACAGAACTATCACTTTCAAAATCATCAAAACATCTCAAAATATTTCTTAACTTCAAAATACGACCAAATAGTTTAATAAATTCTTTTTCGTTATCCTCGCCAATGATTTGACTGCTTATCGGAAATTCATTTACCAGTCTTGCCACAAGCTCATTATAACCTTCAATATGTTTTCCGTGCTCATCTTCATAGCCATTCATATACTCATTATAAGCTTTTAGAATAACCATACCTTTTGCCTTTTTATCCCCAAAAAGTGCTAAGGCATTATTAGTGGCTGTCTCGAGATTTCTAAAACAAACAATGTTTCCAAATGTTTTAACTGAATTCAAAATACGATTAGTACGGGAAAATGCTTGTATCAAACCATGATCTTTTAAATTCTTATCTACCCACAAGGTATTGAGGGTAGTTGCATCAAATCCCGTCAAAAACATATTGACTACAATCAGTAAATCAATCTCTCGATTTTTCATTCTCAATGATACATCTTTATAATAGTTAGGGAATTTATCAGCGGATGTATCATAACTAACATTAAACATCCTATTATAATCATCAATTGCACTGTCAAGAAAATCCCTTGATGTCTGATCAAGGCTGCTGGTGTCAAAATTCTCATCTTGCAAGATATCGTCTGGATCTTCTTCGTTTGGATTAAAACTGAATATCGTAGCAATATTTAATTTGTGACCAGTTTTCTCCATTTGTCTTTTAAATTCATTGTAATATGCAATTGCTGCCGGAATGGAAGCGACTGCAAAAATCGAATTGAAGCCATTCACTTTTGCAGTTGTTTTTTGCTCTGATACAGTGTTATTCTTGGACTTCGCCATTTTTTCTACATTCGTAATTACTTTATGATCATAATAAGAACGACTTTGATTGCGATAAGTTTTTTGCTCAAAATGTTCAAGAATGTATTGCGTAATCTCAGATACCCTTTTTGAATCAAGTAAAGCATTTTCTCGATCAATTGCCTTTACTTGCTTGTCATATAAACGCTCAGGATTTTTAATTGTGTTGATATAATCAATTCTAAAAGGCAACACATTTCCATCATGAATAGCATCTACAATTGTATATGTGTGCAGCGGTCTTACTTTATTACCATTTTCATCCGGTTCACCTCCGAAAACCTGTGCTGTTGTACGCATATTTGATGCATTAGAACTATTAGAGTTTATTGCAAAAATAGGAGTACCTGTAAAACCGAATATATGGTAATTCTTAAAATGCTTTGTAATCGACTTATGCATATCTCCAAATTGAGAACGATGACATTCATCGAAAATCATAACAATATGTTTTTTATAAACTTCGTGCTCCTTGTTCTTGGATATGAATTTATCTAACTTTTGAATGGTTGTGATAATGATTTTTGCATTATCGTCTTGCATTTGTTTTTGTAGAATTTTAGTAGAGGTGTTGCTGTTAGCAGCACCTTTTTCAAATCTGTCGTATTCTTTCATTGTCTGATAATCAAGATCTTTTCTGTCGACAACAAACAATACTTTGTCAATAAATTTTAATCCTTGAGCAAGCTGTGCGGTTTTAAAGCTGGTTAAAGTCTTTCCACTTCCCGTTGTATGCCAAATATAACCACCTGCCTCTTTTCTACCTGTTTTTTTTAGATTAGTAGAAACGATAATGCGATTTAGAATTTTTTCAGTTGCTGAAATTTGATAAGGACGCATTACCAATAATAAATTCTCTGAGGTAAACACACAATAACGAGTTAAAATATTAAGTAGCGTATGTTTTGCAAAAAAAGTTTTTGTAAAATCCACAAGATCTGGAATAATGTGGTTTTTCTCATCCGCCCAATAACTTGTAAATTCGAAGCTATTTGAAGTCTTTTTCCTTTTTTCTGCATTTTTCTCTACATTGTCTTTTATATGCTGAAATCTTGTTGTGTTGGAATAATACTTTGTATGCGTACCGTTGGAGATTACAAACAACTGTATATACTGATACAATCCGCTGCCAGCCCAAAAGCTGTCACGCTGGTATCGATTGATTTGGTTAAATGCTTCTCGAATTGCGTTCCCACGTTTTTTTAGCTCAACATGCACCAACGGCAATCCGTTTACCAAAATTGTCACATCGTAACGAGTATCACGCTTTCCTCCGTCTTCTTCATACTGGTTTATCACCTGCAAATGATTGTTATGAATGTTGATTTTATCTATCAACTTAATGTTTTTTACATAACCATTATCAAGGGTTAGGTTTTGAAGATAATCTTCCTGTATTTTGCGTGTTTTCTCTACAATACCATCATTGCCGTTTGAAATAACACTGTTGTAAAATTCATTCCACTCTTTATCGAAAAAGGTGTAGTTATTCAGTTTTTCAAGCTGAGTACGGAGATTGTCAATTAAGTCCTGTTCGCTTTTTATAGTAATGTATTCGTAGCCCTGACTGACAAGGCGATTTATAAAATCCTGTTCAAGCTCCGCTTCGCTTTGATAATCGGTGCTCTTTCTTTTTTCAGGTGTGTACTCAGCCACAACCGTACTTTCTGTAGAGCTTGCCACAATTGCAAAGCTATTCATTTTCTATTGCCTCCTTTTTCTTAAAAGTTAAGAGCTTATCTCGATAATATTTATATTGCTTTTGTCTTGCTTCAATTTCGCCAGGCAATTCTTCGCTAATATCGTTGTAAATCTTATAAAATCGGTTAAGAATATCGACAATACGTTGTTGTTCTGCAAGCGATTTTTCCTCATCTTCCGGATATGGAATTGGAATAGTTAATTTTTCAAAATCGGTTTTATTAAATTTACCCTGTCCCATATTTGAAGTGACTTTTTTCAATTTCTTTTGAAATTCAAAAGATTCAAATGTGTATTTTAAATATAGCAAATTAACTTTACTGCTACGAATTAGCAACGCGTTTTTAGCAAGAGCATTGTATTTATAAGGTAGCTTTATTGGATCGATATAATATACTTCTCCACAATTTCCTACACTAGGTAAAACGATGCATGGGGTATCTAATTGAACTCTCCACAAATAATCGTATGAATCTTTAGATATATAAATTGGTGAGTTATTGGTATAATTGCACTTAATATCAACTGTTCTTATTAGTTGGGCATAATCTGGTTTTGATAAATAAGGCACATTTTTTGAAACTTCAGCAAAAGAACCCGCTGCTGCAAAGTTAGTTATTGTGTCACAAACTTCTTTTATCGGATATAATTTACTCTGCTTAATTGAATTTAAAACAGTATCTCTATAATACTCATACTGCTGTTTTCTTGCAGTTAACTCCTCTGTTAATTCATTAGTTAATTTTTCTGATATTTTTGTAAATTTATCCAATATGCAAACAATTTCCTTTTGTATTGGTAAAGGTGGAAGCGGAATTTTAAACTTTGAATATTTTTCAATCCACTGACGAGTATGGTCTACAGGAGCATATTGTATGTTTTTCATAACATGATATATATATCTAAACTCTGCATCGTGAGACTTATCTTTTTTTAATCTTAACATTTTCATTGCAGAAGATTTAACTTTAAAATTAAAATCCACCCAATGAAAAGAAGTCGTAAAATCATCAAAAATTATAACTGGATTATCAGTTGACGCCTCAAATATACCTGTACTCTCATTAGTATATCCCAAAATAAAAGATTGACCCGCTGTTAATACAGGTATTTCAAACTTGTCATCGTATTTAGTATCTTTTACAATATATTTTGTAGGTTGTTCATAATCCATAACTGTATATAAAAAATCAAACTCTACACCCTCTGGGCAAAGTTTATTTATAAGTTGTTCTAATTTACTCATTTTCTTCTCCTCCAGTATGCCAACCTAAGGTGCCTATTGCATCCATTAATTCTCTGTTTGTTTTTATCTTTTCCAGTACACCTGTAACTAATCGATAAAAAGCATCAAATTTTTGTAATGCCTCGTCTTCGTCATAATCTCCATGAACCACATCACTAAGTTCACCAAAGAGTTTGTAACCATCTTCAGCAAATTCTGAAGGAATGATATTACATTGATCTTTTACGGGCGTAAGAATCTGAATAAATGGTTTAAGATTACCGTTTGGTTTCCTTGTTTCAATAGGAGGATTTGCGGCCTCTGCTGTTTGGGTAATAATTCTCTCAAAAACTTTCCTTAAATAAACAATGGCCCCTGCTCCAAATCCTTCTCTAGCTGCCTTTTTAGCTTTTTCCAAAGCCTCTGTAAAATCACCATAAGTTTCAGTATTTAGTGAAACTGCATCAGAAAATTTTTCACTTCTTTTTGCAATACGCACATAAGGATATTGACTATGTATATTATCTTCTTGCCTGCACTCGAGCAAGAACCACATTTGTACAGAAGCCCCACAACGAGGGCATTCAAGAACACAGTCAACGCTAACAGTTTTTTCATCTACACCAATACAAAATAAGTCTTCTCCTGAATAAAATGTTCGCTGATCGCCACAATTGTTACAATAATAATTTAATGCAATCTTGCCGACTGCAATTTTTTTAGAATTTCCGGTTTTAAGCTTTCTACTTCCTAAAAAACCTTCTATCTGTACATAATCTGTTGTTATCGGTTTCGATAACACATCCGATAGTCTCATATATTATGCCTCCTCGATTTCAGCTATTATTGCATCAATTTCAGCACGCAATATATTTTCACGCTGAACAATTTTAGCTAATTGTTCATTAAGACCAACTATATCAATAATTTCTCTTGTATCGTCACTCTCTACATAAGTTGATACAGAAAGATTATAATCTGATTTTTCAATATCTTCTTGTTTAACAAGTGCAGTAAAATGCTTTTCCGTTTCTCGATTGATATAAGCATTTAATATATTCTGAATGTTATTAGGCTCATTGCTTGCAGTCCCATCACCCAATTTATTACTATTGGTAGACTTGACAAATTCTTTTGAAGCATCAATAAACAAAGTTTTGTTGTCTACTTTAGATTTTTTAAGAACCATAATACAAGTTGCAATACTTGTTCCGTAAAAAAGGTTTTCAGGTAGTTGGATTATACATTCGATATAGTTATTATCGATCAAATATTTTCTAATTTTCTTTTCTGCTCCTCCACGATACATGATGCCGGGAAAACACACAATAGCCGCTGTTCCGTCTGTAGCAAGCCAATGCAGACAATGCATAATAAAAGCAAAGTCTGCTTTTGATTTAGGAGCCAATACACCAGCAGGAGAAAAGCGTGGATCATTTATTAGCGTTCCATTGTCAGAGCCTTCCCATTTAATTGAATACGGTGGATTTGAAACAATAGCTTCAAATGGTTCTTCGTCCCAATGTTTTGGTTCTGTCAAAGTATCTCCATGCTCTATACTAAACTTATCGTAACCTATATCATGCAAGAACATATTTATACGGCAAAGGTTATACGTTGTGATATTGATTTCCTGACCAAAAAATCCATTTCGTACATTATCTTTACCAAGAATTTTTGCAAATTTCAAAAGCAATGAACCACTACCCACAGCAGGATCATATACTTTATTTACTTCTGTTTTCATTTTCCCACTATTATCAAGAAGTGAAATTTTTGTAAGAAGTTCAGATACCTCTTGCGGAGTAAAAAATTCTCCACCGCTTTTGCCCGCATTTGAAGCATACATCCCCATTAGATACTCATAAGTATCTCCAAACGCATCAATTGAATTATCTTGATAATTACCAAGATCCATATCTCCTATAACAGTAATTAACTTTTTCAGCCTTTTGTTTCTTTTTATAACCGTTGGCCCAAGCTTATTACTATTCACATCTATATCGTCAAACAAACCTTTAAAATTTTCTTCACTCGATCTACCAATAGCAGATGCTTCAATATTTTTAAAATTTTCCTGTAATACTACATTCAAGTTTTCATCTAAATCCGCAACTCCTATTTCGTTTCCGTTTCTTTCAGCTTCATCCTTTGCAGCCTTATCTGCTTTTTTTATTCTATTTAACAGATTCCCAAACAATTCGCTAGGTTTAATAAAGAAACCTTTTTCTTGCACCATATCATCTTTTACACTTAATGCTTCTTCATCACTAATTTGGGCGTAATCAAAATCTGTATTTCCTGCTTCCCATTCACCTTTATTTAAATAAGTTGTAAGGTTTTCAGATATATATCTATAAAAAAGCATACCCAAAACATATTGTTTAAAATCCCAACCATCAACACTTCCTCTAAGTTCATTTGCAAGTGCCCATATTGTACGATAAAGTTCTGTTCTTTCTTGGTCTCTTTTATTATCATTCATCTTGGTTTTCTCCGTTTCCTAATAATTTTTTATAGTCTATATCATATCGTAATTTTTTACACAAGTTTTTATTTTTTAAAATTTGTGCAATATCAGCAGGCACTTCATTTCTTTCTTGTGCAGCTAAGTCAAAAAATAATTCTATTTGATCAGGTTTAGGTTTTAATAATTGAAGCATTGCAAATTGTCTTTCTGGAGGAGGTGGATTAACTTTTCCACTTAAAATGTCGTAAAAATACGGTTTTTTTATACCGAGTGTGGTGTAAAACTTGACATTTGATAAGTTTGCCTCTTTTATCATTTGTGCAAGTAAATCGCAAAATTTAATAGAATTATCATTATCCAAGTAATCACCACCATTTCTAATTTAGTATGTAAGTTTACATACTTACATACTACCATTTTTCTAATAAAAAATCAACAAGAACCTATCGTGTATTTATTGATTCTTGTTGATTTTATAAACAATAGAGTTCTCATCTATTATATGTTTATGTGTATTTATATTTTATTCATCCTTTTCCGCTTCCCTCATAAACCTCCCACAATCTCTTCTGTTCCGCTCCTATCCTCAATATCTCCTTCAAATCCCTAACCATTGCCTCAACATTAGCGTCCATCTGTTCAACAGTACCAGTACGATTACCTGCTGTAATCTCCCATTGAACACTCTCTTTAGAGTAATATTCCCTAGTATCCACATTTATATATCCATACAACGAATATGAATAACCATTACTTTTCTCTAGGAACACCGGCGCCAATTCTCCTTTAGAAGTTTTCCATCTCATCAACCTTGGGAACCAGCACAAGCCTTCTTTTATCAGTTCTTTAAATGCCTCAAGTAACTTGCCCAGCTCATTTAATATTCCACGGAATGAGTTTCCTGCCTCTATTGTCTTATCTGCTTCTACCTGATTAGCATATTCTTCTATCGTAGGTGCAAATAATCTGAATGACGATACAAAATTCTTGATTCTATCAAGCAATTTCGCTGCATCTTCTGCTTTTTCAATAGCATTTGCCAGCTCTTCATTTACCGATTGAAGTTCAGATCTTTTTTTATCGAGTTCCATTGATATCTGTTTTGATTCTCTACTATCCATTTCTGATAGCGACTTACTAATCCGCCGCATACTTTCCAGGCATGAAATATCAGACTCCAGTTTTTCTTTTTTATCCGTATATTCTTTTTCAACGGCTTTATTTGCCTTAACTGCCATATCCGACTCTTCCACCTGCTTTTGTAATTGTGTCAAATGCTTTGTCTCCTGAGACACCTTATACTCTGCAACGGATAAATCGTGATTTCGACCTTTCGACTTTTCTTTTATTTGTTCTCCAAACCAGTCATCGACTTCTTTATTTGCCACCTCTCGGAGTTTATCCTGCAGCACTCGCGATAAAACTTCTTTAGTGAATACCTTTCTTTTTGACACCTGCTTGCAAAAACCTTTCTTATATCCATCTCCCACAGGAACTCCCACAATGTGCATATGCGGACTATCCTCATCAAGATGAACCACAGCATTTGCAACTACAAACTGTGGTAGCCTCTTTCTAAGCTCGTCCAGTATTATCTGATATGATAATTTCATATATGACTTCATATCATCAAATTGCTTCCAGAACTCCCTGTCGCCTATCTGAATGATTATTTCAACTGCCATATCCTGTTCCTTACCTGCCACATGTTCAAAATAATCTTCAATTTTCCTATCTTGTCGTGTCTGCTTTTTATTATATTCTTCTAATGCCTCATCGAATTCTTTATGATATACTGTTTTCACATCATCAATCAGTTTTGATGTACCATATATGATGCAAATGTTGTCTTTGCTATAATCTGATGATTTATATTTTCTCAGGTTATGCTTTGCAACAGCTGCAAGCTTAGATTTCGATGTAATGGCACTTTTATTATTGCTCACATGAGCTGTATATGAAATATTTCCCATTTGCATCTCCTTATCTGTACTACCTTTTTATCTGTTAAATCTATCGGAGCAGTGCAGTTATCATCTTGGCTCTGCCACAGATGATAACCCCCTAGCAGTTTTGGCAAGCCAAAATTGCAGTGGGCTCCCCGAGGATTTTATATATTATCCTTACTATTACCAAGAGTTTAATAATCTGTATTTTTTATGATTGCAGACTCTAAACTCTTTCCTAGAATTTAGAATCTGCTTTTTCAAACGTCCATATTGTTAAACTCTTTATTCCGGCATTACCCAAGTCCAGTAAATTGTTCCATCTTCTGCTTTTTCTTTATCTGATGTTATACCCAGCTTTTTCTTTGCCGATAAAAGAGTATTTCTCTTAATGCTCCTCTTTGCAGCTTCCATCATTATTTCATTAGATGGAATTACCTTGTTTGAACCAAAGTATTCTTTGATAAAATTCTCCGCAATGTCGAGCTTCTTTTTTCCTCTTCCTTCATTGCCGGATAACAGCTCATCTATGGTGATGTCATATGGTCCTATGCATACCATTCCATTATCCTCAGTCATTTCAAATCCTATCGCATCTCCTGCCGGAGCTAATGAAGATTTATCATGTGCCATTATTCTTATATTAGGTTTATCACGAAGCCTTGCCACCAGCAGAACACTTGCGGGGCGTAAGCCGGCTTTACATTTGTGAGATTTCTTATACTCTACATAATTGCCAATCGGTTTCCTAATAACCGGACAGTATAGACTTGCTGACCGGAATATTCATCTGTTTTCTGTGGATTTACTACATAATCGATGATGTCACTGATCGCCCGACTTTCTGTGCGGCCTTTGCCAACATGAAGCGGCATGATTCTTGTGG
>ERZ860508.760-NODE-760-length-22829-cov-18.985642_pt1 | contig 22829 bp, 20 predicted proteins | sample MGYA00509976_ERZ860508 | MGnify/ENA primary metagenome ERZ860508 (study PRJEB30046, sample SAMN00715242) | human gut metagenome | study: EMG produced TPA metagenomics assembly of the A metagenome-wide association study of gut microbiota in type 2...
TAGTTCTGGTAGAACTTCAAACAGTAACTTTAAAAACAAATCTATGAAGAAAACCTTATTCATGCTTTTTTGCCTGTTATGCTCCATAGGAGCCATGGCACAAAAGAAAACAATCACGGGTGTGGTCACAGACGCCACAGGTGAAGCGGTTATTGGCGCCAGTATTGTAGAAACAGGCACCACGAATGGTACAGTTACCGACTTAGATGGTAATTTTACACTTTCCGTAGCCAACGATGGCAGTATCAGAGTATCATTTGTCGGTTATCAGACACAAACTTTAAGCGTAAAGGGAAAGTCAACTTTTAAAATAGCATTGAAAGAAGACTCAGAAATGCTCCAAGAAGTTGTTGTAACCGGATATGGCGGCAAACAGTTGCGCACAAAAGTAACCAACTCCATTTCCAAGGTAAAAGAAGAAACATTAAAACAAGGACTTTATTCCAATCCGGCACAAGCCTTATCAGGAGCCGTGGCAGGTCTGTCCGTCAGCCAGACTTCCGGTAATCCGGGAGCAGCTCCTACCTTGGTACTTCGAGGAGGTACTAATTTTGACGGTTCAGGTTCACCTTTAATCCTGGTAGACGGCCAAGTACGCGGTTCTTTAAGTGACATCAACCCGGCCGATATTGAATCCATGGAAGTATTAAAAGATGCCGGAGCCACCGCCATCTATGGCGCCCGAGCCAATGACGGTGTAGTACTAGTCACTACCAAACGAGGCAAAGAGGGAAGTACACGTGTAGAGCTTTCGGCCAAACTAGGCTGGAACTACTTCCACAACTCTTATAACTTTATGAATGCGCGTGATTACATTTACTGGATGCGCACTGGTTACATGAATGCTTACACGGGAGACATGAAACATCCGGACGGATCGGCCGTACAAGGATGGTCTTCACTGACCGGTCTGACCGGTGCCACTCCTTATGGAACAGGCAACAAATATTGGGCAGATGATGACAAGACAATCCCGCTGAATGGAAACGAAAACAGCCAGGCTATATGGAGTACCATGAAATATTCGGACGATCTGGCTTTCCTGCTCAACCAAGGATGGGAAACCATGACTGATCCTATTTATGGAGACCAACTGATTTTCAAGAATACAGATATAGCGGATTTCAATATCAATTCCCCATCTTTCTCACAAGACTACAACCTGAGTGTAAGCGGAGGAAATGAAAAGGGAAACTACTATGCAGGTTTGGGATACAACCATAGTGAAGGTACAGCCGTAGGAAACAAGTACCAACGTATCACTTTCACATTCAATGCCGATTACAAGCTGAAACCATGGTTAACCTCCAACTCCAGCTTCAACTTTGCAGATGCAACCTGGAACGATCTTCCTCCTACCCAAAGCGCAGAAGCCAACTACTTCTCACGCGTTTTATCATTACCTCCCACTTTCCGTGGATATAATGCTGACGGTGAAATGCTTTTGGGACCCAATTCAGGCGACGGAAACCAACAAATCAATTTTGACAAGTTTGTCCGTGACAACAATACAGACAAGTTCACCATGAACCAATCTTTTACCGCAGATATCATGAAAGGACTCTCATTAAAAGTGAACGCCATCTGGTTCTATTCAGAAGAAAAATATGAAGCTTTCAACAAAGATTATTTATCTTCTCCCGGAAACTGGGTAACCTCACACAGCACCTCGGCTTCCTACGGACGCACATTGGACCAAACTTATAATGCAGTGTTAAACTACAACTATCAAATAAACAAAGACCACTATCTGGATGCCATGGCCGGCTTCGAGTACTACGACTCATATTATAAAGGTTTCAGTGCCTCAGGATCGGGAGCTCCCAGTGACGCTTTCGGCGATTTGGAATATACCAGTGATGACAAAGGCAAACGCAGCATAGACTCCTCACACAGCCGCCAGCGTATCATGTCATTCTTCGGTCGTGTAAATTATGATTACCAGTCAAAATACTTGCTGTCTTTTGTTCTAAGACGGGACGGCTACTCCAAACTGGCCAAAGACAACCGCTGGGGTGTCTTCCCCGGAGTATCTACCGGATGGGTGTTCTCCAAAGAAAAATTTGCCAGTGAATGGGCCGATATCATCTCATTCGGTAAATTGCGTGCCAGCTTCGGTCTGAATGGTAATGTAAACAAAGATTTTGTAGGAAACTACACAGTACAAGGTGCTTATGCAGGCAGCAAATACAACGGCAACGCTTACTTCCTGTTAAACAACCTTCCTAATCCCTACTTGAAATGGGAGAAGTCAAGAACTTTCGAAATCGGTCTGGATCTAGGCTTTCTGGCCAACCGCATCAATGCCAATTTGACTTACTACAACCGACTGACCAGTGACAAGTATGCCAACATCACCATCCCGTCTACTTCGGGTGTTTCTTCCTTTACCTCCAACAACGGTAAGTTCCAGAACCAAGGCTTTGAATTCGAACTGGCATTCAAAGTTATCGACTCCAAAGACTGGAAATGGAATCTGAACTGGAACGGCGCATTAAATAAAAACAAAGTAGTGGCATTGCCCGACAACGGTCTGGAAAGAAACCGTCAAAATGCATTTCAAGTATATACCGGACGCCAGCTGGAGGACGGAAGCTATGAAAAAGCATGGGTAGGCGGTTATCAGGAAGGACAACGCCCAGGTGATTTGTACATGTTCGTAGCCGAAGGAATCTATCGTTCCGAAGATGAAATACCAGGAGGACTGATCGACTTGTCAAGTGGTAACAACGGCTCAAGCAACCGTCCCCTTTACGGAGGTGAGGAAGGATATAACAAACTGACAGCCAATCAGAAAGCGAATTCTCTCCGCATCCAGCCGGGTGATGTGAAATGGAAGGATGTAAACGGTGACGGCATCATCGACAATTACGACATGGTGAAAGTGGGCAACACTGTACCCAAATGGACAGGAGGTATCAATACTTCAGTCACCTGGAAAGACCTTACTTTATCAGCACGTTTTGACTATGCGCTTGGTTTCAAAGCGGTAGACTGGAAAACCATGTGGATCATGTCTTGCGCACAAGGTACTTATAACACCATTGCGGAAACCCACGACACCTGGTCACCCGAAAATCCCGGTGCACAATATCCTACTTATGTATGGGCCGACCAGTTGGGCAAGCGCAATTACTGCCGTCAATCCTCCATGTTTGCCTACAACGGTAACTATCTGTCTTTCCGTGAAATAGCCTTGTCATATAATCTGCCAAGCAACTGGGTGCGCAAAGCAGGACTAGGCTCAGTCATGCTCTCGGTAACCGGTCAGAACCTGGGTTACCTGACAGAAGCCAAACATTTATTCTCTCCGGAAAAGACAGACAACAATGGTGGATACCCATTGCCCCGCACTGTCATTCTCGGCGTAAACGTTTCTTTCTAAACTTATAAACTCTAACAGATTATGAAAAAAATATTCTATATCCTTTCAATATGTGTGATGACCATTCTCCAACCGTCCTGTGACGCACTGGATCTGGCACCGGAAGATTATTATGGAGCCGGAAATTTCTGGAAAGAAGCTTCCCAGCCCAAAGCATTCATGTTGGGTCTGCACGCCCAATTAAGAAGTTACTATGACATGTTCTACACCTTGGGCGAACTCCGCGGCGGCACACAACGTGTGGGCACCTCCTCGCTGAACACCAGCTTGAACTATGCCGATATCCGGTCACAGAATATCTCGGAAGATATTCCCGGCATATCCAATTGGAACGGGCTATACTCTCCCATCATGCAAGTAAACCATTTTATCCAAGAAGTAGAAAATGGGTGTACGTTTCTGGATGATGCAACCCGGAGCCGGTACTTGGGACAAGCGTATGGCATGAGAGCCCTGTATTACTTCATGCTATACAGAACTTTCGGGGGAGTACCTCTCATCACCAAAGTAGATATACTGGACGGCAAACCATCGGCAGACAAATTCTATGTGGAGCGCGCCACACCCGAAGCCACCATGGAGTTTATCAAAGCGGATATTAATAAATCCGAAAACTATTTCGGAAATAACACCTCTTTTGATGCATACGACTGGTCACGCTATGCCACTTTGATGCTTAAAGCAGAAATCTATATGTGGGCAGCGAAAGTATCCATCACCGGATTCACAGCAACCGGGGCAACCGATTTACAGACTGCCAAGACTGCCTTATCCGGGATCATAGGACATTTTGAATTAATGGACAACTTTGCCTCCATCTTCTCATGCGACAATAAAAAGAACACTGAAATTATTTTCGCCATGCCGTTTATAGAAGGTGAGGCCAGCAATGACGGAGGCAGATTCCTTTATCAGGATGCTGTATTTCTGGGGCAAGCATATGGTCGTAACGGTAAGGTGATTGAAAAAGATACCTTAAACTTGAAAGGTACCGGTGGAGTATTCCGTGACGAGTACACTGAAGATTTCTGGAAAACGTTCAAAGAAGGAGACAGCCGCCGTGATGCCACATTCATGGAGTATTACATGAAAAATGATAATGGCACGCTCAGCGAATTCGGATGCGTAATGAAAAAACGTATAGGTACAATCAATTCCAATGACAACCGCATCTATATTTCGGACATCCCCGTTTACCGCTATGCCGATGCGTTACTGATGATGGCGGAAATTGAAAACGGATTGAACAACCCTTGCGCTTCGTATATCAACGAAGTACGCAAACGTGCATACGGAGACACCTTTGAAGAAAACAAATACACGGAAGGCAGCTATGCGGAAAATGAACTAGCCATTTTGCAGGAACGGGACAAAGAGTTTGTCAGTGAAGGCAAGCGCTGGTTTGACGTATTGCGTATGCACGATGCATCCGGACGTTCTTTGGTCTTTTCTGCCAATGCCAACTATCCGGGCACAAATCCTATCCTCGGTACAGAAGAAGCATATAAAATGCTTTGGCCGGTTAATATCGGTACTTTGAATGTGAATCCGTTATTAACTCAAACTCCGGGATACGGGAAAAAATAAGCCAAATCCTCCTGTTTAGTTTTCAAGACAGATGTTTTAACATAGAAAAATAAAGGTGTGTCGTGAGATACACCTTTATTCATTATGCATATAGTTGATAAAACATCAATAACACAGAAAATCAATAACTATTTCCGTTCTTTTGAAAGTTCCTCCAATGTTTTTTCCTCGTACCTGCAAATCGCCTCCTTATAATCCTCGGAAATCAATTTCGGTTCTTTGTTTCTGTTAAATCAGTCTGATATATCTTTTTTAAGTTTAGTCACTTCAAAGAAAAAACTATCCGACTGATATGAAAACCTCATAAGAAAAATATTTCAGAGATTTTTAAACAGGCTATCAAAATATATTTGATATAATAAAATTTTAATGTACATTTGTGAAGTTAACTATATACTAACCTTTAAAAGCAAATCTTATGAAAAACAAATCACTTTTTTTAATCCTAGTCATTCTTTGTTTGACTAGCGTAGAGATCTATTCTTCCCGACAAGAATTAAAGTTTGACGCACCTCTTCCGAGCAACACAGAAAACGGAAATGCTCGCAGTGATTACGGACCTCCCGGTGAAGGAGATAAATGCTGGTATTTCGATGGAGCGTCTTCTTGTGTAAATTTTTCATTCAATAATTGTTATGAAGACCCAAACCAAAGGTGCGGAAGAGATGAAGGAGCTCCCAATTAATTTAACCGACTAGCAAATCATTCCATAGGGTATTTAAGATCTTTCCTATTCATAATTAGTTGATCCAATCTACAAACTGAAGATAATTAAATACCCTATATTTAATCTATAGTGTATGAAATATTTTTTGTATATCTTCACTTATCTGCTTCTAGGAGCATCATGTTCATCTCCTTCTCGTCCAATAGACTATGGTACAGAATTAACAGCTACAGACTCCATCTGCCTGTCTATAGATGAACATACACATTATGAAAGCAAATCTATATTCCAATTTGAAGAAAACGGACATGAGTATCTTTCCTTTTTGAATGAAAAAGCAAGCTATAAAGTTCATATCTATGATTTGGATACCAAACAAGTTATTAAAACAATTCATCTACAAAAAGAGGGGAGAAATGCAATGCCATCAACTAATGGCTGTTTTCCACTTAGCTCAAAGCATTTTTTAATTACAACTTGGAATGGAGTTTTTGGAATTATCAATGAAAAAGGAGAAGTGGAAAATAAGAATAGCTTTTGGAAAGACAGCGTAAACTTTCATGCTTTCGACCACATTTGTTGCATGAGTTATACATATCGACCTGCCATAATTAAGGATTCTATTTTATATTTCAGTCAATCATTATTAAAATATCCCCGTAAAAAAGATGAATGGGATAAAATACCCATATTTGCTTATGCAGACCTTCATAAAAAAAAACTAGGGTGGACAGAACTACGATACCCATCTATTTTTAACAAAGATGAGATAGACTACATTCTGTATGACCCTGAAATCAGTTACACATATACAGGTAAAGAAGTTGTTGTTTCACTGGGACAATATGACAGCATATTTGTATCTTCTGATTTCAAACATAAAAAAGCGTATAATGCTAAAAGCCATTATCTGCCCCACGTGCGTCCAGTCTCCCAAAATTTACAAATTGATTTATTCAAAACCATACATGACAGAGGATTACAGCCCCATTACCACCACTTGATGTATGATAAATACCGAAAAGTATTCTATCGGTTTGCCTTAATGCCGGATGATAATATAAAACCATTCTCCAACAATCCGCATCAAAGTTTCTCCATCATCATTCTAAACAAAGACTATGAAATTATTGGTGAAACAAAATTTCCCGGCAACACCTATGCCCATCACTTGTGCTTCGTAGGTAAAAAAGGCCTGTATATTTCAGAGAATAATGAAAACAACCCTCAGTTTGATGAAAACAAGCTAGTGTTCAGGTGTTTCACACTTCAAGGCCGGAAAAAATGAAGAAAAAGAACTACTCAATCATTCTATGTGGAGGACTGTTCCTGGCAAGCTGTATGTCCAATAATGACAAATGCCTTCAAAAACTGTTTGATGAAGTCGGAGTTGAGAAATCACAAATCCACAATGCCACCCACCTTGTTACCATATTGGGTAATGGTTGCAAAGGATGCATACACAAAGCTCTGTCAGAAATACATAACTCGACCGATACTATTTATATAATTGCATGTAAAAGTAAAAAGACTTTCAATTTAATTGCCAATAAAAATATAGATGACTACTCCAATGTATACCTAGACACTAAATCCATATTAGTGGAATTGGATATGGCTAAAAACACACCTAGAGTCTACCTTTTAAATAATGGTAAATATGTGTCGCACTCTTTTTATGGAAATGAATCTCCCAGCGAAGAAGCGAACACCACCATTACATTCAACACAAATGAGATAGATTTAGGCAAAATCAGCCGCACGGAAAAGGCAAAAATCAAATTCACAATATGGAATACAGGGAAGAACATAGTAAGAATCAGTCATATAGATCTTTCATGCGAATGTTTGAATATTGAAAATGAAATTACTGAAATAAATCCGGGAGACAGCACTTGTCTGAATATCATTTTCCATCCCGATGACATAGGAAAGTTTCAAAGAGAAATTTTATTATATGGTAATTTTGACTCATCTCCCAAACTTTTAACCATTACAGGAGAATGCTTTTAATAAAATAATACAATCTCGCTATAAATAACGTCCTAGCTATTTATAGCGAGTATATCATCTATGGCTACCCTTTTGAAAGTTCCTCCAATGTTTTTTCCTCGTACCTGCAAATCGCCTCCTTATAATCCTCGGAAATCAATTTCGGTTCTTTGGTAGCCAGGTCATAACCTACCATCACCGTGCGGCACTCACACTTCACCTCATGGGTATCCGTAGTCACGGCACGCTGCAACAAGGTAAAACTCTTATGCCCCAAATGTACCACAGCCGTTTCTATCACCAGATGATCCGAGAAAAATACCGGCATAAAGAAGTTTGCATTGATATTGGCTACCACAATAGCCAGCTTGCTCCAGTCGGCACTGCCTAATACATCTTTTATATAAGTAGTCTTTGCCAAATCGTACAAAGAAAAGTAAACTGAATTGTTCATATGACCAAACTGGTCCACATCGCTGAATCGTATCTGCACCGGCATAGTATGCCTGAATTTTATATCCTCTGCCATAGTTAAGCTTATTAAAATCGTTCAAATATAACACTTTTCCCAGTAATTGAACCCTAAATGACAGATTATTCTTAATTTTGCTGCGAAATAAATGAATATGTAATTTTAATAACAATATAAACATGGATAAGAAGTATAGCAGGGAGACCTTATGCGTACAGGCAGGCTGGACTCCGAAAAAAGGCGAACCGCGCGTTTTGCCTATTTATCAAAGTACCACATTCAAGTATGACACCAGCGAACAGATGGCGCGTCTGTTCGATCTGGAAGATTCGGGATATTTCTATACACGCTTGCAAAACCCCACCAATGATGCCGTCGCCGCAAAAATCGCAGCATTGGAAGGCGGTGTGGGTGCTATGCTGACCTCGTCCGGCCAGGCTGCCAACTTCTATGCCATTTTCAATATCTGTCAGGCAGGCGACCACTTCGTATGCTCGTCTACCATCTACGGAGGTACATTCAATCTGTTTGGCGTCACGCTGAAAAAACTGGGCATCGAGTGTACCTTCATTGACGCCAATGCATCCGAGGAGGAAATAGACAAGGCTTTCCGCCCGAATACCAAAGCGTTGTTCGGCGAAACCATCTCCAATCCGAGCATCGACGTGCTGGACATCGAAAAGTTCGCACGTATCGCACACAAACACGGTGTGCCTTTGATTGTGGACAACACCTTCGCCACTCCCATCAACTGCCGTCCGTTTGAATGGGGAGCGGATATCGTCACCCATTCCACAACCAAATACATGGACGGTCATGCCACCAGTGTAGGAGGCGCCATTGTGGACAGCGGCAACTTTGACTGGGAAGCCCATGCGGACAAATTCCCCGGTCTGACCCAGCCCGACGAATCTTATCACGGACTGACTTATACCAAAGCGTTCGGCAAAATGGCTTACATGACGAAAGCAACCGCCCAACTGATGCGTGACCTCGGCTCCATCCAGTCTCCGCAAAATGCGTTCCTGCTGAATCTGGGATTGGAAACATTGCACCTGCGCGTGCCCCGTCATTGCGAAAACGCACAGAAAGTGGCCGAATGGCTGGAAGCCAACCCGAAAGTGAAATGGGTGAACTATTGCGGACTGAAAAGCAACAAATACTATGATCTGGCACAGAAATACATGCCAAACGGCTCGTGCGGTGTCATCGCTTTCGGCTTGAACGGAACCCGTGAGGAAGCGATAGAATTTATGGACAGGCTGAAATTCATCTGCATCGTAACCCATGTGGCCGACGCACGTACCTGCGTACTGCATCCCGCCAGCCATACTCACCGCCAGCTCACCGACGAGCAGTTGCGCGAAGCGGGAGTCGCTCCGGACCTGATCCGTTTGTCGGTAGGTATTGAGAATGTAAGCGACATCATTGCCGATATTGAACAAGCTTTACAATAAGGCGAAGCGGATGAAAAGAATCATTATCATTGGCGCCACTTCCGGCATCGGACTGGAAGTGGCGCGATGCTATCTGAAAGCCGGCTGGCAGGTAGGCGTGGCAGGACGTAGAGAGGAAGAACTGGAAAAGCTCCGGCAGTCCGCTCCCGGACAGGTATGTACCCAGCGGATAGATGTCACCCGCGAGGATGCCCCTGCCTTATTGGAGCAACTGATTATGAAAACCGGCGGCATGGATGTGTTCCTGCTCAGTTCGGGCATAGGCAAACAAAATCTTTCACTCTGCCCCGATATAGAATTACAGACCGCAGCCACCAATGTTTCGGGATTCATACGAATGGTCAATGCCGCCTATCACTATTTCGAACAGCAAGGCAAAGGACATATAGCGGTGATCAGTTCCATAGCAGGCACCAAGGGACTGGGATCCGCCCCTGCCTATTCAGCGACCAAACGGTTTCAAAACACCTATCTGGATGCTTTGGACCAATTGGCGCACATGAACAAGCTACACATTTCCTTCACCGACATCCGTCCCGGATTTGTCGCCACCCCTCTGTTGAAAGATGACAAATACCCGCTGCTGATGCATGCTCCCTACGTGGCATCACAAATTGTAAGAGCCATCTCCCGAAGGAAAAGAGTAGCTGTCATAGACCGGCGTTATCAGATGCTGGTGTTTTTCTGGAAACTGATTCCCGGATGGCTATGGGTGAGGCTGCCTGTGCGGAACCAATAAAGCACTTAGCTCCCAAGCTGAGGCATTGCCTGACTAACCTTATTCGAACTAAATTCATATTTTTACCTGAACGTCTTTTCATTATCTCAAACTTATCACTACTTTTGTAATTGGATTTTAGGATTATTTTTCATAATAAAATGTCGAATTGTTCTTAAGAAGAACCAGCAACTAAGACATCATTAAAAGAACAAACATTAAACATCAAACAAATATAAGATTCTATCTGACACCAAGCATTCAATTATCAAATCGCTAAAATCCGAACAGAGAAAAGATAAAAATTATGATACGAGATATTATAAATCAAAATGAAGAAGCGCAACCTACTGACAGAACGTTAGGATTGCTACACCGGGACTTTCCGCAATGTTTCAATGCAGAAGGCAAATTTGATATAGCTGCTTTTCGTGAGCTACTAACTGACAAAGTAGACCTTATAAAGGAAGGTAGCGGCTTTAACTTTCTTGGCAAGAACTATGCCAGTCTGTTGGCCTCGATGGATACGACTACCGTATTAGTGCCCGATCTGGAACATAACAGCAAGCCGGAGAATATAAATAGTCAGAATGTGTATATCAGCGGCGACAATCTTGACGCGCTGAAGCATCTGGTAAAGTCGTATGCCGGTAGAGTGAAATGCATTTATATAGATCCACCCTATAATACAGGTACTGACGGATTTGTATATAATGACAAATTCAACTTTACAGTGGAAGAATTGCAAGAGAAATTGAGCATCGGTGAGGAACAAGCAAACCGTATTCTTGCAATGACAACCCGTGGTGCTGCTTCGCACTCAGCATGGCTTACCTTCATGATGCCCCGTCTGCAATACGCTAAAGACTTGCTCTCTGACGATGGAGTGATTTTTATCTCTATCGACGATAATGAGCAGGCTAACTTGAAGTTGCTGTGCGACCATGTGTTTGGAGAGGAAAATTTTGTGGCTCTATTCCCATGGCGGAAAAGAACGGCAAAGTCAGATGTTCCATTCGGAGTATCAAAAGATTACGAATGGATAGTATCATACGCCAGAACAGATTCTTTTTTGGCTGGTATCGATGGAAAGGGAAGAAAATATTACGAAACAGAAGATTTTCCCGGACAACCTTGGAGAGTGCATGATTTGACAAAGCAGACTACTGCATCGGAACGCCCCAACAGTTTTTTCACAATAAGGAACCCTCAAAACGGTAAAGAATATCCAGCAAACCCGAAACGTACTTGGTGCATTACACAGGACACATTTGATTCTTATTATGCACAAAAAAGAATCGTATTCCCCGGTGATTACGATTTCCTAAAAATAGATAAGCCCGTGCTCCGCTATTGGAAAGACAATGATATGCAAAAGGCTGGTGACCGCTTCGGACAATATGCCGTCAGCACTCATCTTCCATCCCATATCGGCATGAGCCAAGACGGAACAAAGGATTTAGACGAGCTTTTCAATGCCAAGATTTTCAGTTTTCCAAAACCTGTAAGTCTCATAAAACACCTTATAGATGGAGCTGTAGAAAAGGACAAAGATGAACCGATCATCATACTCGACTTTTTCTCCGGCTCGGGCACCACCGCACAAGCCGTAATGGAACTAAACAGTGTGGAAGATGGTTATAACTTACAGTACATCCTTGTACAATTGCCCGAAAAAATAAAACCAAACACAGAGGCATACAAAGAGAAGTATAAGACTATCGGCCAAATCGGCCAAGAGCGTATCCGCCGTGCAGCAGCCAAGATAAAGTCGGAAAACCATGCCGATATAGATTATGGCTTCAAGCACTACACACTCCAGGAGCCGGACGAAAACACGCTTGACCGCATGGAAAAGTTTGTTCCGACTGATGCTTTTGGCAATGATTTAGTGAAAGCTTTCGGTAAAGAAACGGTTCTTGCCACATACGCCGTGCGCGACGGTTACGGACTGACACCGAAAATAGAACCGGTAAAGTTTGGCAACTATACAGCTTGGCTCTGCGGCAAACATCTCTATATGATAGACCAAGGGTTTGATATACTGGGAGATGATTTGACAGAGCTGGTTGATAAATACAACAAAGACCATTCGTTCACAGCCGATACCGTCGTTATCTTCGGTTATAGTTTTAACTTCGGCCAGACGGACGCCATAAAGAAAAATTTGGGTGCCATCACCGACCGCAGCCGCATAAATATAGATATTCGCTACTAAAACCACCTGCAAATTATGGAACTGAAATTAGAAAGCGGATTGCCGCACCAGGAGTATGCGGTAGAAGCCATCAGCGAGGTGTTCAAGCAGGTGGAGATAAATCAACAGGTGGCACATTACTCAAACCCTGTTATAGACCTTCGTTCAAACCGTTTTATTGGAAATATATACCGCATACAGCAAAGGGAGCGGCAGAATGTGGCGGAAAATACAGAAACGAGCAGCCGGTGGGCAACACCTTGTGTCTGGACATCAAGATGGAAACAGGCACAGGCAAGACATACGTATATACACACACCATCTTTGAACTGCACAAACGTTATGGCATAAACAAGTTCATCATTGCCGTTCCCAGCATTGCCATCAAAGCCGGCACAAGCACTTTTCTGAACGAAACGTATGTCAAAGCACATTTTAAAAACACGTTGGGCTATGATGCGGAGATAAACGTGGGTGTGCTGGAAGCTGTGAAAAAACAGAAGAAAGGCAGGAAATATTTTCCTACCGCAGTGCGTGCCTTCGTGGAAGGATCAAGACTGAACAGAAACAAGATATATGTGCTGATAGTGAACAGTGCTTTGCTCACTACCGGCAAGATGCTCACACGCAATGACTATGATGTGACTATCGAAGGATACGACCGGCCGTTTGACGCACTGCGTTCCACACGTCCATTCGTAATCATTGACGAGCCTCACACTTTCTCGCGTGACCAGAAGGCATATAAAGCCATCATCAGCGAACTGACTCCGCAATGCATCATCCGCTTTGGTGCAACCTTCCCGATGACTACCATAGGCAAAGGGAAAAAGAAAACAACAGTACGCGATTATGAGCATCTGCTCTATGACCTTAATGCACAACGTTCATTCTCTTCGGGACTCATCAAAGGGGTAATGAAAGAGCACTTTGAACCCACTTCAACCATCAACGAGAAGGTAAAGATATTGGATATCAATGACAAAAAAGCGACTTTCCAACATATCACTCAAACCTCCAAGGCCAGTCATGTATTGAGTGTCGGAGATTCGTTGTCAATCCTAAGTCCCGAACTCACGGGGCTCACCATTACAGGTATCACAAAAGATTTGGTTATACTCAGCAACGGCATGGAGAAGCACAAAAAAGACGAGTTTGATGTGGACATATACACATCGTCCTATCAGGAAAGCATGCTCCGCCTTGCCATACAACGTCATTTTGAAACAGAACGTGACAATTTCCATAGAGAAAAAGGCAGAATTAAGACACTGGCTTTATTCTTTATAGACGACATACTCTCTTTCCGCGGAGATGATGAGGGCAACAATGCCTGGCTGAGAGATTTGTTCGACAGGCTGCTTGAAGCACAATTGAAAACAGAACTTCAAAAAGAAAATTCGCCCGGATATGCAACATACTTGCGTGCAAGCCTCAATGATCTTGCCGCTTGCAGGGCCGGCTACTTCGCACAAGACAACAGTGACCCGGACGATGCAGTGAAGAAGGAAGTGGATGACATATTGCACAACAAAACTGAACTGTTGTCGTTCGTAAACAAGAAAGGACAACCCAATACACGCCGTTTCCTCTTCTCGAAGTGGACATTAAAAGAAGGCTGGGATAACCCGAATGTATTTACAATAGCCAAATTGCGCAGCAGTGGCAGCGAAAACAGCAAACTACAGGAAGTGGGACGAGGATTGCGCCTGCCTGTGGATGAATATGGCAACCGGGTAAAAGACGAATCGTTCTACCTGAACTACATCGTAGACTTTACTGAACGCGACTTTGCAGACCGTTTGGTGATGGAGATAAATGAGGATATACAGACGGGTAGTATCACACACATATCCCTTGAAGATATGCGAAGAGTTGCAGCACTGCGTGGAACGGGAGAAATGGATCTGTTCATGGAATTGTATCAGAAAAAATATGTTCTTGACTTGGATCGCACACTTGACCCAACAAAGGTGATGGACTTGTTTACCGAATATCCTGAGTTTAACAATGTTACAGGTAAGGTAAAAGACCGCAACAAAGGTACAAAGGATGTGGTGAAAATACGCAAAGCCCGCTATGAAGAACTAAAAGAACTGTGGGCGCAACTCAACCGTAAATACATTGTATTTTACCAAAACGACATTGACCAGCAGATTAGAGCAGCATTACCCGGTATTTTAATAAATGATGTTTTTATACACCAATCCATACAAAGCCTGCGCCAGCAAGTGACAACGGCCGATGGTCAAGTTGTGACGATGCAGCAGGCTGGCCAGCAATACATTCTGGCAGGTAAAGAGATGCACTATAACGAGTTCCTGAAGCGTGCATGCCGACAGACAAGCATACCGATGACTATGCTGCATTCCGCCATTTGTGAATATGCCAGAACGCACCCGATGGATGGATATATCAATGAATCATCACTGAGCGCATTTATCGCCAAGTTCAACGGATGGAAGATAAAGAACTTGCAAAACCTGGTGAAATATCGTCAGGCAAACTATTCGTCAAAATCAACAGCCTTTACCTATGCCGACGGTTCGCTGAAGGAAGAGGTGTTGCAGTGGACGATAGGCAAAAATGTACTAAACGCAGAACCTTCAAAAAAGTATCTGTATGACAAAGTGGTATACGACTCACCACTGGAAAAGGAGAATATCATGAATGAAGTCGACCATGTAATAGTGTATGGCAAAATTCCACAAAAGAGTATCTGTATTCCCAACATTACCAACGACCTTTACAGCCCCGACTTCATCTATGTGGTGCAACGTGCCGATGGCAAAAAAGAGCTGAACATTGTTATTGAAACTAAAGATATACCAAATGATGAAGCCAAGAGAACAGTCGAAGACGCGAAGATAAATAATGCAGAGCGGTTCTTCCAACAGTTAAAGATTGATGGATATGAAGTAAAATTCTGCCGCCAATTGCAGAACAAGAAAATGGCAAACATTATCAGCGAGTTATTAGAAGAAGACGCTTCGAACCCTGTATAAACGAACAGAGATACGGTATATGCCCTGACACCTGCCAACAAGGGTCAGGGCATTTGATTTATTATTGTGACAGACAGCCCCATACCATGAGGAGAAAAATACCTCCTCCCCGCATTAATAACATAAAAAAAACGGTTCCTCTTTGTAACAACTTTCCCGCTTCCCCCGTCTATCTGATTGAAAGCGCTTTCAAAAACAAATTCAGTTATGAACAAAAACAAAATAAAACCATGAAAAAGTTTGTATTTACTCTATTGCTAGTCTTCGTCTGCCATCTGGGCTACGCCCAAAGCATCAACGGTCTTTTCAATGAATTCGGCAGCGAAAAAAATGCCGATTGTGTCAAAGTATCTTCTTTCATGATGTCTCTTGGAAAAATGTTCGCCGGACACGATGAAGACGCTGAGATAATAAGAAAAATAAAGTCAATAAAAGTACTGGACCTGGAATCTTGTACGGCAAGCGTAAAAGAACGGTTCAGTAAAAAAGTGAACAGGCTGAGCCTGAAGGGATACGATGAGCTGATGCGTGTAAACGATGAAGGCGAGAAAGTCCGCGTGCTGATGAAAACCAAAAAGGAAACTATCCGCGAACTGCTATTCGTATGCACGGGAAAAGAGGATTGTACACTGGTACAGATAAACGGAAAATTCACAAAGGAAGATATAGACAAATTAGTAAATCAGGAAACAAAGAAGAAGCATGGACGCCGCTGAGTTTAAACAACAATTCCTGCCTTACCACCGCAAACTCTACCGGACAGCCTTCCGGCTGACAGAAAACCCTCAGGAGGCGGAAGATATGGTGCAGGAGGCGTATCTGAAATTGTGGAACAAGCGCGATGAGCTGGCGGGCGTGCTGAACACCGAAGCCTACTGCGTCACCCTTGTCAAGAACCTGTGCTACGACGCCCTCCGCAGGAGCCGGCCCGATGAAGACGGACATGCACCCGAAGAGCTGAACCTCCCTACGGACACCAACATAGCGCGGGAAGTGGAACAACGGGATGAGGTGAACCAGGTACGCCGGCTCATCGGCAGACTGCCAGAGCAACAAAAGCGGGTGATTCTGCTCCGTGATGTCAATGACTGCTCCTTTGAGGAGATAGAGCAAGCCACAGGACTGAATGCCATCAACATACGTGTGTTGCTGAGCCGCGCCCGCAAAAAGATACGTGAACAATATAATGCAATAATGAACTATGAAAGTAAATGAAATAGAAAGACTATTGACCCGGTATTACGATGGAGAAACCAGCGAAACCGAAGAAAAGGAACTGAAACGCTTTTTTACCGAAGAGGACGTTCCGGCTCATTTACTTGCCGAGAAGGAAATCTTCATGCAACTGGCAGCACAGCCCGCTCCCGAAATACCGGAAGGACTGGAAAGCAGGCTGAGCCGCAAGATAGACCAATGGGACACAGGCGAAAGACGCACGCTGAAAATAAAAAAACATACACGGGTCCTCCGCTTGCAATGGATAGGGAGCATAGCCGCCAGCCTGCTCATCCTACTCTCCGTAGGACTGTACCTATACAAGCCCTATCCGGCACCGCAAGATACCTGCGCCACCCCCGAAGAAGCATACGTACAGGCCCAGAAGGCACTTATCATGCTTTCCAGCAGCCTGAATAAAGGAATAGAAAAAGTGGAATCGGTGCAGGAAGCCACCGGAAAAATTCAAGAGAACGTAAACGAACAATTAAACCGATTAAATAACATAAAACAATGAAACGTACATATATCATTACCTTATTGCTCTCTCTGTGCTCACTGTTCACCTACGCACAGGACAGTTTTTTCGACAAGTTCGCTGATATGGACGGGGTAACCTCTGTCTATATCTCAAAAGCCATGCTCAGCCTGATGCCCGACATGAAAACGGAAGGGGTAAATATAGGCGAAGTAGCCTCCAAACTGGATAACATCCAGATTCTAAGTTGTGAAAAACCCGACATTATCGCCAAGCTGAAAAAAGAGACAGCTTTCATCAGTCCCAAGAACGGCTACGAGGAACTGATGCGCATAAACGATGAAGGCGAAAAGACCATCATTTATCTGAAACGGAACAAAAACAAAGAAAAGGAATTTGTATTGATGAGTCAGGAAAAAAATGAATTTACCATCATCGCCATCACAGGAAATCTGACCCTGCAAGAGATACAAGGCATCATCAACAAGGAGTAACTCCACACATCCCCCACCATAAGGCCTTTTCTCCCGCCTGCTAAGGTCTGAAGAAAGGATATATACTATCTCCATAGCACTATGGAGTTATCTCCAAAGCTTGCGGAGTTAACTCCAAAGGCTATGGAGATAACTCCGCAGGCTTTGGAGATAGTAACCGGACGGTCGGAAAGGCTTAACAATAGGGCTGCGAATGCTTACGTTATCTCCGGAAAAGGGTTATCCGCCCGTAGAAGCCCCGCCAATGAAGGAACTTATTTCTTTATCCGTTTTTGGGTAGGCAAAGTAAACTCATGCGCTTCGGTCACCGCCCCGTTGCTCTCTGTTGCAAAAACACGGAATTGCGCCTGGCCTGTTTTCAACTTCCTGCCTCCACGAATGGTGGCCGTGTACCTTATCTGATTCCCGACAGGCATATAGGCAATCTGAGCCGAAGGTGAAATCAAAATATGTTTCATGCCGCTCATTTCCTCTATTACCGGAGTAACATTGTAAGCGGGCACATCACCATCATTCACCACATCGAACACCAGTTTGCTGTCTTCTTCCGCATCAATAACATGGTTACGGTTATCATCGATAAAACGCAGGTTGATAATCCTCAATCCCGATGAAGGCTCATAAGAGGAAGTGTGCTCATACTGCGAAGAAGAAGGATAAGTCTTTACGTAATACTCCTCCACCTGATAAGTTTCCTCCCGAGGTGTAGTTATGGCATTTCCCACAGCAGCCCCCGTTACAGTTCCCAGCAGGGCGCCGAATTGCGAACCGTTGTATCCGCCGGCCCTGTCACCCACAATAGCGCCTAATACTCCGCCGATGGCCGCACCGGCTTGTACTGCCGCCGGATTGCCTTGCATTCCGGATGGTGAGCAAGCCGAAAGCAAAGCGGTCGGAATGCATAAAATGAATATCATTTTTCTCATACCCCAAGTAGTTTATAATCTTTATCAGACAGACAAATATACTTTTTCCTATTGACAATGGGTTCATCGGCTATGTTAAAATTTCATTTCCTGTCATGCATCCTCATCGGTCTAACCGCCATCATTCTGGATGGAAGGCTCTTCTTCCTAAAATGAAAAGATAAGTCTAAATAACACAAGAAACAGAAGGAGACGTTTTTTTTTCTATATATTTGCCGGAAAACAAATGAAAAGTTCTTCGCCATACCCTTGCATCGCCGCAGAAGGCTTCCCCTCTCCGCTGCAAAACCGCGCCCGGTATGGCAAGGAAATATTTATAACCTATCATTATGGAATTGAAAGCAAAATACGAACAGCGCATTGAACAGGCTGAGGCAGAACTCCGCCAGGTAAAAAATAAGATTCTCCGCATCAGCACGCTGAGGGTCTTGTTATTTGCAGCAGGGATTATAGGAACAATCTACTTCTATCAGGCAGGGACACCCACTATATGTCTAACCATAGCGGTCACTTTCGTTCCTTTTCTGGCATTGGTGAAGTATCACAACCGGTTGTTTTTCCGCAAAGACTGGCTGGAAACCTGCATACGGGTGAATAGTGACGAGCTTTCCGCACTGGCGGACAACTATGAGCCATTTGAGGACGGAAAGGAATTCACAAACCCGGCCCACAGGTATTCTTTTGACCTGGACTTGTTCGGAAGGCACTCCTTGTTCCAGGCCTTGAACCGTACCTGCACTTCATTCGGAAAGGAAAAACTGGCAGAATGGTTGCAAAATCATCTGGAGATAAAGGAAGAGATAATCCAACGGCAGGAGGCGACAAAGGAACTGGCTGCTTATTCCGATTTCCGGGAAACATTCCGGATCACCGGCCTGCTCTACAAAGGGGCGACAAGCGACCGCGAAGAAATTAAAGAGTGGACGGAAGCACCTGCCTATTTCAGCAAGAAATGGTGGAGCCGCCCGTTATTGGGAATCGTTCCCGGAGTCAACATCGTACTGGCTATGCTGGGAGTGGCGGGGGTCATTCCGATGACATGGTTCGGACTGGCCTTCGGACTGTTCGTGATAGGTAGTTTCGGACTGATAAAGCCTGTCAGCAACCTGCAAAGAGTGTATGACAAGAAATTACGTATCCTGTCTATCTACGCCGAACTGATCAGCCTGATAGAAAACCGGGAAATGAACGCTCCGCTACTCAGACACCTGAAAGCTGAATTCGGCATGAACGGGAAATCCACCACCCATATCTTGAAAGAGCTTTCACGGGAACTGGACAAACTGGACTTGCGCAACAACCAACTGCTATATGTCTTGCTGGAAGGTTCCATGTTCTGGCAACTCCGGCAGGTAATGCGCATTGAGCAATGGAGGCACAAATATGGAAAATATCTGCTCCACTGGCTGGACGTATTGGGTGACATTGATGCTCTTTGTTCTCTGGCGACATTTGCCGGCAACCATCCCGCATACACCTATCCGACCATTGCCGGCAAGCCTTTTGTATTCCTTGCAAAGGATATGGGACATCCCCTGATGCCTGCACGGCAATGTGTGACCAATGATGCCGATATCCCCTCAAGACCGTTCTTTGTCATCATCACAGGAGCCAACATGGCAGGAAAAAGTACTTATCTGCGTACAATCGGAGTGAATTATGTATTGGCATGTACCGGCTGCCCCGTATGCTGTTCCTCCCTTGAAATATATCCTGCCAAACTAGTGACAAGCTTGCGGACTTCCGATTCGTTGACAGACAACGAATCTTACTTCTTTGCCGAACTAAAACGATTGAAACAAATTATAGACCGCCTGAATAAGGGAGAGGAGTTGTTCATCATTCTGGATGAGATTTTAAAAGGAACCAACTCGATGGACAAGCAGAAAGGCTCATTCGCCCTGGTACGCCAACTGATGGAACTGAAGACGAATGGCATCATTGCCACACACGACCTGCTATTAGGGAAACTAATAGAATATTTCCCCAAAGAGATACGGAATTATTGCTTTGAAGCTGATATTACCAACGATGAACTGACTTTTTCATACAAACTCCGTGAAGGTATCGCACAAAATATGAATGCCTGCTTCCTGATGAAAAAGATGGGGCTAATCATCAACGACTAACCCCACCCGACAATTTATCACATTAACGTCTTAAGCAAATAAAGCAGACCTTCACAGGCACACCTTATTTCATAACATAAAGAGTCATAGAAAATCAAAATTCACTTGTTTCCAAGCAATGTACAAACGCACTTGCATCATCTCCCGTGAAATAAAACACAGAAGATGCAGGTTCGTATGTATAGGGGATGAAACGGAACAGCTGGGCCGCAACGAATTTCTTGTCCTGAGAAATCATATAGTCCATACGTACGTTTCCGTTTGTCTTTACTTTCACGTCATTCCTGGTTTCAAAACCTTTTTTCTCCAACGCATCCGTCAAAGCCTGTAAATCGCATACATCAAAGAAGCAGGTCCCTTCTTTAGCTACGCTGCCGGTAGGTGCATATACCCATTCCTTGCCTCGCCAGAAAAAGCGGAATACGGCCCACAGAAACAAAATGGTTCCACCGGCCATAAGCACCATGCTCATGGTGGATGAGGAATCCCCCATCTTTAAAGAGGTTGCAAATGCACCCGCACCTATCACACAAAGGATAGCGGATATGATAATAGAAGAAACACTAGTACGTTTTACGACATCAGGGTGTGTTGTTGAAAACAAGGTTGCTTCAGTAGAAACTGTATTACTCATAATAATTTAAATTTTATTCTTTACTAATTAAAAATACAATAATTCATACCAAGGTCACATCTCGCCAATCACCCGGCAAGACAGAACCATGAAAAACAAATTGGTAAAAGAATAAAAGCTAAATAAGAATGCGCCTCATACCAAAGATATAGTGCTCGCAAGCACTATCCCAGGGAAGGGAATAGGAAGAGGCATACACATGGGTATGACAGCTTGCAAGACTGGCCATCCGGGCGGCCATCTTACGCAACAAAATTTTGATAAATTGGGTAGTCTCCATGGAGGAAAAACGGTACATACGCTCTGCAGAGGCACTGACGCGATGTGCTAAAGTATGAGCGTCCCCAAACTCCATATCTGCTATTCCCTTATTGCTATCCAAGGGAATGACACGATCTTCATTGATGGAGTGCTGCGGAGTAGTATCCGTATGCTGTACAGTACATACCGTCATTGATGCAGCTGGAACTGCATCTACATATTCTGTTCCGGCAAAAGCCAAGGCAAACAGAAAAAATAATATGACTGTAACAAATCCTTTCATTGCTTACTGTTTGGTTTACAAAGATAACATAAATAGCGTTTTAGGTTTCATTTCATACAATAATTAACACATATCAAAGGTATTTTGTTTTAAGGGAGCTATGAAGGATTATCCAAAATTATGAAGGATCGGTTCTCAATTCCTTCATGGTTTCTTCCTGAAAAGCAACAGGTTACCTATCTATGACGGTTTTGAAGGAATTATTCGATGTTTCTAATTCCGACTTTAAATTAAAAGCTGTTCTTGTTCTGCATGCCTCGTCCGTATCAAAACTTTTGTAAACAGAACAAGTAATATGCATGTGGACAGAAGCCTCACAGCTTGTTTTCTCATTACTGCCGGTCAGGGCATAAAATAAAAAAAGCCACAGCTTTTATAGCTATGGCTTTTATATATATGATGATTACAGATTATTCAGCTTTAGGGGCTTCCTCTGTAGTTTCAGCTGCCGGTGCTGCAGGAGCTTCTGTAGCGGCTGCACTCTTCTTAGAACGACGAGTACGAGTTGCTTTCTTAGCAGTTGCAGTCTTAGCCATGTTTTCATCGTAATCTACCAATTCGATAAAGCACATTTCAGCATTATCACCCAAACGATGACCTGTTTTGATGATACGAGTATAACCACCCGGACGATCTGCTACTTTTACAGAGATTTCTTTGAACAACTCCGTTACAGCAAACTTATCTTGCAAGTTGCTAAATACAACACGACGTGAATTAGTTGTGTCGTCTTTAGATTTTGTAATTAAAGGCTCAACGAATTTCTTCAAAGCTTTAGCCTTTGCAACAGTCGTAGTGATTCTTTTGTGCTTGATCAAAGAACAAGCCATGTTAGATAACATAGCACTTCTATGAGAAGCAGTACGACCTAAATGATTGAATTTCTTATTATGTCTCATTTTTTATTCTTTATCTAATTTATATTTAGA
>ERZ860508.770-NODE-770-length-22676-cov-5.070510_pt1 | contig 22676 bp, 15 predicted proteins | sample MGYA00509976_ERZ860508 | MGnify/ENA primary metagenome ERZ860508 (study PRJEB30046, sample SAMN00715242) | human gut metagenome | study: EMG produced TPA metagenomics assembly of the A metagenome-wide association study of gut microbiota in type 2...
CATTATATATTAATAGAGATTCCCCTGACGCATTCAGCTCTGCAATAAATTTACTTAAATCCACCTCACCTGTCTTGTCGAAATTCTCGTCATATATAGTGAGCTTCTTGGATTTAAAGCCCACAAAACCCATCCCGGTTCTGTAATAGCTTGCCGTGGAGTCAAGCCGTTTCTCACTATGTTCCCCTGTAGAAATATCAATTATATTGACCGTATCCATTCTGCTATCATCTCTTGAGATACAGTACAGGCTATCTCCCTGAACAAACATTCCATAGAAGTTAGGCTCCACTCCTGCTGAAGCATCGAAAGTTAAATCGTACTGGGAATACTGCGGCTTATATGCCACAATATCATTATCTGCTGAATCGGATTGTTTTCCGGTACATGCGGTAATGGTCATTATTACCAGTAGTAAGAGCACGGATGTACTGTATCTTTTTTTCTTATTCATAACGGTTCTCCTTTATACCACTTTAACCCAAGCCGTGATAACATAAGATTATCGCGGCTTGGGTTGTTGTGAATTTACATTTTAAATATGCCTGTCAAATGTTAGTTGTAGTATACTTCGCCCCATTCGTCTACATAGAATGTTCCTGATACAGTGTACATAAAATCACCATTAAGCTCAACCGTTGCCGTCACTGTAATATAACTGCTATTTCCCGTTTCACTTGTACCCAATCCCTTAAACTCCACACTAATTCCATTAGGTGTATATACTCCATTAAGATTTGCTCCCGTAAACCACCCCGTATATCCACTATCATATGCAAAATAAAGATCTACATATACAATAACTCCTGTATCACGAACACCCATAGCTACAGTTTTTTTGCCTGTCATAGACCTTGCCGCCCTGACACTCTCATTACTCTGCACGCTCAGCGTATTATCAACCTCTGCGTCATTCTCCGCGGCAAAACACACTGTACTTCCGAACAACATTGTCACGGACAAAATCATTGCAATAAATAAATTGATTTTTTTCTTCACTGTAGTTGTACCTCCCATTCTTATGTTCTTTTTATGCTACTGTTTAATGTTCCTGTATCCGAATACAACCAAAGCATAACACTCTTTCTTCAATATGACCATTAAGTTACAGGAAAATTTTAATTTTCCTGTAACTTAATGGTCTTTTCATTTATGTTGTTGTATCCTGAGTTATATAATCAGATTTAGGAGGTTTATCTTATGAAGAAAAGAAATATCATTTTGGTAATTTCATTTTTATTGTTTTTAAATGTATGTACCCATATTGTAGCTGCCACGGACAAGACACCCCCATCTTCTGACAATTTCATTGAATGTCAAACATTTGAAGATGACATTTTCACGGCATAAGTTTATCTAGTTTATATTCATCAAATGTCTCATCAATAATGGCAGCTCTATGCTCATCACCTCTTGCCTTTGCTATGATATAGGCAGTTGTCATGAACTGTGCTGCCTGCTTTTTGTCCCCGCACTCTGCAAGGCATATCGACTTATTGTACAATAATTGCATGAACATATTAAGTTTTCCATGTTTATTACAATACTCTATACCCGTTGAACAAAGTTCCAGTGCTTCATTATATTCTTTACACTCCATAAGCAAATTACTGAGATTAAATAATATAAGCGGATATGTATTTACAATCTCATCATAATCAGCATTGCTGTGCTCTAAGTATTCCTTTAAAAACTTCTGCCACATTATTGCCTGCATGGTCTTTCCCTGCTTCCTAAGCACACTGGCAATACAATTAATTATCAAAATTTCATCCGTGGTAAGAAGCTTAACGCTGTTTACCTGGTTTATATCAAAATTTCTATAGGTACAATGTATTGCATGCAATAACAACTCAAGCATTTCATCATCAAAACCAGCTTTTTCTCTCCTAAGTCCGGCTCTCACAAATGTGATATACTGCTCAGTCATGTTATCCATTCCAATCGGACAATTCTTCAATTCATCCAGCAGTTCCTCCACATCCTCTTTCTGTGAAGCCAGCCTATGTCTTATTTCCCTCTTAATGTTATACCAGTACATTTCATCATTTGTGACCCGCACTCCTAAAGGTTCTACAGGCAGCCCCAACCTCTCCATAATTGCAATATACTGGTTTAACCTCATGCCCTGTTTGCCATTTTCTATTTTAGACAATGTAGGCACAGAGCATATTCCCTCGCACAGCTCCTCCTGCGTAACTCCAAGTCTCTCTCTCTGTTCTCTTATACAATCTCCCAATAAGTAAAATGCCATAATTGACTTGCGCCTCTTATACAGACGCATTACTCCTAATTTGTTATTTTATATTATTATAGCAGTCATTTATGGCACTAACAAGTACTATTTAGGGTCAGCCCCCGGTGCCGCATGCAAAAAGGTGGATTCTGTCTGCCCATGCAGCACAAAATCCACCTTTAATTCACGCAATTTATTTCATATTTTCTTTTAACCGCCAGACAACTCCTTTGCGCCGGGACAGGGGGTCAGACCCCGCGTCCCAGACTTGGGACACGGGGTCTGACCCCTGTCCCAAAAGCTTAGTGGTCCTCGTTCTCGCCCTGGCCGTAGTAGGCATTTGCTCCGTGCTTTCTGAAGTAATGCTTGTCAAGAAGATGCTGTGGCACTCTCTGTACTCTAGGATTGAGTGTCATGGTGTTGTATGCCATCTCTGCGACAGCCTCGAGAACCACCGCATTATATACGGCTCCCTTGGCAGTCTTGCCCCATGCGAATGGGCCATGGTTCTTTACCACGATTCCCGGAACGGCAAGGGCGTCCGTGTTGCCGACTGTCTCTACAATGACATTTCCTGTGTTAAGCTCATAAGCCTCATAGATTTCCTGTGCGGTCAAATCCCTTGTGCACGGAACATCGCCGTAGAAATAGTCTGCGTGTGTTGTTCCGAATGCCGGAATATCCATTCCCGCCTGCGCGAATGTGACTGCCCACTTAGAATGTGTATGTACAACACCGCCAATCTCCGAGTACTGCTTATAGAGCACAAGATGTGTAGCCGTGTCCGATGAAGGCTTATACTTACCCTCAACTACTTTTCCGTCCATGTCCACAACAACCATGTCATCCGGTGTCATAACATCATACTCGACACCGCTCGGCTTGATTACAACAAGTCCGCTCTCCCTGTCGATACCGCTGACATTTCCCCATGTGTAGATTACAAGTCCCCTCTTTACAAGCTCCATATTAGCCTCGTATACTTCTTTTTTTAACGCTTCTAACATAATAAAACCTTCCCTTCTCCTTGTTTATATGATTCCGGTATCAAAACATTTATGTATACTCTTAAATTAAACCGGCATCTTTTGATACCTCGAATCTATATATAAGTGATTGATTAGTAAAGCGGACATTCGCAATCCGCTTTCGCTGCTTGCTCATGAACGCAGTTCGCATCCCCCTTACCCACCGCTTAGTGCTCTACGCACTTGAAGCGGGGGATTGCTTATTCTGCGTTCAAATTAAAGTGAATCCACTGCCGCTCTTTCTACCGCAAGGCCTGCCTTATATCGCTCGATAAACTCATCAAAGCCCTTGACATCCTCCGCTGCAGGCTCCAATGTGCTTCCCGTCTGTCCGGCAAATACCTTGTTATTCAGGTAATCGTCAAGTGTCTCACCGTCATTTTTGTTAATCATGTATGCTGCAAGAAGTGCCATTCCCCATGCACCGCCCTCGCCTGCTGTCTCCATGACGGTTATAGGAGCGTCCATGGCTGCCGCAAGGAAGCTCTGGCCGACCCCCTTGGTCTTAAAGAGTCCGCCGTGTCCTGTGATGGAATCCACCTTAACACCCTCTTCCTTTAGTAAGATGTCAAGTCCTATCTTAAGAGCACCGAGTGATGTGTAAAGGTGTGTTCTCATAAAGTTGGCAAGACTGAATTTACTGTTGGTATTTCTCACAAACAGAGGTCTTCCCTCCTCCATGTGAGTGATATTCTCGCCCGATATGTAGCCATAGGACATAAGTCCGCCGCAGTCTGCATCTCCCTCAAGTGCCTTATTGTAGAGGACCGAAAAGAGCTTATTCATATCAACAGGTATTCCGAGAGCTTCCTCGAACTCCTTGAATATGTTGACCCATGCGTTGAGGTCGGATGTGCAGTTGTTGCAATGAACCATGGATACAAGATTTCCTGTAGGTGTTGTGACAAGGTCAATCTCAGGATATACCTTGGAAAGCTCCTTCTCCATGACTATCATCGCGAATACGCTTGTTCCGGCTGATACATTTCCTGTTCTCACCGCAACAGCGTTGGTGGCCGTCATTCCTGTTCCTGCATCTCCCTCAGGCGGGCACATAGGTATTCCCGCCTCAAGGTCACCATCCTTATCAAGGAGCGCTGCGCCCTCTGCTGTGAGAACTCCTGCCTCATCACCCGCAAGAAGCACCTTCGGCATAATATCCATGAGTCTCCATGGAAGCTGTGCCTTGTCTCCCTGTGCATTTCTCTCCTCGATGAGCGAGTCGAATCTGCCTACCATATTTGCATTATAATTCTTAGCAGCAGTATCAATTGGGAACATGCCGGAAGCTTCACCGACGCCGATAACCCTCTTTCCGGTAAGCTTCCAGTGTATGAAGCCCTCCAGTGTTGTCATGTAGTCAATACGCGGAAGGTGCTCCTCATTATTTAACATTGCCTGATAAAGATGGGCAATGCTCCATCTCTGAGGAATGTTGTAATTAAAAAGTGAAGTAAGCTCGTCGGCTGCCTCCTCGGTTATGCTGTTTCTCCATGTCCTGAACGGAACTAAAAGCTGCCCATCCTTATCAAATACCATGTAGCCGTGCATCATGGCTGAAAAGCCTATTGCCCCAAGCCTTTTGAGTGTAACTCCGTATTTTTCCTTTACATCCGCCTTCAACGATGCATAACAGTCTGTAAGACCTCCCCATATATCATCAAGGCTGTATGTCCACACACCATTCTCATAGCGGTTCTCCCATTCATGGCTTCCCCCTGCTATCGGTGTATGCTTCTCATCAATGAGTACCGCCTTAATTCTTGTTGAACCGAACTCGATTCCGAGAACAGCTTTGCCGCTCTCAATTGTTTCCTTTACATTTCCCATTGCCTTCTCCTCCAGGTTATATTTTAATATTGTCTGCCAATAATAGCATACCTTCTAATGTCGACTATTCATCATAATCATCGTCATCATCATAGTCATCGTCGTACTCATCATCTTCATCATCTTCATCATAATCATCATTATCTTCTGTATCATCAGAAAAAGCCTTTTTCTCTGCCTGCTTATTCTTCTTCCAGGCCCGTGATTTTTTCTCTTTTTTAGGCTGATCCCTGTCATTCTCTATAGAGTCATCCGGCTGCGTATCCTCCTCAGCTTCCGTATTCTCTTCGTCCTCGTCATCTTCATACTCATCCTCTGAGCTTAAGTCACCCTCCTTGATGGTAAGAACAGAACGGAATCTGCCGAAAAGCTTATTGCCAAGCCTGTTTTTCGCATGTCCTGCAGCGTGGTTCATTATCTCCTTTACCAGTTCAACAACATTACCCTGATCATCATTCGGAACCTGGCTGAGTATCAGATACAGCTTTAAAAGTGCCTTATCCTCGACTCTCCATCCCTGACTCTCCGCATAATCCTTGGCAATATCCACAAGCTCATTTACCGTATACTGCTTAAGTAAAAAGCAGCCCGTGAAATTATCTGCAAGATCCGGATTGTCCGCAAAGAGCTTATTTATCTCGAACTCTTCGTCCATGATAATAAACAATGTGTTGCGACTAAGCTTCATCATTGAGACAAGTGTTTCCCTCTTTAACCGTCCTGCATTCTCAATTACGAGAGTCTGACCTGCGAGCTTATCCGCATACACCTCATAGCCCTTCTCATTTATCTTTTCCGCTGATATGCGCGCAAGCTTCTGCTCACGGTCTTCGTCATACACATGAAGTGCTTTAAACAGATTGATCGCAAAGGCTGTCTTATCGGTGGTGCGGCTGCCCATGATGGCTGCATGCCCTGCATTATCAAGCTTTCCCACAGCCTCAGCTCTCTTAGCTCCGATGTATCTGCACAACCTCTTCTCCATGCCGGACATATATAAGTATCTGTCAAGATATACTCTCTCCTCATCCTTGAGCAGATATCTTCCCGAATCAGAAACTCCTACAGCTGCCTTGGCATTATCCTCGATTATCTGCTCTATTCCTGCATTTATCGCATGTTCAAGATCAGGCACACCTCCTGTTTCATCTGACTCATCGTTTACATCATTTTCCTCTTCGATGCTCTCATTGTCATCTATATCCGGAATCTCCTCGAATTCTTCCTCCTCAGCTTCTGGCTCCTGCTTATCTGATTCTGCCTTCGGTTTCTCATCCGGATTGATTGACGCAGCTATCTCCCTGACCGTCCTCTCGAGAGCCTCCCTCTCCTCTTTGCTGTAGTCATCTGCCTTCTGCTCAGTCTGTGCAGGCTCCCGCCTTCTGTCCTGGGTATGCTGCTGTGGTGCCTCAGCCTGCTCCTCTTCTGATTTGACAGGCATAACCATCTTCTTAATCTCAGCTACAGGAATCTCCCTTGTGGCACGATTATCAGGCTGCTTCTCATCATCCTCATCATCTAAATCGGAAAGCCACTGTGTTATGTCCATCTGTGAAGAGTTGGCTTCGCGGTCTGCTGCCGCCTCCCTCCTTCTCCGCTCCTGCTCAGCCTGAAGCTGTGCTACAAGCTCCGACATCTGTTCAAGCGTAAGCTGCTGCGTGACTTCTCTTATATCGGCATTTTTCAGGGAATTAATATCTGGCAGCCTGCTGTCGGACACAGTACTGCCGGGCGAAGCCTTTTTTCCATTGTCGTCATGTGTCTTTGCTGCATTCCTTGACGCCTTGCGCCACTGGTGCTTGTTGATTATAATTTCCTTCGTAGGCTCAGAATCATCCTGTATATCTTCAAGCTGTGCCGCTTCCCTGAGTGCCTCGGTTCTCTCCCTGTTCTTATATGCCTCCATTATCTCATTGACATTCGCCTTAAGCTCCTGCTGCACGTTTCTGGTGTCATATACTGAATAGTCGGGAACCTTTATACTTATATCATAATCCGGCTCAAGCTTCTGCATATCTTCTTTTATAGCTGTCTTTGCAGGCTTTTTCTCTAAAGGCTGTGGTTTAACTTCTTTTTCAGGCTCCGGCTGCGCTGATATAGCATTATCGATATCTATAGGTGACCACTCTGTTGTGTTTCCTATATCATCAATGTATACCGGCTTGTTCTCCTCATCCGCAGAATCCGCCTCTTCGGCATAATCTTCCGGCTCTTCTGGCTCTTCCGGCTCTTCCGTTTCTTCCGGCTCCGCTTCATGGCTCACAGGCTCCTCAACAATACCCGGCTTCTGCTGCTCATGTTGCTCCTGTTCTTCATCAAGGGCATATAATGCCTCTTTGTCATAGTCCTCTGCTTCCTCAGCTGTCGGCTCATAAGACATATTATAGTCCTGTCGGGTATCGTGGGTATCATATTCATGTTGTTCGTACGCACTAATATCGCGGGTATCATATTCTCCATTATCATACGCACCGGCGTTGTCAGTATCGTATCCATGATTATTGTACGCACGGTCACCATACCCATAAGCTGTGTCCGGCTCTGCCTCTGTTGCTGCAGCTTCCGTCTGCGCCGGCTCACCGCCCATGCCGTCATACACAGCTGAGCTGTTTATTCCGAGCGAGGACAGCTTCTCAAGCCTTGCAAGCTTCTCCATCTGCCCCGGTGTCAGCGGAACATACATCTGCTTAAGTCTCAACGCCTTCTCGACATATATTCCATCTGCGAACCACAGCACCAGCTCATCACATTCCCTCACACACTTGTCGGTAAGTCCTGCCTCGCTGTAGAGAAGCGCAAGCTCATACTCATACTCCTCGTCAAGCTCCTTATCCTTGTAGTTCTGAAGAATGGTTATAAGCTCCTCGACAGGTGCCTTCTTAGCGCGCTTTAACTTATACAGAAGGATATATCCGGTCACATCGCGCGGTGCCAGCTCCACATATTCCTGATAAATCTCCTCCGCATCATCCAGCTCACCGAGCTTGACATACATCTCCATAAGAGTTGCCAGAAGTCTCCTTCCGCCAAGCTTACGGTTATAGGCATAAATGCACACATTTCTCGCCTTATCATATTTCCCTGTTGCAACATACGCCTCTATGGCATTGGACATGACTGTCCACTGTTTCATCTTCTTCCATTCAAGCTGCTCAGCAACCTTGGCAGCATTGACATAATCCCCGCTCTTTACAAGCTTATCCAGTTTTTCTATCTTAATGGTCAACTCATACTTGTCCAATATGTTCACCTCACATTACATGCTTTTTTCCAGTTTATCACAGCACCTAGAGAAAATCAAAACTTTCCTGTGAAAAAGTTAGTCTTTCGTATTCAAGTTCGCTCTCTGCTACCTGACTGTGGTAATCGACCACAACTGTCTGCTGTTTTTTATCCACAAGTCTCTGTCCAAGTACATAATTGACATCGAATCGTCCTGTTATAGCCGGAGTAGCTCCTCGTGCCGGGACAATGAGCTGGACATGGTTGGTCTTTAAAAGCTTAAAGATAGGTTCCCAGATATATATATCCTTCGCCGCACCGAACGGATTATCAATGAATATCGTCTTTCCGAGCACTGCTGCCTCTTTTCCTCCTGCGTTTATGCTTGCAATATAATTGATCACAGAGACAAGGAACTGGATATATATACCCTGTGACTGCCCTGTACTTCCGACTGCCTCCTCATAGCGCAGATAACGGCTCTGATCCTTTATCCTCTCACGCTTGTACAGGCTTAATCTTATACTGTTCATGTCCGTAACTATGACGGAGAACAGTCTCTTCCAGCAGAGCCTTCCCCTTATGAATTTAAGCCTCTCGTCCATAGTCCTGAAGCCCTCTGCCAGGGATACCGTCTCATTAATATATACAGACATCCTGTCTTTATACATTTCTTCCTTCACATACGGAATCTGTAATGACAATACCGGAATAGCTTCCTCGTCAAGAGTGATTCTTGAAAGCTTATCCAGCCTTTCAAGCTCAGAGCGTATATTGGTGCATATCTGGACACATCTGTTCTCAAAATTGCTCTTGATAAGCTCCATGTCCTCAATGCCCTTGCTTATTCTGCCGCGCTCTAATTCAATACAGTCCTTGGTTGTTCCAAGCGCATCCGTGAGAGCCGCTGCCTCCTCCTGCGTCTGCGGAGGAAGGACATTCTGCTTCACCTCCTGTGCAAGCTCATACGCATTAAGACTCATAAGCTCATCGACAAGCAGATCTCGTGCCCTGGTGAATGCAGTGCGCTTTTTCTGTTCCTCCTTCAACACACCGTCAAAGGTACGCCCTGCCTCCTCATACATTTCGTTGGTGAGCTTCTCATCGGACACACTGCCTTCATCCGCGCCCTCGGTTGTCATCCGGCTTATAATATCATCTGCATCCGGAGCGGCAGTCCTTACCATGCGTTCAAGATCCTTCTGCATCACCATACATGCCGTCTGCTCCTTGAGATTATCCTTTTCAAGCCCCGAAAATCTTGAAAGCTCCTTCTTAAGCCTCGAAAGCTCCGCCTTGTGCTGCCCTGCATATTCCTGAGGATTATTTATTTCCACAGGCATATACTCTCCGTAATGCTCCTCATAGCTTCTTTTCGCGTACTCACAGCTTCCCTCAATCCTGTTCATCTGTGTGCTGGCAGCATCAAGCTCCCCCTGCAGGTTCTTCATGTTCTGCCTGAGCTTCTCCTGCTCATCAGCCATGGCATTTATCTGCGCATTGCTCTTCTCCTTTAAAAGTCCACGGCTGTCAAGCTCCTTTGCCCTCTCAAGGCTCACACCTCTGTAAAGCATCGAGCGCTCCGCCTTTTCCATTGCCGCCGTGCAGTTAGACATGAGCTTTTCCTTGTCCGCTATATCACCCAGCTCATCAGTGATAAGTGAATATATCGCATTAAATTTCGCGTCTATCTCGTCTGCCGTGACATTCGCTTTTTCCTGTTCAGCTTCGGTGTCTGCCTGCTCCTTATAGTAAGGAGCGTACCGCTCCCATGTCTTTTTTATCTTAGCTATAGTCTCCTGAAGTATATTTCTTTTATTCTCCAGCTCCTTAAATGCCCTCTCCCTGCTCTCGCACAGCTCCTTTGAGAGCCTCCTTGCCTTGACTGCCGACTCTTTATCAGCTTCGCTCTTTTTTATCTCCTTTGAATACTCGGCAAGCCTTTCACTGAGGCGCACTATATCCTCAAGCTTATCCCTTATCTCAATACTTTTCGAAAGCTTCCTTTCAAGCTCCGACCTCCGGTCTGATATCTGCATTGAGCGCTCCTTTGCGCCCTCATTGATATCGGCAAGTCTTTCAAGCCGGCTGCCAAGTTGTTCAAGCTCCGACCTCTGACCTGCAAGAAGCAGCTCAAGCTGGGAAGTATTTTTCAGTGGTGTGCATACATAACCGCTCACCCTCTCATAGTCGCTCTTTACCGCCTCATATCTGTCCTCAAGCTTCACAAGCTCTGCATTTATCTGCTCAAGCTCCTCCGACGCCTTCCTTATCCCCGCCTGACGTCCCGCCTCATCATATATAAATGACAGGTCACGGCACGCAAGCATATAGTTGTCATCATCCTGCGGCACCGCCGGTTCATTATCGTTCTCTAACAGTGCTTCCACTGCCGACAGTCTTATTATCGGGACTACTCCGCAGTCCATTGCCATCACATTCCTGTCACGGCATATACTGTCATAGTCCTCACCCGCAAGCACGGAATACGGAAGGTACGGAAAACGTGCCGCGAGTGCAGCACATTCATCGCTTGTTTTCTCCCTCAGATATTCGGCGCCGCTCACAACGCTTCCCTCATATCTGCTCGAAAGATATTCGCACATTCTCTTAACACCATCGGAATCTACAGGTTTAAGGTTCTCTATGGCGCTTATATAGCCCTGCGTCTCACTCTTCTTATTTCTTAACTGTTCACGCTGTGAAAGTATTCTGTCATAAATACCTCCAAGTGACCTAAGCAGATTATCCGTATCCGGCTCACCGTACACCTTCGCAAGTGCAGCAAGCTCCCGCTCCCTGTCCTTAGCCCCCGCAAGCTCTTTTTCAAGCTTCTCTATATTGTTACTGCAAATCTGCAGCTGCGCTGTTGTCTGCGCATGCTCATTTATATCGCTGTCGCTCTTTAACTTAAGCTTAGCCTGCTCATCACCCAATGCCGCAAGTGCTTCCTTCAATGCCGCGATATTTTCCCCATAGCGCTCTGCCTCCGCCGGCGCATTCTCCGTCACAAGGAGCGGCGTTGCTTTTAACTTACCTGAAAGCTCGTCCTCAAGCTCCTTAACCTGCCTCCGGTATCCGGCCAGCTCTCCGTCGATTCTCGCACACTCGTTATCGCTCATGCGGTAATTCTCTCTGAGATTGTCAAGCGCCTCCGTGCTCTCCTGCAGTTCTGCCTCTGTTTCACTGAGGCTGTGCCCGGTTGTGGAAAGCTTCTCCGCCATATATGCGTGCTTCGCCGCTGCCAGACCTTCAAGCTCCTTTGCAAGGTCCTCTCTTCCCCTGCTGCGGTTGTCAATGTACTGCTTAAGCTCCGCAAGGCTCCTCTCCTGCCTTACATAATCCGCATAGTCCTCCGCCGCGTAGGAAAGCTCAAGCTCCTCCTTCTTTTTATCGAAGCTCTTCTCTGCCTGCTCATAGCCCTCCGAAAGGCTGTCTACCAGAGCACGCACCTTTCTAAGCTCCGCCTCCTCATCGGCGATAAGCGCCGCCGATATAAGCCTCTCTTCCTCAAGCTGTGCCTGCCTTATACCCGCTATATCCGCGGCAAGCTTCTGCGCCTGCGCTTCGTTCTTCTTCGTCTGCGCCTGCGCCATGAGAAGGTACTTAAAGAGTCTGTTCTTTCCCTCCTCCTTGCGCTCAAATATATTTCCGAAGTCTGCCACCTTGGTGGAAAAATCGGATATGAGCTTAATCTCCTTATCGTAATTATCCATCGTCTCCCTTCTCTTGGCAAGCTCCAAAAGCTTATCCTTTATCTCAAGAAGGGTCTCTGACATCTCGTCATCGCCGTTCCCGCCGCGGATACGGTTGTTGTACGACTTCTCAATAATCTCCTCTATCAGTAAATCCTCGACAACCTTTCTGGTGGTTCTGTAATTACTCTCAAAATAAGTCCTGACATGTCCCTCGGTCTTATTGATTCCCCTTACCAGCTCCCAGTGGCTCTCATAGATTCCATAGTCATTTATGAAGCTTAGGTAATCCCCCTTGCGCTCAAAAAGCCGCACCTTCACACCGAAGTCCTTCTTCTCAAGGTCGCGCAGGTATGCCTTCAGCCCATTGTAGGTAATTCTCTCCCTGCCATCGGACAACGGAAGATTCTTGATATCATTGTCCCCGAACTCCCTGTAAAAAATACAGTAGTTAAAATACTCTATTCCCGTCTTCTGCTCGCCCTCGGCGTCCTCACCTGCCCTCGCCTTACGCGCGCAGAAGCCGCAGGTCATGTACTTGTAGCCGTTCTTTACATCGCAGGAATCTAATTTCCACTCCACAAGCGAATGTATCGTGGTGCTTCCTCCCGGCTGCGCGAACAGCTTCTCCACAGGCTGCTTCTCGTCAAGAGTACAGTTCGGAAGCATCGTCTGAAGCAGAAGAAGCATGAGCACACTCTTACCTCCGCCGTTTGCAAGGTCATATATGGTGTTCCTGCACGAAAAACGCATCAGAAAATCATCGTAGAACTGAGTGCCAAAATTATATTTTATATTGTTGACCCTGATTCTGTTAATCTGTGGCATTCTGTGCCTCCTGTTCTTCCCTTGTTAATATCTCGTATAGCCTGCCTCTGTTGATACTGTAATAATTCTCCGCCATAGCCTTGAATCTGTCTGTCGGATAATATTTATCCTGATTTTCCACGAAAAGCCCCTGAGTCACAAGAAAGTTAAACGTAAGTTTAACATAGCCCGTCTTGGAATTTCTGGCGGCTCTCTGTCCCTGAACGTCATCGGTCGACGTGACAGGAAGCTCATCCCACAGCAGCGCAAGCGTTTTAAAGCTGTTCTCCTCAACATCATCAAGCACAAGCCCTGCCGAAGGGTCAATAACCTTCACCAAAGCGCTGTCAACAGCCTTTATGACATCCTCATGTCTTACGAACTCCGTGTAGGTGTAGCTGCCCGACGTCTTATAGAATTCCGTCATGGTACAGTATATTATAAGATAACACAAAAAAAGTTCCTTGTTCACCCTGACACCAAGAGCGCGCCTCAGCTCCTCATTAGTAAAGCCAAAGCCGGCATCTCCCATGCCGGCGTTATCCTCATCCGCACTGACAAACAGTGCATTATTATATTCATAAAGCTCCAGCCCGAACTTCTTTAAAATCAGCCTGAGCGCATCATATACCTGCGAATTGGAAGAATATTCCTCATAGAGTGCCACATTGCCGCCTGACGCGCTCACTCTGTCTCCTCTTATCAGTGCGGCGGCAAGCTCAAGGGCTTTTTCCAGATTGCGTTGCTCCATGTGTGTGTGTTCCTTTCTACTTTTTTTTGACCCGGACGTTGTGTAATTTAACTATATTGGCGTTGTTTTAGTTTTTGCTGTTTACTGTTTTGTAAAAAGTATGTTTGATATCGTGAAGCCTTCTGCAAGCTCGATTTCATCGGGTGGGTCGGCGGGGGTTATGGTGAAGTGGGTTCCGAGGTAGGAAGCGTATTCCGGTGTCCGGGCGCAGTCATGGAAGATTTCATCAAGAAATGTCTCCGGCTTGTGTCTGTCCGCCTCGAAGCTGTACTCCTTTTTCTGGCACAGATGCACTATGAATGAGTAGTAGTCACCATTCTCAAACAGCTCCTCGCCAAAAATCCTTGCGGCACATTCGTTGAAGGTTCTGAGGTCAATGCAGTCCCTTCTCTTTAGGAGCGATAACAGAACCTTTATGAGTGCCGAATAGTTGCCGCGTATTCTCTCATCCTCAAGCTCATCATCATATACGATATTCTCTGGAACGGTGTCTGTGATAAGCTCCGCCTTGTCATCGCGTCCCGGCTTGTAGGTTATCAGATCCTCGATTCTTTTTATTCCCAAGGTTTTTTGGGTGTTGAGTCCCATTATAGGGCGCACCAGCATGCCAAGAAGTGTTATGTCATCCTTCTTCATGGCAAGCTCCAGCGCATTTCTGAAATCAAAGCTCGGTCTCAGCCTTCCAAGCTTCGCCTTTTTTACCATCTCATCTGCCATTATCCCAAGCCGGGTGCATGCCGACAACAGCTTCAGATGATTATTCATAGCTATCTTAAGCTCCGTATCAAGCTGGTATATTTCTCCCGTTATCTTGAGATACGAGGCATAATCATCATTATTTTTGTCCGTCTCCGCTCTTTTCTGAGCCGCCTGTATAAGCTCTGAATTCTTTATAAAGAGCTTCTGCTCCTCCTCGAACCACTTTACTCCTGTGGCAAAAAAATCCTCATACGCCTCAAGCCCGGAAAAAATATCCGAGGCAAGCAGCGACATTACACGGTTTTTCCTGAGCCACAGACAGTCCACCTCTTTGTTTATGCGGCGCACCACATCCGTTCCACCCTTGAAATCCTTAGACTGTATCATCTTCTCAAGAAGGAGCTGCTCAACGCTTATCCTGCTCTCGTCCTTGATTTCCTTCGTGTCCAGATAGAACTCGATTCCCTCCGGGCTGATTGAATACCATACCGTTCCGTCCTCTATGCGGCTCTCGATAAGTCTCACCCTTGATATCTTTTTCTTTCTGTCAACCGGATCAAAATACCGGAAAATGAACGGCTTACCGTCATTTTTTAATTTGTCAAAAATATATTCAACAAGAATGCTCATATCCCCCGAAGGCGGATTGAGCTTGAAGTCACGTCTTATACACCTGCTCATAAAGGCGGCATATTCCGTATATGTGACGTCCCTCTCCTTGAAATTGTTTTCCTCAATAAAAAAGCGCAGTACCGCCATGAGAATATACCCCATGTCAAGGCTGTCGTACATCCCTTCCCTGTACCATGAAAAGGACACCTCCGACAGCTTGAAGAACGGGTAATACTTCTTAAGGTTCAGCATACGCTCTCTGTGATCTGTTATTATATCGTTTACTAAAATATTCTCCTGCGGCATTGACAATGACCCCTACAACTGTGTTCTTCCCTCAAGTGCACGAAGCAGTGTCACCTCATCTATATTCTCCAGGTCACCGCCAACCGGCACGCCGCTCGCTATACGGCTTACCTTGATTCCGGTAGGCTTTACAAGCTTGCTTATGTACATTGCCGTTGTTTCCCCTTCCAGACTTGAATTGGTGGCAATAATAACTTCGTCCACATCACCCTCAAGGCGCTTCATAAGCTCCTTGAGTTTAATATCGTTAGGTCCTATGCCAAGCATCGGAGATATAGCACCGTGAAGGACATGATACACACCATCGTACTTCTGTGTTTTCTCATACGCTGCCATGTCCCTCGTGTTTTCCACAACCATGATAACCCTGTGGTTGCGGCTTGGATTGCTGCATATCGGACACAGCTCTTCATCTGTCAGTGTACAACAGCAGCTACAGTATCTTACATTCGTCTTGGCATTTACAATGGCACTTGAGAGACTGTCCACCTGCTCTCTAGGCATTCCAATAATGTGGAATGCAAGACGCTGTGCCGACTTAGCACCTATTCCCGGGAGCCTTGAAAGCTCCTCGATAAGCTTATTAATCTGACTTCCGTAGTATTCCATTAGAATGGGAAGCCTCCGCCAAGACCACCAAGTCCTCCTGTAATCTTAGCCATCGAAGCCTGTGACAGCTCCTCAATCTGTCTGAGCGCCTCATTGGTCGCTGCCATAATCATATCCTCTAACATCTCGATATCATCCGTATCAACTGCCTCAGGGTCAATTGTGACCTTGGTAACCTCCTTTTTGCCGGAAACCGTTACGGAAACCGCACCGCCGCCCGCCGACGCTGTAATTTCCTTCTCCTCAAGCTCCTTTGTAGTCTCCTCCATCTGACGCTGCATCTTCTGCGCCTGCTTCATCAGATTATTCATATTGCCAGGCATAGCACCTGGAAAACCGCCTCTTTTTGCCATAATAAAATTCTCCTTTATTCTGTAATTAACTGTTAAAAGCCATTCCGTAAAACCGTTCCGGCTCTAAGGCATGGCATATCCGCCAAACATATATTTTCAAGTCCAGACAATATTATATTATATTTTAATAATCAAAATATGTCTACAACAAAATCCTAGAAGTCTTCCTCCACGATATTCATTCTGCATATATCCTCAAGGGTATCGTACTCCTGTGAGACATCCGTTCCGCTCTCAGCATGTATCACTTCTATCTCCATGTCAAGCCCTGTCTTTGCGGCTATCGCCTGCTTTATCATGTCGATAACCTCCTGCCTTGATACCATGGAATAGTAGGTTGCGTCCTCATATATGAGCTGGAGCTTATTACCGCCGCCGTTCGCCTTGGTTGTATAGTGCTCAAGAATCGGCTTCAATGACATCGACAATCCATTGCATATTGAGCGCCAGTTCCTGATGACCTCCGTTATGTCCTCGGAGCGCGCCGGCTTCGGCTTAGCACCCATGCCCGCCTGTGTTCCGCCGATAGCTGCATCCGCTGTCATGCCACCATTGTCACCTGTAAGTGCCCCGGCTCCCGCCGCAAAGCCCCCGGCAGCCATAGCTCTTGCAGCCGCCTCAAGCCCTGTCTCCATCCGTCTTTCAAGGACTGCTATTCTGTCCATCAGCGCGTCATTTAAGCCCTTCTCCATAGCAGGCTGTGTCATCTTGATGAGTGCAACCTCAACCATAACACGCTTCTGGCTTGAATTTTTGAGCTGACCGGACAATTCGGAAAATATTCTGATATAGCGCATGACACCATTCAGATCCGTAAGCTTTGCGTCCTCCTTAAGAAGCTTCATATTCTCCTCAGACATCTCAATCACATCGGAGGCATCCGTCTGCGACTGCAGCAGCATAAGATTTCTCAGATACCATGTGAAATCGGACACGAACTGGCTTAAGTCTCTTCCGTCAATTATTATCTTCTCAAGCTTATGGATGAGTCCAATCGCATCCACGGCAACGATTCCCCTGAAAAAGTCAGAAAATACCTCAGTGTCAACGGCACCTAAGACCTCAAGCACATTCTCGTACTTCAGCTCCTGCCCCATATAGAATGCAAGGCACTGATCCAGAAGACTCAGCGCGTCTCTCATGGATCCATCGGCAGCCTTTGCCACATACCTTAACGCTCTCTCGTCCGCACTGATATCCTCCGCCACCATAAGCTCTGACAGTCTCGCACTTATGGTATCTATGGAAATCCTCTTAAAATCGTACCTCTGGCAGCGCGACAGGATGGTTATAGGTATCTTATGTGCTTCTGTTGTTGCAAGGATAAATATTACATAGGCAGGCGGCTCCTCAAGCGTCTTTAACAGTGCATTGAAGGCTCCTATTGAGAGCATGTGAACCTCGTCGATTATATATACCTTGAAACGCCCCTGCGTCGGAGGGTATGCGACCTCCTCCTTGATTTCTCTTATATTGTCAACACCATTGTTGGAAGCGGCATCTATCTCTATCACGTTCATGCTCGCCCCCGCCGCAACGGCACGGCACACCTCACACTCGCCACATGGATTTCCGTCCACAGGGTGAGCGCAGTTGACCGCCTTTGCAAGTATCTTTGCGACCGAGGTCTTACCTGTACCTCTAGTTCCGCAGAACAGGTATGCATGTCCTATTCGGTCATTTATCACCTGATTCTTGAGCGTGGTCACAATATGATCCTGCCCCTTGACCTCGTCAAAGGTCGATGGTCTCCATTTTCTATATAAAGCTGTATACGACATAATTACAATTCCTTAAATTCTATCTGCTCTTATAGCTATCTTGCTATCCATATTAATTCTATCTACTCTTATAGCTATTTTGCTGTCCATCCTAATGCGTCGCATCGGTAGTTTCAGCCTTCATAGCTCTCTAAAAGCTGTCTTAATTCATCCTCACATCAATCTCCGAAGCTTATGCCCAACATCTTCGCTTCGTTGATTATGGACGCATTAGGGTCAACCATCTTAAGCCTGCCCGCTACATCCGCAAGCGGAACCTTAACAATCTCACCATTTTTAATTCCAACCATATAGCCGTACTGCTTGTCTATGATGAGCTTAGCCGCAGCCGCACCAAGTCTTGATGCGAGCACTCTGTCATAAGGGCAAGGGCTTCCGCCTCGCTGCGTATGTCCCGGAACAGTTATACGAACCTCCTGACCGGTCAATTCCTGTATCTCGCTTCCTATCTTGTATGATACTGATGGATATGGGTTATCCTTGAGTTTCTGCTTAAGCTCCTTCTTAGGAAGTGCCGCATCCTGCTTGGATATTGCACCCTCGGCAACAGCAAGTATTGAGAAGTTCTTCCCCGCCTTGGTTCTTCTGTTGAGTGCTGCGACAACCGACTTGATATCGTATGGAATCTCAGGTATAAGAATGATATCCGCTCCGCCCGCAATACCTGCGTGAAGTGTAAGCCACCCGACCTTATGTCCCATCACCTCCACGATAAATACTCTTCCGTGTGAGGAAGCGGTAGTGTGGATACAGTCAATTGCATTCGTCGCTATATTGACCGCACTCTGGAAGCCGAAGGTCATGTCCGTACCCCAGAGGTCATTGTCTATCGTCTTAGGGAGTGTCACAACATTGAGTCCCTCCTCCCTCAGAAGATTCGCCGTCTTGTGTGTTCCGTTTCCGCCAAGCACCACAAGACAATCAAGACCAAGCGACTTATAATTCTTCTTCATCGCCTCTACCTTATCAAGTCCATTCTCATCCGGTACACGCATAAGCTTAAAAGGCTGTCTGGAGCTTCCTATTATCGTGCCGCCCTCTGTAAGAATTCCTGAAAAATCACTTTTTTTCATAGCTTTGAAATCACCGTAGATAAGACCCTTGTAGCCTTCTTCAAATCCGATAATCTCTACATCTTCCACAGCTCTGTAAAGAGACTTTGCGACACCTCTCATGGCAGCATTGAGTGCCTGACAATCTCCACCACTTGTAAGCATACCAACCTTTAACATACGCGTACCTCCATTTTGTGTGAGTAATCAATATGATAGTAAAAAACCATTAATAGTATACATTATTTCTAATGTTTGCGCAATTATTTATGATGATTCGGGGAAAACATGACAATCTGGTCTATAAGTTATACACAGCTAGGTATATATCATGTTCCGACACCCAGATCTTATATTTAAAATAGATTTAATACACAGCCTATTTTCCACGAAAATCACATTGTATTTTTCATCACAAAAAGCTATACTGTATACGGCTAAGATTTGCCAAAGAAATAATTGCAAAAAAATTATATTGCAGAAACGTATTCACGCTTCAGAATGGAGATAACTTGAAGATAGATATGCACTGCCACACGGCGGAAGGCTCGATAGATGCCCGCGTCGGTATTGTGGACTATGTAACAGAACTGATTAACAAAGGTGTGGACGGTATGCTCGTGACCGACCACAATTCATATAGGGGCTATGAGTACTGGCAGCGCATCAAGGGTGAGCTTGGCGATATCGGACATTTTACGGTGTTAAAAGGTATAGAGTATGATACCCGCAACGGCGGCCACATTATTATTATACTTCCTGACACCATAAAAGGTGCCGATGTGATGAAGGCACGCCTTATAGGTATCCGCGGACTTTCAGTTGTACACCTTGAGAAAATCGTGCACTCTATCGGCGGAATACTCGGTCCGGCACACCCTTATGACACCGGATATTATGCATTTATGAACACGCACTTCGGAAAGCTGCACCCGGAATTTCTCGAAAAATTCGATTTTATTGAGAGCTATAATTCCGTCGCAAAGCACTCCGCCAACGAATCGGCGCATGAGCTTGCACTGCGCCTTGACAAGCCGCAGACGGCTGGCACCGACACCCACCGTCCCGAGGTAATCGGCACCTCATGGACCGAATTTCCATGCGACATCCGCTGTAATGACGATTTAATCGCCGCGATAAAGGACCCGACCCGCGCCAAAAGACCTTCCGTGCCTTATGAGCTGTTCACCAACATGCACCGCGACCGCGGACGCATTGTGGAGCACCTTGGAATCGTGGGCTACTGGCTGTACAACCGCGCCGAGGTACTCTACCACGGCTTTGGCAGATTCAGGCACAGAAAAGCCAGAAATTAAGCCGGCGCTGTTTGAACATGGGGGCAGGTATTCCGCTGCGCTGGAACGGATGGTGATTTCATCTTTTTTCTTTGCCAAATAGAATGCCTCCCTTTTTCTTCATTTCACCCTCAACATCTGCCTCAAGGATATTAGAAATAAACTTCTCCAAACGGCATTGGGCTGTTTCTTCTTATTGAATTTCTAGTTTTTTCATGCTGTAATTTCATAGGATTATTCAAACTATTCGTTTTTTAATCCACGCATCCAAAGGTATGGTTGCATGGCAAAAGAAAATGTAGCTTCTTCCGTATTGTCTGACAAGCCAATCGGCATCCTGTTATAATACCCATCAATACGCATATACTATCTATATCTCTATCCGCATTTAACAAGACAATTCATTCATAATAATGTCTTGTATGCAAGACATTATTGGTATATAATTATCTCATACAGAAAGAGGTGACATATATTATGAATCGAGATACTTTAAAACAAATCATGATTGATCAAAAAGATATTTATCTCAACAATCCATTAATAACAAGACAATATTTTCTAGAAGCCAATGTCAACTATTGCTTTGTTGGTATCAGAAGAACCGGAAAGTCATATATGATGTATCAACAAATAAAACGATTAGAAGCCGATGGAATTCCCTTGTCCCAAATTATTTATGTAAATTTTGAAGATGAGCGTCTTTTGGAAATGACTGCTGAAGATTTAAATCTCATTTTAGAAATTGGATTAGAAATATCTGAAACTGATATCAAGCCATATTTATTTTTAGACGAGATTCAAAATATTAACGGGTGGGAGAAGTTCGTTCGCAGAATTGCAGATATGAAGTATCGAATCAATATTACCGTCAGTAATAGTAAAATGCTAAGCAGCGAAATAGCTTCCACTTTAGGTGGGCGTTTTGTTATTATGAATATTTATCCATATTCTTTCTCTGAATATCTTATTGCAAATAATATGACAAAGAATTACCTAGATGTTATTAGTACCAAAGACAGGGCAGATGTCCAAAATCAATATAACAAATATGTAACCTATGGAGCATTTCCAGAATTAGTTGAGATAAGAAATAAACGAGCTTTTTTAAACAGCATCTATCAAACTGTATATCTCGGTGATATTATAACCAGAAATAAAATCACCAATGATTTTGCAATAAGGCTAATCCTAAAGAAAATTGCAGAATCTGTCACAAAACCTTTATCGTATAACCGACTGACTAATATATTAAAAAGTAGTGGAATGTCTATCGGTAAACAAACCGTAATAAACTATGTCAGCTATATGACAGACTCCTACCTGCTCTTTACTCTGCAAAACTATTCCGCCAAACTTGTAGAAAAAGAGACTTCTCCTAAGTATTACTTTATGGATACCGGACTTCTAGGACTTATGCTGCTAGACTGCAAATCTGCCCAGCTGGAAAATCTTGTTGCAATCGAACTGATGCGACGTTATGGTACCGAAAATGTCTATTTCTTTGAGAATAATGTAGAAATTGACTTTTATGTACCATTAGACAATCTTGCTATCCAGGTCAGTATGCAGGTTCTGGATAACATAGATACAAGAGAACGTGAAACCAGAGCCTTTGTGAAGCTAAATAATTTTATCCCCAACGCCAAATGCATTCTCATTACTAATAGCGAAGAGGCGGTTATTGATTGCAATGGAATCAATATTGAGGTAATTCCTATTTGGAAATGGTTATTGCACCCGAATCAGACAGTGCATTAAATGCACTTGCTATTGATAAACCACTTGAGCATGCAAGATTATATATTGATGGAAATCTGCAAATGTGGATAGATGCAGAAGATTTATTTGAATTATAAACAGCATAGCGACAAATACTCATTCTCTTTTGTATATTTGCCGCTATAAAGAGTTTATCATGTGCCCATCACATTTGTATTCCACATACTTTCTGCCAGACTTCTTGATAAAGCAACAGGTAACGACTAGATAAAAAATTCCCTTATTTCCCTTGCGGATTCAGCATAAGGGCAAAAATAAGGGAAAATACATATCATTTCACTATCTAATGGGCTGGAAAGCCCATAAAAAAGGACAGCTGGAGCCTCACCCCATCTGTCCCAAATAATCTATATTTTATAATCCGCGCATCTTTCTTCGTGAAGGCACAAAGAGCGTTACCGGTACAGCCGACTCAACCCCGGCACCCTCACGTCACATAAGAGCTTCTGCTTAATGCTGCTTCGTTCCCGACCTGACATGGTTCACAGATTCCTATTGCGTAAGACCAAGATATCAACGCCACTTATACCGGGCAGCCCCTCTGTGGGCTTCCCTAGGAAAGACATCACCCCTGCTGTAGCGGATTGCAGGTACAGGGCACCGCTATCTCCCCGGCTG
>ERZ860508.801-NODE-801-length-22010-cov-3.544067_pt1 | contig 22010 bp, 21 predicted proteins | sample MGYA00509976_ERZ860508 | MGnify/ENA primary metagenome ERZ860508 (study PRJEB30046, sample SAMN00715242) | human gut metagenome | study: EMG produced TPA metagenomics assembly of the A metagenome-wide association study of gut microbiota in type 2...
TGTTGCCGCCGTAGGAGTAAAACAAAATCAGCAGTTTCATTCGCCGTAGACCTCCTTTGCCATGCGGAACGCTGCCCACGCTTTCGGCCAGCCAACGTAGAATGCCGCATGGGTGATGATCTCTGCCATTTCAGATGCGGCAATGCCGTTCTTCTTGGCGGATTCCAGATGATACCGGAAAGAGTTGTCTGTCAGTCCCATGGCGATTAGGGAAACAACAGTGACCAGACTTCTGTCCCGCAGGGAGAGTTCTTCTTCCCGCGACCAGACCTCGCCAAAGAGTACATCGTCGTTCAGTTCTGCAAATTTCGGGGCGAATTCGCCCAAGGCATCTCTGCCTGCGGTTTGTTTGATAGCCATATCTGGTATTCCTTCCTTTATTCAGCGTTTTCCAATTTTTTGTATTTTGCATCGCTTACCGGCTCGCACCATTCGTTGCTGCAGTTTTCGCCGGGGCATTCCACTGCAATGTGGCTGAACCAGCTGTCCTTTTTCGCGCCATGCCAGTGCTTCACGTTCGCGGGGATCATGATGACGCTGCCCTCGTGCAGGCTGACGGCATCCTTGCCCTCTTCCTGATAGTAGCCGCGTCCTGCCACACAGATGATCATCTGACCACCGCCGCTTTTGGCATGATGAATGTGCCAGTTGTTACGGCACCCCGGCTCAAATGTAACATTGAAGATACCAACCTGACTTGTGGATACCGGAGCAAGATAGCTTTGTCCGATAAAATACTGTGCGAATCCATCATTCGGCTGACCAATCGGGAATACCATCTCCTTCGCGTGGGCACGCATTGCCTCGTCCTCATACGGCAAATCTCCCTCGTTTACACTCCATACCTCTTTTGCCAGATTAAATACAGCCCATGCCTTTGGCCATCCTGCGTAGAATCCGACGTGTGTGATGATCGCAGCAATCTCCTTCTGGCTGACACCGTGATCCTTGGCGTTCTGCAGATGGAATTTGAGGGAAGAATCTGTGATTCCCTGTGCCATTAAGGCAACCACTGTAATAATGCTTCTTGTCTTTACATCGATATCCTGATTGTTCCAGTTCTCACCGAATAACACATCATCGTTAAAATGCGCGAACTCCGGTGCAAATTCGCCCAAAGCGTTACGTCCTGCTGTCTGTGTAATCTTTGCCATAATCTTTTGTCCTCCTGTTTCTACTCGATACACCGTGCGTCCTGGCATTCCGATGCATCGTCTATCGTCTTCGTGTGATTTTCGTCGATACGATTATAAGGTTGCCACCCAACTCTCGATCTGCTGCTTGTTGGCATTGTTGAGAAGCTTGCCTTCTACGATCGTTGCGCCCGGTGCAGACGGCTCAAGCTCCTTCACTGTATTGCCGAATCCGCTTCCGCCGGATGTTGCAAAAAGCACAATTTTCTTGCCTGTGAAATCATATTTCTCCAGAAATGTATGAATGATCGTCGGTGCTACATACCACCAGATTGGGAATCCAATCAGGATCTCGTCATACTCTGCAATCTGTGCATCAGTATCCACGATTTCTCCCTCATAATTGATATCCAGATAGATATCGCATTTCTCAAAGAGATGATCCAAAACCGTATTCGTACAGATCAACACCTCTGGTCTGTGCTTATTCTCGCGGATAAAGCTGTACAGATATCCAAGCTGCTTCACCATCTCAGGAGAAGCGCCCAGTTCGATCAGTCGCTCATAAGACGCCTTGCGCTGCACATAGATCTTCGCAGTTCTGGTAGCCTGATGATTTAAAATAATCTGCATATTGCCCGGAATCTCATTTTCAACCGGCTCATTCCAGAACAGAATATCCCCCATACCATTGTCTGGAAGAATCTGCGACGCAAAAAACGGAAACGACAGAAAATCTATAAAGGCATAGTATAGTGACTTATCTTCAAGCTTCTGGGTTTCTGTTTTCGTAACATAATATTCATATATTGAACTTTCTTCTTCGACTTTGCTCCCCAAAGGAGAGAAGGATACCACGTCACACTCGCTGCCAATGGATTTCATGCTCTCCTTTAACATTCGATATTCCTTTTTATATAAAATTGTAAATGATGTCCAATTCAAATGCAAGACTTCTAGCACCAAACGACAATTTATAGCACAAAAAAGCTTCCCGACACAAAACTTAGACATTGCGATAATTTAATAAGCCGCCTGTCCTAAGACAAGCGGCTTCATCAACCTTCATATCTATTTCTTATCTGGCTGCATTTCTCTCGAAAAGCACACTTCGGTACTTGCTTAACACTTTAAGAAGTAATCCGCCAAGTACACATACTGAGATGATCTCTCCGATTCCAACCGTCACTACGTTAAACGGGATCGACCAGTCCACACCCTTATAGATGGTTTTAAATCCATAACCGTAACGAAGTACAAGCGGCACAATGATCATGTTGGCGATCACTGGCGGAAGTGTACATGCAAACTTATGCTTGCGAAGCAGATAGGTTCCTACTGCACCGAGTAAGGTTGCGATACTGCCGAAAATGATATCCCAGATGATCGCACCTGTCATCAGATTCGCAATCAGACATCCGAGCCAAAGTCCCGGGATTGCAGCCGGCGTAAAGAATGGCAGAATGCATAATGCCTCCGAGAAACGGATCTGAATGCTGTACGAGGACAGACCGAGCGCATTGGCGATCATAGTCAGCACCACATAGAGAGCAGCGATCATCGCTGCCTGAACAATAAATACTACACCTTTGTTTTTCATATTCTTTTGTCTCCTTTAGTTTTGTTTTCTGTCAGGAAGGTTTCGAACTGACATACTGCTTTTACAGCAAGAAATACTTTACGCGCCGGTTCCCGATTTGTCAAGAGTCCGACGCGTAATTTTGCAAGAAAACGCAAAGCGTATTTCTCATAATTTAATTTTCATTTTCTTGCTTCTCCACCATCGGTATGTATTCGTAGCGTGGAATAAAGTCGCTCTCACCGTAGAATTCATTGTACTGCTTGAACGTACGCTCCATAACATTCGCGATCTGATCCTCCTGTACTTCGAATAGAATGATCAGATACTGCATCGAACTGAATCTTGTGCAGACATCCACCTTGCGGACCTTCTCTCTTATAGCCCGCTCCATGCACTCCAACGCTTCCTCGATATTCTCGATATACATCATGCGATCCGGCAGCGTCTCCATCGTCACCATGACAAGATAACATTTATGTCGGTAACGCTCACCGAGACTGTTTACATACTCATAGATCTTGGCAAACGCACGGTAATCCAGATCCAGCGCACCGATATAGCTTCCGCTCTCCTGCAGCGCTTTTGCAACAAGCTCAAGATCCTTTCCGGTTCCCGATACACCTCTCCTGCTCTCCATCTCCTCATAGAACAGATAGTTTCCTTTACCATTCTGCTTGACATAATAGAGTGCTTTATCAGCCTCCGTATAACATTCTTCGAATGCCTGTCCCTTCTGACTCATGCTGATTCCGGCAGACAGATCGGCACATCGGATCTCAACGTCCTCCTCCCTTGCCTTGGCAAATTCAATATAGAGCTTTTTCACGCATTTTTCCACTTCCGCCTGCTCACAGTCCGGAAGAAACAATAAGAATTCATCTCCACCCAGCCTGCAGGCCAAGGCGTTCTCTCTCACTTCCCCGATCATCGTTCCAAGCAGTTTAAGCGCACGGTCTCCCGCCGTATGACCGAAGACATCATTGAGTTTCTTCAGATTATCCATATCGAAGAATACAAGTCCTCCGTCGTGCTCCTGCATCATCTGTGCGATCAGGATCTCTCCTCTGCTGCGCACCGGAAGTCCGGTCAGGAAATCATAATTGTCCGTGCTCTCCTGACTTCTCATCGTGTTCATCACTTCGGAAATAAACTTCGTCGTCTCCGTCTCATAGTTGTCCGGCTTCTTCACGGACTCGCTCGGAAGCAGCGCCGCTTCCACCTTGCCCTCATTGAGAAGTCTTACAAAGATGTCAACGATTGCCGGATCGAACTGTGTTCCGCTGCAGTTTTCGAACTCACAGAGGATTGCCTCCTTCGCCAAAGCATCTCGATAGATCCGCTTCGAGTTCATCGCATCATAACTGTCCGCAACCGCGACAATACGTGCCTCGATTGGAATCTCTTCATCCCGAAGTCCCTCCGGATAACCGGTTCCATCGTACCGCTCATGATGATAATGTGCCACATCCGCAACATGATCGATCAGCGTGATGTCCTTTAAGATATCCGCGCCGATTAACGTGTGCCTTCTTATGATTGCATACTCTTTCTCCGACAGTCTTGTCGGTTTATTCACAATGGAATCCGGAATTCCGATCATTCCCACATCATGCATATACGCCGCATTGCGCAGGTTGCTGACTCTCGCCTCATCCCATCCGAGCTCTCTGGCGATCAAAGCCGAGTAATCCGCAACTCTCTGCGAATGGCCTTTGCTGTATAGATTCTTCGTCTCTACCGTCGTGGAAAGTGTCTTAATTGTCTGCAGCGAAATACGCTCCGTCTGGCGTCTTCTGTCATCTAACACTTTCTTCTGGCGTCTGTGCTCCATCATGCGCACGTTCTGTACCGTGCGGATAATATTAAGCACAAGCAGGATCACCAGACCTGAGCCGATAAAGATACCGGACAACGATACCACAAAATAAACTGATACCATCTCAATGAGTGCGGCTATCATTGCAATCACAACACTCGCTATCGCCAGATGATAGTCACGTGATGCACCTCTTCGTATGTCACGAATAAAAGTAACAAGGATCACAACAAAGACAATCATCAGGATACCATGTGACACCGGAATAATTGGCTGTATTCGAAGTCAGTTCGATACGGAGTTCTCTTCCCGCGTCACTCACATACGTCGGGCAGAACACATACCGGCTCGCCGAGTCTTTGCCAAACGGTCTTGTTGCAGACGTATCATACTTATAACGTAACGCTCCGTTGACATAGAAGCGTACACTCTGCAGCGACGAGCGGATTGCGATCGCCGTCCCCTTATAATTCTTCGGGAGCGTAGTGACAATCACCATCGTCTCCCCGACCGGCACATCGTACTCTCCCGGCACCTCTATCTTCTCTCTGGATCCATCTTCCTTCTCCCACACAAAAGTTCCGTGGTACAGAAGATTTTTGCTCTGTGACTCCTGCGTACGCTCGCTCGGATACACCATCTCCGCAATAATAAATGCGGCAGCGATCACTGCAAGCACAATATAAAATGCGATCCGCGGTATCTTGTCCGCCGCATACATTTCCCTGCTTTTCATAATTATAACACTTCCCCTTTTCATCCCCTAAATTTCTAAAAGTATAACATTATCTGTATAAAAAAGCCAAAAAATTCCCATCCTTTTACTAAAGATTTAATAGGAGGAACAAAATGATGTCTTCATATAAAGTTGAAATCTGCGGTGTCAACACCGCGAAACTGCCCATACTGAAGGATGAGGAAAAGGAGGCATTATTTGAAAGGATCCGCGCCGGTGATGAGGAGGCAAGGCAGACCTATATCAAAGGAAATCTCCGACTCGTCCTCTCCGTGATCAAACGTTTCCGCAATCACAACGAAAGTATGGACGATCTGTTTCAGATCGGCTGCATCGGACTCATGAAGGCAATCGATAATTTCGATGTAACCTTAAACGTCAAATTTTCCACTTATGCAGTGCCAATGATCTCTGGGGAATTGCGCCGCTTCCTCAGAGACAACACCCAGTATCGCATCCCCAGATCCCTGCGCGATATTGCCTACCATGCGATGCAGGCCAAAGAACAGCTTGCCCGCACCTCGCAGAAAGAACCGACGCTCGATGAGATTGCAAAAGCAAGCGGAATCCCGAAGGAAGACATCGTCTATGCACTCGATGCGATCCAGACGCCTCTTAGCCTGTTTGATCCGGTCTATACCGACGGCGGCGACACCCTCTACGTCATGGATCAGATTTCCGACAAGAAGAACAAGGAGGAAAACTGGATCGAGGATCTCTCATTAAATGATGCACTCTCCCGATTGAATGAGAGGGACGAACGGATCATCAAGCTGCGCTTTTTTGAAGGGAAGACACAGATTGAAGTTGCCGATGAGATCCATATCTCGCAGGCACAGGTCTCCCGCCTCGAGAAAAATGCGCTCCGCAGCATGTATCAGTATCTAAAGACAGAGGGCGACCGTTAAGCGGATGCCCTCTGTTGATCATACATGATTCCTTGTTCCTATCATGTATCTGTAAACAATTGATTTCCTTATGGCAATACATCTTTGATGCACCACAGGCGATGTATTTATCGATCCCACTTGTCGCACAGTGCGTTGATCTGGTCTGCAAATTTCGCCAGATCCTTATTCGCCATACCCTGACACTTCTTAATGACAGCGATCAGACGCTCGCCTGCGATCATCAGGCGGTCAAATACACTGGAGCTTGCACGGTATACGCCCTGCTTCTTCTTCTCGACAAGCTCGCGGTTTCCCTGTGCAATCTGCTCTCCTGTAATGAGATCATATGCATCGCCGCTGTACGGAGCCACAGCCGGGAATCCCACATCATTCGTCACATGCTCCGCGAATGCGACCGCCGTACTCTCCTCACCATGTACAACAAAGACGCGCTTCGGTGGCTGCTCGAAGGAAGAGATCCACCTGGTCAGATGATCACGATCCGCATGACCGCTGATTCCCGGAAGATTTACGATCGTTGCCTTGACATTGATCTCCTCACCAAAAAGTTTTACCTTCTTGACCCCATTGAGGAGAGAATGACCGAGCGTTCCCGGCACTTGATATCCAACAAACAGAATCGTGGAATCCGATCTCCACAGATTATGCTTCAGATGATGGCGGATGCGGCCAGCCTCACACATACCGGATGCGGAGATGATAACCTTCGACTTCGAATTCACATTGATCATCTTCGATTCATCACTTGTGACCGCAACCTTCAGTCCGTCAAACTGAATTGGATTCACGCCCGACTCGATCAGTTCCAAAGCAGCATCGTTAAAGCAGTCTGCGACATTCTTGTTAAAGATATTCGTTGCCTCAACTGCGAGCGGGCTATCGATATATACTTCAAAATTCGGATACTCAGGCAGCAGGTCTTCCGTCTTGATCCGACGCATGAAGTAAAGCATCTCCTGCGTACGTCCAACTGAGAAAGCCGGAATTACCAGATTTCCACCCTTCGTGAACGTTGCATTCATAACCTTCGCAAGCTCTACCGCATAATCCGGCGGAGCCTCATGATTACGGTTTCCGTATGTGGATTCCATAATGACATAATCTGCATCCTTAAGATACTCCGGATTCTTGATGAGTGGCCGGTTCTGATTACCGATATCTCCGGAAAATGCCAGCTTAACCGTCTTATCGTCCTCTGTCACCCAGATCTCAATCGAAGAAGATCCAAGCAGATGTCCGGCATCGACAAACCGAATCGTAAGTCCATCACAGATCTCGATCTTATCATGATACTCGCAGGCAACGAAGTGCTCCAATACCCCCATCGCATCTTCCATGTTGTACATCGGTGTCACTTCCGGCTTACCGGCACGCCGCGCCTTACGGTTTCTCCACTCCGCCTCAAATTCCTGAATGTGTGCGGAATCCTTGAGCATGATGTTACAGAGTTCACAGGTTGCCTTCGTCGCGAATACCTTCCCCCGGAATCCGTGGCTGTACAACAGAGGCAACAATCCGGAATGATCGATATGTGCATGCGTGACAAAGACATAATCAATCGTTGCCGCATTCACCGGAATCTCCTGATTCACATACAGATCCGGTCCCTGCTCCATACCACAATCCACCAGAAAATGCGTTTCCCCAAACGTCACATAGTGGCAGCTTCCCGTCACCTCACGGTCAGCGCCTAAGAATTCAATCTTCATAATTTATCCCCACCTTCTCCAATTGTGAAATGTGTATAAATTCATATCTCTTATTCAAATATTTATATTGATTATACCATATATCGATGCGAAATCTACTAGTTTTTCTGTATTTCTTTTTTCAACCGCACCATAATTTTCTTCTCCAGTCTGGATATGTAAGACTGCGAGATTCCAAGCAGATCCGCAACCTCCTTCTGCGTCATCTCGATGCCATCCTTCGTTCCAATTCCGTACCTGAGACAGATGATCTGCTTCTCCCTTGCCGACAGACTCTCCAAAGCATCACGGAGCAGCTTAATCTCTGCTTCATTCTCCATATCCCGGTAGATGATATCCTCATCTGTTCCCAATATATCGGACAGAAGCAGTTCGTTTCCATCCCAGTCCACATTAAGAGGCTCATCAAATGACACTTCAAGCTTCACCTTATTGTTGCGCCGCAGATACATCAGTATCTCATTTTCAATACAGCGCGAAGCATAAGTTGCAAGTTTGATCTTCTTCTGCGGATTAAACGTATTGATTCCTTTGATCAATCCGATCGTTCCGATCGAGATCAGATCCTCGACGCAGATTCCCGTATTCTCGAACTTCTTTGCCAGATAGACCACAAGACGCAGATTATGCTCGATCAGAATACGTTTTGCGTCTTCTCTCGTGAAGTCCTGCTCCGGGATCTCCCGCTCAACCAAAGCCGTCAGGCACTGGCTTTCCATATCCCGCTCAAGCGGCGGCGGAAGCACGTCGGATCCTCCTATGTAAAATACTTCATCTTCCAGAAAAAGAAGACGGATACTCTCAATCTTCTGCCGTAAAATATGTATGATATCGATCATAAAGTCCCATTCCTTTCTTTACCCAAACCGAATTGCTCCATTGAGTATCATTTCATAATCCATCCCCTGAAGTAACGCATCATCCGCACATCCCATCCACACACCTTCCCCACAATATACTTTCCTTCCAGACATTACCTTCATTTTCTCAACCTTCACTACGCCGATTACTCCGTCTGTCCTGCCCAAAGCGCGATACGGTATCAGCTTTTGCGTCTCTTCCCCTACACCAAGTTCACGTAATAACGCGCTTCCGACAATATGCCCCGGTTCGCCCGTATCCGGCATCTGCAGCCGGTTGCCGGAATCATACAGCCCGATACAGGATCGGTTTCGCCCATGATTTGTTAATACAACCTGCAGGAACTTTGTCTGCCTTTGCAGATTATTGACCAGATTCCGTACCAGAATACGTGCGATGCAAAGCGTAAGAATTGCCAGATACCAGGGGATTCCCTGTGTTCCTGTCCATTGACAACCGATCGATACGATTCCGTTAACAATCACAATGGACAGCCAGCTTACAAGCATGAAACGTATCATCTGCCGCCCGTTTTGTCGCCCAAATGCGATCACAAGCATAAAAGGCACCAGAATGATTGCCGCCACTGCAACATATACATAGAACGAGCCAATTACGAGAACACAGACAGACAATACCGCTCCAAGAAAGGCAGCAAGGATCATACGGATGTAATTCTTTTTTCCATTCGGATTGCAAAATATTTGTGTGAGGGATAACACGATAAGATTCATCAGAAAGTTTTGTTCCACGAACAAATCCATATAGAATACATAGATACAAAATCACCTCCTGTCTCTGCTCCTATTATAAGAAAAATATTCCTCATAATTTGGCAAAAACAAGAGGTTGTTATTTGGAAATTATCGACATATTGTGCGATTTTATCTTCTAGGGTTCTTAAGGAAATCCGGGATATTGATTTCAACCGGCTTAACCGTACTCTCCGGTCTCTTCGGAACATTGATTCCGATGCCAGGCATCTGTGTGCTTGGCTTCACTTCCGGATTTACCGGTCTGTTCGTAACCGGTGTTGTTGTAGCGGTACGATTCAGAAGTCCCTGTGTCGCAGAAGGACGGGCTGCGTTCTGTGTCGGGTAAACCATACGGTTACCGATTCCGCCTGCAGTCTGCTTAGGAGCAGCGGTCTCAAGTCCTGTTGCAATAACCGTAATGGTTGCCTCATCTGTCATTGTCTCATCGAACTTCGCACCGAAGATGATATTCGCATCCTCTCCTGCCAGATCCTGTACATAACTTGCAGCATCATTGGCATCCATAAGAGAGATATCTCCGGAAATATTAATGATAACATGGGTTGCTCCGTTGATGGTTGTCTCAAGAAGCGGAGATGCAACGGCAAGCTTCACTGCCTCGATTGCCTTCTCATCACCCTTGGCACTACCGATACCGATATGTGCCATACCCTTGTCCTTCATAACCGTCTGTACGTCTGCAAAGTCAAGGTTGATCAGTGCCGGCAGATTGATCAGGTCTGTAATTCCCTGTACTGCCTGCTGTAATACTTCATCTGCCTTCTTTAATGCATCCGGCATAGAAGTACGTCTGTCTACGATCTCAAGAAGCTTGTCATTCGGGATTACGATCAGTGTATCAACGTTCTCCTTCAATTTCTCAATACCGGATACGGCATTGATCATACGCTTCTTCGCTTCAAACTTAAATGGCTTGGTTACAACACCAACGGTCAGGATTCCCTGCTCCTTGGCAATCTTAGCAACAACCGGAGCTGCACCTGTACCGGTTCCGCCACCCATACCACAGGTAACGAATACCATGTCTGCACCCTTTACGGCTGCGGATAATTCTTCTGCACTCTCCTCGGCAGCTTTCTCACCGATCTCAGGCTGGGCACCTGCACCAAGTCCTTTTGTCAGTTTCTCACCAATCTGAATCAATGTTGGAGCCTTACACAACTGTAATGCCTGCTTATCGGTATTCACTCCGATAAATTCAACTCCACCTATATTCTCATCGATCATGCGGTTCACAGCATTATTTCCGGCTCCACCTACACCAATTACAATAATTTTGGCACTTGTGTCTGCCTCTGTTGTCCGAATCTCCAGCATGGTTCTTCCTCCTCTTTCTCATCCCATATAATTTCTACAAATCTATCTTCCGTCTCTGCGACGAAACATCGGCGAAAAGCACCTCATATTCATGCTTGTCCGCCTGCAAACTTACTTTCTGACCGGGTCTGTGAAACATTTTAATGTTTCATGCTCGCCCATATAGACTATAATATAGTTTTTTTACGAAATAATCAACACAAAATTGTGATTTTTTGCATTTATTATTGCTTCTTCTTTTTGGAAGCTTTCTTCTTGGTAACTTTTTTGTCAAACACAATATTTGTCGTTTCTTCTGTCCAATTCTCTAAATGTAGTGTTCCTTCGAGATTTTCGATGCTCGGTTTGATCTTGGCAAGCCGCTCGACTTTCTGGGTCAGCAGGTCAAGAGATCCCATCTCCACCCTGACTTTGCCATATGCAAGCACAGGCTCGTTGGCAACACCGTACGTGACGGAATCCGGAATCAGCGAATTACGCTTGAGTGCCTGCGTCAACGTCAGTATCTCGCGAAGCTTTGCATTCCCGATTGGGAGTTTCTCATACAATACGACCTTGTCACAGTCGATTCCGATGATCTGCGGGGTCCCATCGATCACCTTCGATGACGTCTCCACCACAATTCCATCTTTATCAAAGTATGCATTCTCATCAATCGATGAGATATACAGATATCCCATCATGCCTTTTTCGTATACCTTAATATGTAACGTCTGCGGATCCTTTAAGGTAATTTCCATCGTATCCACAAACGGAACATCCCTGGTACTTACAAACCGGTACTTGAGATAGACATAGAGTGAATTCCATGAATAATCGTCATTCAATACCACTTTCTCTATCACCTTCGCATCGTAGAGTTCATTGCCCTCCACTTCCACCTTGTTGACACGGAACACCTTGATCACGATCAATGCCGCCGCTGCAAGCAAAAGCAAAAGGATCAGGAATGCGATCAGAATCTTCTTACGTTTTCTGGCTTTTCTACGTTTTTCTTTAATCATTTCCTATCTACTCCATCGATTCCAGCCGGATGCCCTTCGACACGCTGAGCGCCAGCCCCATCTCCCCCATCAGGAACACGATGGACGTACCACCGTAGCTGATAAAAGGCAGAATCACTCCGGTATTTGGAATGGTATTGGTTACAACCGCGATGTTTAAAATTACCTGGATCGCAATATGGGACATAATGCCACTCACAACCAGCGCACCATACAGATCTGTCGCGTTGTTGGCGATCACCATCATTCTCCACAGAAGAAGTACAAAAAGCAAAATCACGCACACAGCACCGAAGAGACCAAGCTCCTCGCAGATAATGGTGAAAATCATATCATTCTGTGACTCCGGCACATTTCCCATCTTCTGCAGACTCTCACCGAGTCCCTTACCGAAAAGCTTACCCGAACCGATCGCATACAGTCCCTGCATCGTCTGATATCCCTTATCTCCTGCCGTCTCCGGATGAAGCCACGCATCGACACGGTTGCCTCGGTATCCCTCGATCGCGATCAGTCCGACTACGCCGACGATGCCGACTCCCGCCAAAGCAAAGAACGGCTTATACTGCGGGTTTGCAACAAAAAGCATACAGAAAGCAATGCCGAAGATAATGATTGCCGTACTTAAATTACCGATTGCAACGATCAAAAGAAGCGGCGCAAGGTAAACAAACACTTTGATCACGCCCGCCGTCTTGCTGACCTCCCTTGTGTGCCGCTCGATCAGCACCGCAAGGAAAATAATGATTGCAAGTTTTGCAAGCTCAGACGGCTGGAAGCTGACCGGTCCAAGATTCAGCCAGCGCGACTTACCGTGGGAAGATCTCGTCAGCCCCGGAATCGGAAGTAAAACAAGTGTACAGAGCACAAGTGATCCCAGATACGCCAGAATATAGAACTTCTTCCACTGGTGATAATCGATTTTGGCCATAATTACCATAAAAACTGCACCGATTCCCATATTACGGAGCTGCAGCTTCAGATAATGCGCACTGTCTCCGTATGTGTTTGCCGAGATATAAGAACTCGAGCTATACAGCATAACCAATCCGAATCCCAGCAAGAAGATCACGATAAAAAGCAGATTATAGTCAAAATATGTAGTTCCTTTTGGTTTTCGTTCCCGTCTAGCCACGAATTACAACTCCTTCGGATTCTCTACTCTTTCAGATTGTGGACGATATCCTTAAAGATTCTTCCCCTCTCCTCATAATTAGGAAACATGCCCCAGCTTGCACACGCCGGAGAAAGAAGAACTGCGTCTCCCGCTACCGCATGATCATAACAATAATTGATTGCTTCCTCAAAGGTCTCACACCGCACGGTATCCATGAATCCATGGCGATGCGCACAGTTTTCAATCTTCTCTGCGGTCTGTCCGATCAGCACAAGCTTCTTGACCTTGCCGTCAAAGGCGTCGATCCATTCATCATACTCGGACTGTTTATCATATCCGCCACCGATCAGAAGTGTCGGACGGTTCATTGCACGGATTCCCTGGATTGCAGCATCCGGATTTGTTCCCTTGGAATCATTGTAGAACTTGACGCCGCGCTTCTCGGTCACATACTCGATTCTGTGCTCGACCGCCTGGAATCTCTTTAAGACCTCAACGATCTTCTCCATCGGTACTCCAAAATTCACGCTCATCGCACAGGCAGCCATCACATTCTCGTAATTGTGACGACCGAGCAGATTCAGCTCATTGACGTTGATCACCTGCTCCGTCTGACCGTCATGCGCATAGAAGATATCCTCTCCGTCCAGATAGAATCCCTCATCAAGCTTTCTGTGGCTGCTGAAATATACCACACGCGCCGGTGCCTTCTCGCCGAACGCACGAAGCACTTCATCCTCATAATTTAATACACACACCTGATCCTTCGTCTGGTTCTTCGTGATGGATTCCTTCGTCTCAATGTAGCATTCCATCGTGTGATGACGATTCAGATGATCCGGTGTAATATTCAGAATTGCCGAAATCTCCGGCTTAAATTCATGTGTTGTCTCGAGCTGGAAGCTACTGATCTCCGCAACTGTCACCGTATTCTCCGTCATCGATGCAGCCTCGGATGTATACGGGATTCCAATGTTGCCGACTACACGCACATCGTCAAAATAATTCTTCATGATCTCACCGGTCAAGGCGGTCGTTGTCGTCTTTCCGTTCGTTCCGGTGATTGCGATCAGTCTGCCTTTTCCAAAATAGTAAGCAAGCTCGATTTCTCCCCAGATGGCAACATTCTGTGCACGAAGACGCTCCACCATCGGAAGATCCGTAGGAACTCCCGGGCTTAATACAGCCACGCCAAATTCATGCATCTGTTCCTCTGTCAGTTCGCCAAGGATCATTGGTACATCCTTTAATTCCGGTGCCTTCTCATGGAACTTCTCAATATCCAGTTCCTTGTTGGCATCAAACAAAACCGTATTTATTTTCTTCTCAAGAAGCAGCTTTGCTGCTGCAATTCCACTGATTCCGGTTCCGACAACCAGAACCTTCTTCTCTTCTATCTTCATGTCTTGTTCCTCCGTTTTCATTTGGCATACTTATTTAAGTATACGTTATTCGCTACTGTAATTCAAGGTAAGGCAGAATGTTTTCAAATATTTCCTTCGCCACCGGTGCCGCGATCGTACCTCCGTAATAGATGCCGGACGGATTTCTAATGATGACGAGCACCAGCACCTGCGGATCATCTGCCGGAGCAAACCCTAAAAACGATGAGATATACCGGTTTGCAGACCTTGGCAGAGTCTGCGATGTTGCCGTCTTACCACCGATACTGTAGCCTTCAATATATGCCTTGTTTCCGCCGCCCTCTGAGACCACTTTCTCGAGAAGATATCGCATTTTCTCCGAAGTCTCGCTGCTGCAGATACCCTCTTTCTGCTCGTAAGAGAATTTTTCGATGCAGTTGCCGGAAGCATCCTCCACCTGCACGCCAAAATGCGGTGTTACACGGTTGCCTCCGTTTATAATAGAAGAAACCGTCGCCGCAAGCTGGATCGGTGTAATCTGGAACGACTGTCCGAATGAAATCGTTGCAAGTTCTACAAGACCGATATTCTCCCGCTTGTGCATGATCGTCGCAGCCTCTCCCGGCAGATCAATTCCGGTCTTCGTAAGCAGCCCGAACTGATCAAAATAATCGTAGAAACGATCCGCGCCGATACGGAGTCCCACATTGATGAACACCGGGTTGCAGGAATTCTCAATTCCCTCTACGAAGCTTTCTGCTCCGTGTCCGGTCGTCTTGTGACACCGGATCCTGCGGTCTTCCACTATGATATATCCCGGACAGTGGAACCGGTCTTCTAATGAGACAACGCCCTCTTCCAATGCTGCTGCGCTTGTAATAATCTTGAACGTTGATCCCGGCTCGTAGGTATCATTGATGCAGTGATTACGCCACATCTGGTTCAAATAGTCCTGCTCCTCATCCGTTCCTTCATATTCCTTATATTCCTCTGTCAGTTCAAAAGGCTGGTTCAGATTAAATTCCGGATAATCGACCATCGCAAACATCTGTCCGTCTTTCGGATTCATCACAAGAATACTAACGGAATCCGCGTCCTTCTGCAGATACGCTTTTTCCGCTGCCTGCGCGGCAAAAAGCTGAATGTTTGCATCCAGCGAAAGTCGCAGATTGTTTCCCGCAACCGGCTCGATGCGCTCCTCACCGATATTGTCAACCTCCACGCCTCTGGCATCCGTCGTGGTCAGAATCGTTCCATCCTGTCCCTGCAGATAGTCATCGTACACCGTCTCCAAACCGATGATTCCCTGATTGTCGCCGCCGGTAAAGCCCAGCACCTTCGATGCCAGATCATCATACGGATACTCTCTCTTGTAGTCCTCATCCACTTTGACGCCCGCATACCCATAGGCAAGAATACGGTTGCCCGTCTCTTTGTCAACATTGCTTTTGATTTTCTCAATCGATGAGTATTTTTCCACGCGCTTACGCACGCGATCCTCAGGCAGATCCAACTCCTTTACAAGCATTGCGATCACGCCCTCCGGATCCTCGATCTGATTATGGATCACAGAGATCGTGCACACCGACTTATTACCTGCGAGCACAACTCCGCCTGCATCAAGAATCTTGCCGCGCGCCGCCTTGATCTGCCGCTCTCTCTGCTGCAGATCGGTTGCAAGCCTGGAGTAATAATCTCCGCGAAAGATCATAAGATATACTAATCGTCCAAGCAACACGCAGACACAAGCTGCGACAACGAGTCCGATCACACATATTTTTCTGCGGTGATAGGTCTTATTTCGTTCCATGACAGATCCTGCCACTGCGTCTCTTACTTATAGATATATGAATGGGCGGATGTCATTAGAACACCCGCCGTCATGCTATCTCTTATTCATTTGTGCCTGTATCGCCTTTTTTCTTAACCGGCTTATGTTCTCCGGTATACTGTGCATTCACGCCTGTGACATCAAGATCCTTATTCTTTCCGGTCAGTTTCTCATCCGGATAGATGTTCATATACGGAAGCACTTCCTCTAAGATCTCACGCACGATGTTCTGTGCAAAGTAACTGTGGGCCTGGTCACCGACATTCGGCTCATTTACGACACAGTAAATCACAAGCCGCGGATTCTCCACCGGTGCAAATCCCATAAAGGATACCAGATACTTACGGTCCTTACGTGGAATCTTCTGTGCAGTTCCGGTCTTACCACCCATGGAATAACCGTCAACCTTGGCGGTTCCTGCGGTACCTTTGGATACAACATCGTATAAATAATCGCGAATCTGATCGCTTGTGCTCTCGGAAACGGTCTGTTTTACCGCCTTCGGCTCGATCGTCGATACGGTGTTGCCCGACGCGTCCGTTATCTTAGTCACAAGATGCGGCTGATAATACGTTCCTCCATTGACCAGCGAAGAAAAAGCGCTCACCATCTGGATCATCGTACAGTTAAAGTTCTGTCCGAATGCGTTCGTTGCCAGATCAACCGGCTTCATCGTATCTTCGGTATAGATCAAAGAAGATGTATTTGCCTCGCCAGGCAGATCAATTCCGGTCTTCTGTCCGAAACCAAAGATGGACTGGTACTCGTGGAAATTCGTCTTGCCGATCTTGTAAGACATCTGCATCAAAGCATCATTACAGGAATCCATCAGTGCCTTTCGCACCGTCTCTGTACCGTGTCCGTTACGGTTTACACAACTGACCTTCTGTCCGTTAAAGGTCTCTCCTCCATCACACACAAATGTCATCTTATCATTGAGTGTTCCGGTCTCAAGTCCTGAAGCCACAGTAAAAGGTTTCTGGACGGAACCCGGCTCGTACGTTGCTGTCACACAGTAATTCTGCCAGAGATTATTTAAGATATCCATCGTATCATCATCCGACAGCTTTTTTAATTCCTTCTTGGAATACAGAGAGCTTAAATCTCTCGGATTGTTCAGATCAAACTCCGGATAATCCGCCATCGCAAGGATTTCTCCATTCTGCGGATTCTGGATGATAACAGCAGTATCGACACTTCCATCGCCTTCGTAATAATTGTCGCGGTAAGCATCGTTGAATTCCTGAATCTTCTGCTCCACAACCGACTGGATATTCGAATCAATCGAGATCACAAGATTATTTCCGTCCTGTGCCGGAATTACGGTCTTCTCAAAATTACTATCGGAATTCAGATAACCGTACTCTCTTCCGTTGACTCCGTTTAACGTATCATCATAATAATTTTCTAGTCCTGTCGTACCGACATTGCCGGATGAAGTAAATCCGATCACCGATGCCGCCAGTGACTTGTACGGATAGGTTCTTTGATATTCTTTTTCAAACCATACGCCTTTGATGTTCGGATTGACTTTGTTGCCTTTTTCATCTGCTTTATCCTGAAGTTCCACAAACTTCTGGATTTCATCGTAAGGCAGCTTCTTTGCCAGCACAATATATTTGCTGTCCTTCTTATCCTTCGCGTAGGTTCTTAAATCCTCTTCCTTCAGTTCCGGGAAGCACTGAAGCAGTGCCTGAATCGTCGGCTCTACATAGTCTTCCTTATAGGTCATCTGGGAGCAGTCTAAGATTACGTTGTAGACTGCCTCGCTGGTTGCCAAAACAGTCCCTGAACTGTCGATGATATTCCCTCTCTGATAAGGGATCGTCTTACTGTCATAGGACTGCATGGATAAAACTTTCTTCTCATATTTGTCTCCGCTCGTGGATTCAATGTAGGTAAGCACACCGATCAACCCGCAGAGTAATAAAACAAATGCAGCAAAAAGCACGATCAGCTTCGCCCTCATTGTTCGGTTTAATTTCTTTACAGGTCTTCTTTTCTTTCTCGTTCTTGCCACACTACGCTCCTACTGCTTCGGAATATCGCTATACTGATCCATATAGTTGCTGTTCTCGATTGTATAATACACAACCTGATCTTCCTTCGGATAATCCATTCCGAGCTTGTTGATTGCAACATCCTTCACATGATTTAAATCAACCGATGTTGTCACTCTCTTATAACGTGCATCATTATCTGCACGAAGGTCCGTTACCTGACTCTCAAGGTTCGCAATATTTCTCATGCGGCTTGTAATCTGTGACTGCAGATTAACAAATGATACCGCTGCCATCGCGATCACAAGCACTCCGGCTGTCAAAAACATCACATATCCCGGGCTCATCTCCATCGCTCTCTGACGGTTTCTGCGCGCCGCATTTCTTCTGCTCTTGCGGTGCTGTACCTGCTCGATCTCCTCGCGGCTTCTTCGCTGCGGGCGAGCCGGCGTATCCAACTCACGGACTGTATTTCCATTTATGTAATAATTTCTAGTCATATGCGCTTCCCTGCTTTCTTACTTAATCCGTCACCCGTTCAAAGACACGAAGCTTTGCACTCTTTGAGCGGCTGTTCTCTTCAAGTTCCTTCTCCGAAGGAAGAATTGGTTTTCTTGTTACAACATGTCCTCTGGACTTATTTCCGCATACACACACCGGGAAATTGCTCGGGCATGTACAAGGATTCTCGTTCTTTTTAAAAGCCGACTTTACGATGCGATCCTCCAATGAATGGAAAGTGATGATACAGCATCTTCCTCCATCATTCAGAAGTTCGATCATATCGTCTAAATTGTCGCGAAGTACATCCAGTTCATGGTTTAACTCGATGCGGATCGCCTGATAGGTTCTCTTGGAAGGATGTCCTCCTGTCACCTGTACTTTCATCGGGATTGCTCCCTTAATGATCGCATTCAGCTCGCCGGTCGTCTCGATCGGTTTCTGCTCTCTTGCACTTACAATGTGCTTGGCAATATTCTTCGCAAACCGATCCTCTCCGTAGTCGCGGATGATACGAAACAGCTCCATCTCACTGTATTCATTGACGATATCTCTCGCCGTCAGTTTCTGTCTGTCATCCATGCGCATATCAAGAGGTGCGTCCTCGCTCCGGTAGGTAAATCCCCTCTCCGGTGTATCAAGCTGAAACGATGAAACGCCAAGGTCGAGCAGAATTCCATCGACTTTCTCAATGCCCAGATTATGGAGTACTTCCTTCATCTGTGCATAATTACTTCTTACGATCGTTACTTTATCTTTATAATCCTTCAGTCGTTCACTGGCCGCTGCGATTGCATCTGCATCCTGATCAATGCCGATCAGGCGTCCTGTCGTAAGGCGTTTTACAATCTCTGACGAATGTCCTGCTCCACCGAGTGTTCCATCCACATAGATTCCATCCGGACGGATATTCAGTTGTTCAATTGTCTCATTCAGCATTACCGAATAGTGCTTGAATTCCATATCTCATCCTTTCCTGGTGGTGGAACATCCGACCATGAAAAATCGCTTTGCGAAGACTGCGGTACATCTCTGATGTATCGCCATCGGACGCCTCCTCTTAAATTCCAATTCCGAGATCTGCCATATGTTCTGCAATCTCATCCATATCATCGAAATCACTGTTCTCCTGATAGCGTTCCTTGCTCCAGATCTCAACTCGGCTGAATACACCAACCGATACGACTTCTTTATCAATGCCTGCATATTCGCGAAGGTTTGCCGGAAGATTGATTCTTCCCTGCTTGTCCACCTCGCAGGTTGCTGCGCCTGCAAAAAAGAATCTTAAGAACTTTCTTGCATCTTTGGAGGTAAGTGGTTTCTCGCGGAGGCTTTCTTCGATACGCTGCCATTCTTCATGTGAATATACAAACAGACATCCATCCAGACCCTTGGTCACAACGAACTCGCTGCCAAGCTGCTCTCTGAATTTCGAAGGGACGATCAATCTGCCCTTCGCATCGATGGAATGATTGTATTCACCCATGAACATGACGCGCTCACCTGCCTTTCTCTCTCAATCTGCCGTGTGCCGATTTCGCAGGTAAGTTCTCCACATTTTTATCAACTTATCCACCACTTTGCACCACTATGTGGTATTTTAACTCCACTTTCTACCACCTTGTTACCATAATACCCCTCACAGGGGCAAAAATCAAGATTTTTTCATGGATTTTACGCTGTTTTTTCGGCATATCCAATATATTGTGGTATACTTGTTTTCTCCATACAAGAGGCGACAAATGCAGGTATTTTCTGCCAGATCCCTGTTCATTTTTCTCCTTATTGACGCAAAAAGTGGAGGATACTCCCATATTGGGAATATCCTCCACTTTATCATCAATTTCCTTATTCAATTTTTGGTCTTTTGTATTTCAATTACGCTTCCGAAGTGGGCTAATCCTCCACTTTGTCCTTCTTTGCAACGCGGATATGCCAGACAATGATCCACACAACCGACACAACAACAAGAAGTGCCGCAAGCGCCATCGATACCGGATAGCCGATGCCAGGGATCAGAAGCTGATCCGTGCGCAGCGATTCGATCCAGAATCTTCCGATTCCGTAGCCCGCCAGATACAGTAAGAACACCTCACCGTCAAACTTTTTATGCTTCGTGAACAGGATCAAAAGGATCAGAAGCACCAGATTCCACATGGATTCATACAGAAATGTCGGGTGTACCTGAATATAAGAGATTCCACCACTCTCCACCACGTGATTCATAAGATCTGTCGTCACATCCGAGGAACGAACTGCAGACAGCGGAAGCTGCATTGCAAACAGACCGTCCGTGTATCCGCCGAAAGCCTCCCTGTTAAAGAAATTACCCCAGCGTCCGATCACCTGTCCAAGCACAAGTCCCAGTCCTGCGGTATCACAGAGCAGCCCCATGGAAAGCTTCTTCACCCTCGAGAACACAAACGTTGTGATAATTGCCGCGATCACGCCGCCATAGATAGCGAGCCCACCCTGCCGGATATTAAAGATGCTTAACAGATCATCCTTATAATAGTCCCATCGGAATGCAACGTAGTACAGCCGCGCACCGATCAGTGAACAGACGATTGCGATCATCGCAAGATCGTAATAAGTGTCCGGCTTTTGTCCCGTTCGCTTTGCCATCCAGCAGGCAATTCCAAGACCAGCCAGCATTCCGCATGCGATCACGATTCCATAGTATGCGATCGAGAAATTGCCGATCATAATGTTCTTCCCCACATGATCCAGATAAATATGTAAATGTGGAAAATTAATGTTATAATCCATTTTTTACTCCTTCTTCACCCCAATAGTGGGTGTTCTATTTCTTTATTATAAGTTGACATCCTCCGTATTGCAAGATTCTTCTTGCTCCCTGTCAAGCGTCCGATAGGTCCGATAAAACAGGATTGATGTCGTTGTTACAGCGATCACATCCGCCACCGGTTCCGCAAGGAATACCGCCATCAGCTTATCTTCCATAAATGCCGGAAGGATATAGATAAGTGGGATCAGCAGAATAACCTTACGCAGTAAAGCCAGGAAAACGGATGTCTTTGCATTTCCCAATGCGATAAATGTCTGCTGGCAGGAGATCTGCACACCGAAGATCACCGATACTGCCATATAAATGCGAATCGCCCATTTTGTGAAAGCAATCAGTTCCGCCTGATCCGTAAAAATCAGAATGAATGCCTGTGGAAGGATCATGCAGATCAGCCAGATGACCGCGGTAAATGCCACGCAGGACACAAAAAGTAACCGGAAGGTCTTCTTCACGCGATCCATCTTCTTCGCTCCGTAATTGAACCCGATGATCGGCTGCGCGCCCTGCGTCAGCCCCTGGATCGGCAGCATAGACATCTGCATC
>ERZ860508.804-NODE-804-length-21891-cov-21.605239_pt1 | contig 21891 bp, 22 predicted proteins | sample MGYA00509976_ERZ860508 | MGnify/ENA primary metagenome ERZ860508 (study PRJEB30046, sample SAMN00715242) | human gut metagenome | study: EMG produced TPA metagenomics assembly of the A metagenome-wide association study of gut microbiota in type 2...
AGTTTTAGAAGTCGGATCTATAGAAAGGTGATCTACATAGGTTGTTTCCCCAGCTTGCTGAAAAATGTTAATCGTTTGATTAGTAGCTCCCTCAACATTAAATATAAAAGTAACTGTATAGTTTCTACTACTTAATGTTGTATTGCTTGGGATAGTAATAGTATTTCCACTAATAGAACCCAGGGGAGCAATTGATATAGCATCAGCCGTATGAGATTCTACATAAGTACTACCAATCCCATTCCAAGTATAATTTCTACTAATTCTTTTTGCAAGTATATTAGCTTGACCTCCATTATAGGTGAAACTAGTTTTATCTAATCTACAATCATAAGTCCAATTACTATAAACTTTTTTACCTGCTGCTTGAGTAAAAGTTGCTGTAAGAGTTTTACCTGAATACTTCTGAGTCCAAGTTACTGTATGAGATCTACTATAGGGTACAGTACTATTTGGTACAACTCTTGCCTTATCTCCATAGGTATACCAAGAAGCCTCTGAAGATTTAGTAGCATCATTTACTAAACTTTGGCTAATAGTGGTATTAACCCCATTTACTTGTTTAACCCTATTAGAAGTATATGAACCCCGAGGATAGGTACCTCCAGTAGCTGGGGCATTGAATGATGGGTCTCCATCTGAGTCCCATTTGAAATTATAAATCCATTGTTCTGCATTGATATCCTCTAATTTAACACACTCATTATTACCATAGCTAGCTGCATTAGTAATTACTATGAGTTTATCGGTATCAGAGTTCTTACCATTATTGAGTGCTAACAACTCAGCCTTGGTAGGGCACTCATTAGAGGTCTTACCAAGGCCGGTCTTATTCAGAATAGCACTCCAAGTTGCTATTTCTGCCATATTATTTATTGTTTAATTGTTTCTTAAAGTCTTCGAATTCTTTTCTCAATAACTTAACTCCCTCAAGAGCCATGACACTGAGCATTTCATATTCTACTACTTTTACTTTTACATATTCCTGACCATCTTCTCCGACGAAAGTTTCGAATCTAGATTGGTTAGGTACTTGAGAAGCGGGTATAGTATTCTCTGATACCAACAGTGGTTCGATTTCCTCTAAGCTCTGAGCAATAGTTCCAACCTGGTATTTACCGTTCATCTTGAAGTGAACTGTAGGTATATTGCAGATTTGGTCCAGAGTATGATTCAGATTCTCTACCTGGGATTTTAATCTACCATCAGATTCCTTCCAGAAACCAGAAGCAGCAGTAGTTTTAGCAAATACTACTTGGTCAGTAGTAGCCAATCCTAATTGAACTCTAGTTACATTATGAGGATTATCCTTTCTGTTAGCATGAGAATTCAAATTAGTCTGAGCTGTTGTACCTGCAGCTTTAGCATCAGCAATAGCAGTAGCTTGGGCAGTAGATACGGGCATGTCTGCAGGAGCTAAGTTTGATACATTACCTAATCCTACCTGAGCTTTAGTAACCTTGTGAGGATTCCTTGTGTTACCTATGTGAGCATTTAGATTATTGGTAAGGGTAGTATCAGCAGCTTGTCTAGCAGAAGTCTCATCTGTAATTAGCTTATTTAAAGCAGTTTTAGCTGCATCCGTATAAGCTTTAGCTTGAGCCAGAGCCGAGTTTATGTCTGCATTCAAACCAGAGTCTAACTTAGTAAACATATCCTGGGTCATTACTCCAGCTCTATTAGCATTGGCGGCTAATATTTCTAGAGTTTGTGTAGTAGCTGCTCCATATACTCCATCGGCTTTAGTAGATTTACTAATCTGTACCCAAACCTTATCTACATTCTGTACTACACCTTTACCAGATACTATAATAGTACTTGGAGTACTATCAAACAGTTTTTTATCTGCTGCAGACATTACACCTGCTAAGTCTTTAGTTACAGCAGGTATAGGTTGACTGTATGTATTAACATTTACTGGATCATTGAAGTCTGAACAATCGAAATTCAATCTGACTTCGGTATCATTTCTAGTCCAAGCTCCCTCATCTTTAATATGAGAATAGAATTTCAGATTACCCACCAAAGATTGTCTCCAGTTAGATAGGTATTTACCTTTACCTCCATCATAAGCAGTACCAGTAACTTCTCCGAGAATTAAAGAAGAAGTATTACTATCTACAAACTGAGTACCTGACCAACGGAATTGATAAGGAGGTTCATCCTGAGTAATGTTCAAATATATCTTACCAGATTCTCCCGTAATAGGATTAGCATGGTCAGGATCAGAATACAATTTGATATTGCTCAGTTTTCCAGTTTCACTGATACCATAAGTAGCATAAGCTTCAATAACATCATCAACATAAGAGGGCAATTGACTAGATGGTACTAATCCATTACCATCCAAAGAAGCAAAGCCATTAGCCTTACCCTTAGTTGCTACAAAGGCATCATGTTTCTTTTCTAGAGCAGCTATAGAAGCATTAGAAGAAGATTCAAGAGCAGCAATCGCATCTTTTCTATCCTGAACTTCTTTAGAAATAGCATTAGGTAATGTCTCATCAAGATTAGTCTTATCTAAGGCAGTCATTACTCCAGCTTTTTCCTGGGTTGCAGCAGGAATCCTTTTATTATAAGAATTATATGGCTCGATATAGGCTCCTTCTTCAACTAAAGATGAAGTTACGGGTAATTCGACAAAAGAATCTACTGAAATAAAGTCTTCTAATCTTACAACTAAATTATCCGGAGTACTATCAAACAGTTTTTTATCTGCTGCAGACATTACACCTGCTTCCGTATCAGTAGCCGACTTAATTGAGGCAGATTTAGGTAATTCCTCTCCAGTCTCTACTTTAGTAGAAGTACCATTAACAGTAACCTGAGTACCATCATAGGTAGTTTCTTTAAAATTAAAGTTAGTATCTACTATACGATCTAATTCGGTTTTATCTTTAGCAGACAGGGTACCTGCCTTAGTATTTGAAGCTACGGGTAAATCAAAGGTAGTATTATCATCTTTGTAAATACCCTCATCCTCATTTACAGTTTTTCGATTTACCGATACTGTAACTTTATTTGCATCAGAAGTTGCACCTTCTCCCACAACTACAGTTTGAGGGATAGAATCAAACAGTTTCTTATCGGCTGCTGTTTGTACACCTGCTTTTTCGGGAGTTGAAGCCAGGATATCTATAGAGAAATCATTAGATTTTTGTATACCTTCGTCGGAATTATAAGTACTTCTGTTTACATTAGTAGTAACTACATCAGCCTTAGGAGTATAGGTAGCTCCAGTGATTATATCATTAGGCATAGAATCCCATTTTTTCTTATCAGCTGCTGATTGAAGACCTGCTTTAGCATTAGTAGAGGATGGGATAGCAAATTTACGAGCCATTGGTTCTCCATAAATATTCTCTTCTCCTTTTACAGAGCTCTTAAAGTTTACTTCAGCAGAAGTACCATTGATAACCAAGTTCGGGTCAATTTCCGTAACCATGGTTAAAGGTAAAGCATCAGAAGTAGCTTCTTCTTTTTGGAGACGTTCATCTAAGCCATTGGTAATACCATTAAACTTATTCTCAAGGGCAGTATCTGCAGCTTTTCTATCCTCAATCTCTTTATCGATACGTTTACCCAAAGCATCATCAGCAGCAATTCTTGCAGCTTCTTCTGCATCGATGTTATCCTGAAGAACTTTATCAGCAGCAATACGTTCATTACGTTCTGTAGTAAGATCTTGGGTATTCTTATCTACCTTAGCTTCAATACGAATATCTTCAGCCTTTCTAGCTTCAATCTCTGTATTCAATAACTCCTTGATTTCAAGATAACCCGTATTTTGATTACTCTGTAATCCTTGAATCAATTCAAGGTTTCTTTGGATATTAGCAGCATTCTGAGTAATCAAAGCATCCTGAGATTGAGCTTTTGCCAATAATTCAGTACGAGTTTCATTTACAAAAGTTCTCAAATCTGTTACCGTAGAAGTAAGAGTTTCACTTAAAGTAGTGAATTCTTCTTTTATAGCATTATCTCCAGCTACCCTATCAGAAGTTTCCTTAGTAATCTTTGAGGTTAATTCGTTAAGCTTATTGGTAATAGTAGTTGCAAAGTTAGGATCATTTCCTAAAGCTTCAGCTATCTCTTCTAGAGTATCTAATATACCTGGAGCTGAACCAATAATCTTTTGAATAGCAGCTTCTACTTGTTCGGCATTCTGATAATTAGCATCATTCTCTAATTGAGATAACTTGGTGATGTAGTTGGCAAACTCCTCAATATTATCGAGCTTAGCTTTGAGAATATCAGTAAAGTCATTTGAAGAAAGTTCTTTACCGTCAACCTTATCTACTTTATCACGATTCAATTGATTTACTGCAGATATACGGTCGGCAACTTCCTGAGCAACTTTGTTGTTTAACAAGGTATCGGCATTCTCCCTTGCAACTTTTTCAGCATCTACTGCATTCTGCAGCTTAGTATCTTCTAACAATCTAGTTTGAGATTCATCATGGATATCTTTAGATACACCAACCAAATCATCCTTATGATTCTCCATAGCAGTAGTAAGAGAATCTTTAATAGCTTGTTCAGCAGCTTTTGCTCTCTCTACTTCGGTTTGAATAGCAGAAGTATTTTGAGTTACCTTTTCACTAAGTTCGGCTAAAGAACCGATTACTCCACTATTGATAGTATCAATTCGAGCACTTAGAGCATCATCTCCAGCTTTACGGTCTTTAACTTCTTGGTCTATTCGAGCATTAATCTTTTCATCCTCATTTGCCCTAGCAGTAGATTCTGTATTGATTAAGCCGGTAAACTTAGTATCTAACAAAGTATCTGCAGTAGTTCTATCTGATACCTCTTTATCGATGTTCTGCTGTAAAACTGTATCTCCAGCTTCTCTCTTGGATATCTCGGTATTCAAGTCTATATTTACCTTATCTACCTGAGATTTTAGATTAGTATCTGCATTAGCTCTTGCTTCTGATTCTGCGTTAACCATGCCTTTTAATTCAGCATAATCCTCAGCTTCTTTAGCAATTTGATCATCAAGTCTATCAGTGTTACGCTGAATATTTGCTTTATTAGTATTTACCTCTACCTGTAAAGCATCTATTTTGACTTGGATTTCATTCTTAAGAGTATCGATAGCCTCCTGAATGGATAAAGCTAATTCTTGTATCTTAGTAGCATTAGCGGTTACTCGGGTATCTAAAGCAGTATCTGCAGCTTTTCTGTCAGTTTCTTCTTTAGTAATAGCAGCCTGTAATGCAGCATCAGCATCCTTCCTATCTTGGATTTCCTTATTCAGACTAGCTTGAATACCATCAGTGTTACCAGTAATCTTATCTACCTCGTTATCAACATATTCTTTCAATTTAGCTTCAAGAGCAGTATCAGCTTCTTTACGGTCTGAAACTTCCTTATCTACATTAGCTTGTACCTGAGCATCGGCTTCTGTACGATTAGTAATTTCTTGATTTAACTGTTCGGTGAGAGCAGCCAATTTCTTGGTAATAGTAGTTGCAAAGTTAGGATCATTACCCAAAGCATCAGCAATTTCCTTCAAAGTATCAAGAACCTCTGGAGCTTCTCCGATAATCTTTTCGATAGCTGCTTGAAGATCGGCTTCAGTTTGATAGCCAGCATCATTAATAAGCTGAGAAACTTTGGTGATATAATTAGCTTTCTCTTCGATCCCATCTAGCTTAGCTTTGAGAATATCGGTAAAGTCATTCTTAGTAAGAGAATAACCTTCTCTCTTATCTACTTTATGATTATCTAAATCCTTATCTCCAGCAATACGTTCTTGTTTTTCTTGCTCTAGTTTTTCGAGCAGTTCAGTTTTATCTGTACCAGCTTGAGTCTTTAAATCCTCAATCTTATGGTCAAGGATTTCATCCTGGGCAATACGAGTTTCCTTTTCATTGTCAATATTATTCTGAAGCACAGTATCTGCATTCTGACGATTCTGAGCTTCCTGAGTAATATTCTGTTGTAAACCATTATCTGCATTCTGACGGTCAGAAGTTTCCTTTACAATCTGTTGGTGTAACACTTCATCCTGAGCAGTACGAGCTGCAGCTTCAGCATTAATCTTGGATTCAAGTTCTTGGTCTGCAGTTTTACGATCACTGATTTCGGTGTTCAGTTTAGATTCTAATGCTACATCTGCATTTGCTCTTTCTGAAGCCTCGGTTAGAATCTTATTATTTAAGTCGGCAATATCCCTAGTATGGTCTAACTGTACTTGATGAACAGCCTCGGTCAGTTTCTCATCAGCAGCTCTACGTTCAGCAGCTTCCTTATCTACCAATTCCTTAGCATATTCTTTAGCTTCAGTTAAGTTATTGTCAGTTTCTACTTCCAAATCACCAACCCGGTCTTCTACCTTTTGAATACGAGCATTGATTGCTTCTATCATCCTAGTAATATCTTGTACTACTTTAAGGATAGTTGCATTCAACGTATTAACCGAGTTAACCAAGTTATCGTTCACAATCTTAATCTGAGAAGCTAATTCGTTTTCACGGTTCTTAGCTCTAGTTACCTCAGCTTCTAATTGAGTACGTAATTCAGTTAATCGGTTAGTGATATTGGTAGCAAAGTTTGGGTCATTGTTTAATGCTTCAGCCAATTCCTTTAATGTATCCAAAGCATCATCAGCACCATCTACTAAGTCATGTATATATTTCTCAACTTGTTCTTGAGTCTGATATTTCAAATCGTTTTCTAGTTGAGAAACTTTAGTAACGTAGTTAGCATGTTCCTCAATTCCATTCAGTTTTTCTAGCAATTCATCAGAGAAGTTATTTTCTGACAAATCCCAACCCTCTTTCTTATCTACCTTGTTTGCAATTGATAAGAAGAATGCCCAGAACTCTTTAAGAGTTCCAACAAAACCATGAGCCAAAGAGTCATCATAATAACCCTGTAATAGCCGTTGGTCAATCTCTTCGCAAGTGTAGTATTTACTAACGTACATATGTATATATTTTAAGGTGTTACTTTATTCTTTCCCAATAACAGTTCTGAGTTATTACCACGGAAGTATTCTTTTTCTTTACCAGCAAAAGCATTTGGGATATCATCTGGATTATCTGGGTCAACATCTCCTCCATCCTCTATATCCCCAACTACTACGGCATAATCAGGTAATTTCCTAACTCTGAACTTAATAACTTGGCCAAAGCCTATATGAGGTATATCTTTATCCCATACCTCTCCAAAGTAATCTTGGTAATTTGATACGAACTTCATACCAGTCATAGATTGCATGGTAGTAGCCGAATTACCAGTACCAGGCATTTCTATGTGAACTCCAGAAGGTCCATTCAAGATTATAAGATTACTGTCCCACCAATCGCCCTCTACATTGTTAAGCTTGGTGAAACGTAACATTAACATTTTCATATCTTTATGGATTTTGTTCTACGAATTTGATTTTAGTATCTCTATCCCTTTTGAGGATTACCAAGAATACCAAAGCTTCATCTTTAGCCTGAGATACTTGAGTATCTCCAGAAGGTTTATATACTATCCCATTGATAACAAATCTATCCTCAGACCAGTTAAAGTTCCAATAACCTTCCTGATTGAGATATCCGATTTGTTCTATGTAATTCTTTGAAATAAGTATAGAAAGGTTCTCATCATCTAATTCTCCAGAAACTGTGGCTTTATTTATTGGCCAGTTCCTAAAAGCATTGTAGTAGCATAAAGCTTCTATGGGAATATTATAATATCTTGGGCTATCATCCTCAGCATGATTTAGATATTGATTAACGTGTTTAGCCCAAGTAATTGTTTGTCTTCCAGCATCCCAGTCTAAGAAATCAGTGATAATCTTTTTATACCTATTCCAAGAATGGTTCTTAACCATTCTCCAAGGTTCTTTTGTCATGATTTCTTATCTATTATGGTTAACGAAGGTTTACTTGCTTTATTGAGAGGGGCTGTTGGATTAGGTCCTCCCAAAGGAGTTGGTTTTCGATGATTTACTACTTTTGGTACTACTAACCGTTCAATTTGATCACAGAATGGTAAGTATATCTCTAACCTAGATGCCAGCATACATAGATTCTTTCTTAGTTCATCCATATACCCTCCAGGTTGAATCATCTTTGAATAAGTACTCCATAAGCTAGATATACTTTCGGATATCTTATCATAATACTGTACCTCAGTAGGACCCGTAGTAATTTGCTTTATCCTATCCCCTCTAGCATGTTCTCCAGGTGAATCACCATCTTGGTCTGGTCCATGAGATTCAGTGGAGATAATTTCTCTAAAACTATTTCCTGCAACCAACAGGATATTTTGTATTTGTATATTGAGATAATCCCATACGGCCAATTCCATAATTAATTGGTTTTCTAGTCCCTCATACCATAATTCATCATTATATTTATCTGGTGGTATAACATGGTTTACTAGTGGGAAGATATATAATTGCCATTTAGTGATGTATGCAGTTTTATCTTCTATGGTCATACTCTCATGCAATTCTTTGGGAATATACCTATCTATTAAATTGTAGATGGTATCCTGAAGAGTAGTATGCCCATAATTACATACAACTACGGTTCGAGTACAAGTCAAATCTAATCCATCAGAATTAGTGACATGTAGTGTTACATCATAAAATCCAGACTTCTCATAAGAGTAAGATTGATGTCTTCCACCATTGAAAACCTCTCCCTTATCATCGCCAAAGTCCCAGTCAAAAATGGATTTGGCCGGGACTTTGGTTAATACTCTAAATGAAACTTCCAGACCTGATGTTACATATGTGAAGTCTAGATTCTTTTTCATTTATATTCGTTTGTTTATTCTTTGTTTTCTTCGAAATCTTCAAGTAAAACTTCAAGGATATCTTTTACGGTATCTTTCGGATCAGCTTCGATTTCATGTTTCTTAGCAATCAGCTTAGCTTCTTCAAGTGAATAAGCTTTGGCAATCTTACTGATTTCCATACCCTTTGCAAACTGAGCAGCTAGCTTCTTGTCAAGCTTTTCGATATCCTCAGCAGTATACTTGGCAGTTTTGTTCTTATCCGGAACTAAAACCAAGTGGCCAGAAACTAAAGCTTTCTGAATACGTTTTGTTCTATACTGACGAGCAGTAAGTTCTCTCTCTTCGCCTTTTGCAATTGAAATACCAGTTACCTGGTCGTTAAAACTGTAGGCATTAGATCCAACAGTTACAATATAAGTAGTAGCCATAATCTTTTATTTTTTTAGGTTATAATATAAAACCCCGAACAGAATGGATTGAAACTGTTCGGGGAGAAATTAGACAAAAATACAATGAAGAAATCCCGGATATTATTCTAAGTTAACCAATAAATATGGGTCAATGTTCATGAAGCTCGGGAATCCAGCTTCAGAGAATTTCTTGTTAGCTGCCAATAGAAGAACAGCATCCTGGTACATCTTAGAGAAACCTGTAGTCAGAGAAGCATATACAGCTTCAGTCTGATTGGATACGATTCTTTCTGATTCAAGCATCAACTGTTTAGCAGTAAGCTTAATCAAGGCAGCACTGGTATCTACCATCAACAACTGCTGGTCAGGAGTTCCCGGGTGAATATAGAAATCAGCCTTGTTGGGAACCGGAGACTTGATATTCAGTGTAGCTTCTGTAGTTCCTGAGTGACGTTCTTTAAATTCAGGCAAGTTCAACATCTCGATAGCCTGGTCTTCACCACCAATCATAGTAGTAAAGTTACGGCCCATACGAGCAGCACGAACCCAGATATGCAACAAGTCTTTATAAGTAATACCGTTGGTTGTTTCATATACACCAATAACCGGAGCAGATTCAGAACCATCAGCTTTGTTACCGTTCATCAAAACATCCATTGCCAAAGTATCCATAGCATAACCCAACTGAATACCAAAGTCACGGAGATAGATTCCCAATACATCGATTGAAACGTAGTTCTTAACTTCGTCAGTAAGTTTAAATCCTTTACCGATTTTGAACAGAGAAACTGATTTCTGTCCGAAGCTTACATCTCCCAAAGGAATTGTTTCTGCTTCATTTACCTTAGCGGGAGCAGCATCCGACATATTTACCATCGGCATAGTTACCTGCAAACCATTAATGGATTGGTCTGAAGCAATGATGTTCGGGTAGAAAGGTGCCTGGCGCATACCAGTTGTAATAGCAGCACGGATGATTTCCGGTACAATCCAACGGATATTCTGTTGCGGCATAGTGAAGATATTCTGCATTGTATCAATCTTAGGATTAATACCCAACTTTTCGAAGAAGGCATCCTGTGATACACCATATTTACCCTGTACCAGTTCTTCCAGAGTAACTTCAATAGGCAATGTGTTGTTGGAACCCTGACGGTATGCTTCCAAACTTCTTACCATTTCCGGAAGTTCCTTTCTAAGGTCTTCCATTTTCAATTGTGCAAATTCTGTATTCATTGTTCTTTTAATGTTCAGTTAATGATTAGCGTACCAATACTTGAATAATATCATTAGCTTCATCAGCCGGTACGATGCTAATGAATTTTGTTTCATCGTCTGAAGTTTCAGCAGTGATGAAACGGTCAATCAACAGGGTATCTGTGGGTTTTACATAACCACATCCCATAGCCTCTTTAGCTACCCAGTTTACAACCATGAAAGCTTCTACAGCTACAGTTACTTCTACGGGGAAATTTCTTTGAACCTGATAAGCAGGGTTAATGTTGTCAGTTACAGCTATACCCAGATAAACCTGGCTGCCATCTCCACCCGGGATATAAGGTTCGATATCACCATCGGTACCCAAAGCTACCGGCATACCCTGATGAATAACTTTGTTTTCTTTTACACAGAAAGCCTGATGCAACTTGTTAGATTCGCTCTTATAGATCACCGCTCTGGGAGTTTTTTCACCAAACAGAGTCATCGGTTGATCCTGATTTACCAGCTTAGTAGTAGGATGTGTATTCATATTCTTCTTATTTTAGAGATTATTTTAATTTGTTTGAATAGATACCTTTCAGAATCTCTTCAGTACTCTTTTCGGAATTCTGAGCAGTAGCTTTGTTATCGGATTTATCCTCTGCCTCAGTTGCAGAAGAAGCACGGCTTACATCGTGAGAACCGCATTTAGCACAGGTCATTGGGAATTTTTCTTCCAATCGAGCTTGGTAATCTTTAGTAAGAGAGATCAAAGTTACCATGCCGGTAGTTTCGGCATTCAACATTGTAACGATAGTTTCATCAGCTTTGTCACCCATAAGTTTTTTATAGGTTGCAACGGCATTTTGACGGAGAGATGCAATGTGGTTTTTACCTACCTGAGCCATTTCTTTCAGATTTGCAACTTCTGCATTCAGATTAGTAACCTGTTCTGTAAGAGAAGTTTTTTCTGTAGTTAAGTTATCCACAGTAGTCTGAAGAGTGTTACGAGAATTAACCAATTCCTGAATGGCTGCAAATGCAGTTTCCTCGTTCATCTCTGTACCTTCGGCAAGAGTAAGGCAATCTTTACCAAAGATTCTTTCTAAAAATTTTTGTAGTTCATTCATATCTTTATTATTAGGATTTTGATTTCCTTGATTATCATCATAAGATTGGGAAGTATCGTTATTTTCACTGAACAAAGCTAGATCAGTTTTCGTATCATAGAAGAAATACTGTTTAGACTTATCATCCCTATATTCTTCGTATGAAGCCCAAGTTCTCTTGGCAAAATTGGGATTAATGATTTTACCATCATCCCCAATCTTCTGAGCAAAAGCATCAGCTCCATGAGATACCAAAGAAGTTTCTAAGTATCTTACTACTTCAGTAACGATTCTTCGTACCATAACTCCCTTAGAATCATAGGTACCCAGTTTCTGGTAGAATTCGTTATCTTCCATATTTGGGTGAGACTTATCCCACTTAAACTGTACTGTTACTGAATTAGAATGGATAGATGGGGGATCCATAAGAATGCCTCTAGCAATTCTCGGATTTGCTTTACCATCAATCTTTAATATACCATTGATACCTGCAGGAATAACAAAAGAACCATCCTTGTATTCATCTTGCCAGATAACTTGTGATACAGCTCCAATAGCATTACCAATATTAGTCTCATGGTCACAGTTTACTGTTTGTCCCAAGAGCATTCTCATAGAAGCTTTTAATACTCCGTTTTGACTAAAATCGGTGGGGTTCCAGTTCTTAGACACAATAGTTGCAGATAATAATCTGAACATTGGTTCTATAAACTCCTCATCTTTGGGAGTAAGTTCCTCTGGCTTCAAGTCAGGATAATAGGTATTATAATCTATTTCTCCTCCCCAAAAACCAAATTGACTGACTGACTCCTTAGAAGTTTGAGCCCATTTATAAAAATTCTCCGAGAAGGTTTGTGGTTCTATGGATGTTGGGATATACCCAGCCATTATAGTATGACCACTACCTATCACTAAAGAATCTAAATGTTCTCTGTTCTTTTTAGTAATCGGTTTACTCATCTTGATTTAGTATTTTGATCTCCTCGTGAAGGAGCCGGGTTATTTTTATCTCTTGATCTACGAGCGGATTGATTCTTATCGTCCTGTCTCTGTTTCTTCTTAGTACCCTCTTGTGGGTCTGAATTACCTCCCTTAGCAAATTGGTCTTCCAATGAAACTCTTGGTTCTTCTTCTGAAGGAGAATCATAACCCATTTCCCAAGCATATTGATATTGAGAAATGATACCTGCCTTGTAAAGTAAGTCAAGGTTCTGAATCTTATACTGTCTACCCTGTTGGATTTTAACCTCATCAGAGATAGTGGATGATCCCCAAGTAATGGATATTCCCTTACACTCAAAGCCAGCCAGACGTAGTTCTAGTTCATAAATAAACTTAAGAACATAAGAAACTATCATTTGGATATTCTTTAGCTGACTTATAAGCTTAGAAAGCATAATACCAGTTGCTCCTTCTCCAATGGAAGCTTGTACTCCAATTAGGTTGCCATTTACTCCCAAACCATTAGCAACTGATTGCTGGTTCATATTCCAGGGTTTATCAATATTGCTCATCTCTTTTGAAGTAGAGTTAAGTTTAAACTGGTGGTCATCAATGTAACCAGTTACTACTCCATCCTTCATACCTTCCCTTACATTCTGTTTCAAACGTATTAGCTCCCTATTTAATCTTCTAGTATAAGCTTCTACATTTTCATTAGGTTTCTGTTGTGGTTTTTCCATCAAAGCCTCTAGAAAACCAACCATACCACAGATTTCCATGATATGTTTAAAATTGGTTTTCATATCATGCTGACCCTTTAATGAATCCAAAGATGCCATAAAAGGAGGTATTCCGTAAGGTTCATCGGTATCATTATACATACCCACATAACAATAGGTCTCTGTATTAAGTTTGATATAATCTTGCTTATTTGAGCCATTCCAAAGAGTGTTCCTCTGATATGGGCTATAAACTCCGTTATTCTCCCTTTTGAATACTATCCTGTCTGGTTTGAGGAATAATATAGTAGCTAAACCCTCAAGCTTTTCATTTGGTACAGCTTCTACTGAGATAGCTCCACTAATCATCAATTGAACTATCATCTTGTTTACCAAGCCATCCATACCAGCAGTATAGTTAGACCATTTGGGAGATACCTTAGAAAGATGATCTCTCATCTTATCAGCCTCTTTATCGGTATTATTAGGGAATGTTATATTATGACCGGTATTAGCAAGCTTAAACATATCCTGTAAAGCTATGTTAACATCTGGATTCACTTTATATAAATCCCTTAAAAGCTGAATCACTTCAACACGAAAAGAAGGCGTAACCATCTGAGTTAAGCCTTTCAATGTATGAATGAAGTTACCTGGGTCATCATCCGGTTCCGATACTCTACCGGGTGAAATAGGTACCTCCTCTTTTTTACTTGGAGGATTAGCCTTGTTTTCTTGTATTGGAGATCGATTCCTTCTATCGAATCCAAAAAACTTAAGAATTTTCATTTCGGTTGTATTATTACATTAGTTTTTCCTTTTCGTATGTGATTACAAATTGCTTTACCAAATATATCATCATCAGAATAAACATCTCCTTCCAAATCCACATCTACAGCAGAAGTATTATTTCTGTGTTTACCCATGGCTACGGGTCTACCCAAACCATCATATATAAAGGTAGGAGCTTCTTGAACAAAGAAAGGATCTTTCACAATGATATTCTCTTCTCGAATATCTTGTTCTAGACCCTCTATGATTACTGAACGATTCTTTTGGGTAGTTAACCAACCAGGAGATTTATCAACCTCAGGTCTAGACTTACCTTTCTTTTTCAGAAGCTTTTGATAGTAGTATAGGTTAGGGTAACCTTCTGATTGAAGAGCAGAAGTTACTGCTAACCCAACGTCGTTAGATTCTGGAGCTACAACAGCAAAATTAAATAATTGCCCAGTATCTCCCAGTAACCTAGCATATTTATCTACTGCCATTCTTCCCTTATACACAACTTGTTCTTCTCCCAGCTTGTCCATACAAGTGAAAGAAGAATAGTCTGAGCCTCTACCTGTTGCAACGTCTGCACCGATAAAGTACTGTTTATTTGGATCTGGTTCGTTGAATTGTCTATACTGACGATTGAAACGATATTTTAAAACTGGATAATCACTTAAGCAATCTTCGATAGCCTTGATATCTGCCATATCAAATACTGTATTACCTGAAGAAAGAAAGTCTCCATCGATTTCTTGTGCAGTTCTTTTTGGACCCAATGCAGAAGCCATCTGGTCATACCAAGATTGATCCCGTTCTGGGTGCATCTGCCAATATAATCGAATAGCATTGAAAGGATTACCTCCAACTATAGCATCTAACCATGTTGAATGGTAAAAATTACCCATACCGTATGGAGTAGAATTGATGATGGCTGAACCTCCGGTGGAAAGCGTAGGGAAGGCAGCTGCCCAAATAGCTGAAGCCCACCGAACGATTGCAGCCTCATCAATGACCAGAAGAGAAAGAGATTCTGAACGACCTGCTTCGGAAGATGTTGGAATGGATTCTATGAATGAACCATTATCAAATTCAATCATAGAGGCAGAACCAAATTCCCCAGTTCTTCCGTTGATGATAGGTGTTTGCATATACCATGGAAGATTCTTATACATGAACTTAATCTTCTTAAGTACCTTTTTAGCTGTAGTATCCTTAATGGAGATAATGTTTATCTTCTTATTAGGATGATATGATGCCAGCCATAAGCAGTACATAGATATAAGTTCTGTAATACCCGCTTGCCTGAACTTTAACAAGATATTGAATCTCTGGAGTATAAATTGGTATAGTACGGCTTTTTGATACGGATATAATTCAAATCGAACCTTTCCTCTCACTGGATGTATCACATAACAAAAAAGACTGAAAAAGAAAACATCCGTTGTAACCCTAGATAGATTAGATAATTCTTCTCTTGTAAGGTTAGTGGGTGTTTCCTGTATCTTCTTTGCCATAAAATCTAAAATTTATAAGTTACTACCAGTTCTAAATCAGTTTTGATACCTGAGAAATATCTTGGGTAATAAAAACTGTTTATCCCCAGTTTGTAATTAAATCTCTTAGTCTCGATTGAAATTCCTGTTCCCAAATCCCATAGATTGTTAAAGGGTCGGTACTTACCATAAACATAAGGAACTAATCTTATTCTAGATTTAATTTCTTGTGTGGTAAGTTTTCCGTTATACCAAGAATACTTGTAGTTATTAGTGTCGATATTGAATAACCTACTAGAATAAATTCCTGAGTTTTGATTAAGGAAACTCAATGTAAGTTGATTCTTATCGATTACTAATTGAACAAGAGAATCCTTCTCTGATATCTCGGCTGAATCGGTACTGCATAAACCCTGGCTAACCGAAGAATGCGGAGAATTGTAGAGAAGGATTCTACTTGGGTTAAGTAAATTATCGTAGGAAATTGGCAGGAAATCTTTCCTCAAATAAATTGTATCAGTATGTTGAATGACCTCTTTATCAGGTAACATACTGAGTTGTTGATTCAGTTTGTAATTCCTGAAGCAAAGGTAAATAGTAAATCCTAGTAAAAGGACTATCATGGCAACTTTAAGTTTCTTCATAATTTAGACTTTTGAATGATTTCTTTGAGTTCATTAGCATTGTTCTTCAGTTCTTCAAATAAATCCAGGTCTAAGTTCTCGGATTTTGGTAGAGTAATTCCAATGAAATAACATTTTTCAGATTCTCTCATTGAAATTCTACTTCCTAACTTGAAAGCTAATCGGATAACTTTAGACTTAACTAGCTTAGCAATAGATTGTGGAAGAATCCCATTCAACTTAAGTATTCTTCGTTCTTCATGAGTCAATTTCAAATTTTCCATATTTCTTGAGTTTTAGGTTTGTTTATGTTCCATAGTAAACTTGGTACCTCGAAGAGTATGGCTTCTTTTATAATATAATTTAACGCGTCGTGCACAGTAGCTTTAGCTTTAGCTAAAGATACCTTCCTTCCGAAGGAAGGAATATCCTAATGGGTAAGTTAAGATGGGAATTGGGAAGGTATTAGGCCACTTAAATATATACAAGTATATTATATACAGGCCTTAAACCATAATCCTACTTCACATACGGAACCCTTAGCAAGTGTATACCTAGCTTTATTTAACCAGTAATGATAAGTCTTAGGGTCCCAAGTAGCAAATCCCCGAATAAATACTCGGTAGTTTTCAGGAAATCCCATAATTGCCTTGAAATCCTTTATTCCCAAAGGATAACCATCGGGTCTGAATTGCCTATCTGATGGTCTCAAAGTTAAAGGAGGTTTATCATTTTCTAATCGATATACTCCTGGTAAAGTACTCATCTTAGCAGTTTTGATTGGCCATTTCTTTTCATCTTTGAAATCCTTAATCCAAAGCTGTCTAACTTGTCTAACTGTAAGATTTTTCTTTTCAGGTAATTTCCGATAATCATACATGGCTAAAACTTTATCAGTGAAAGGGATAAAAGCTTCCTCTGGAGCTGGTACTAGTAAATCTCTAGTAAGTTTTGGAGTATTTACTTGAAACACTTCATTAAATGAATTCAAATACTTCTTACCCTTGTCTAAATGAACCCCGACAATAACTAATCTCTTTCTTGATACTTGGGAGTTTCCGAAGTCAGAAACGCTTCTTTCGTGAAAAATAAGTTTATAGTTCTTAAAGAAGTCCATTAACATTTCTTTAGAAATGAGAGATAGTAGTCTTGGTAGGTTTTCTATAAGAAAGAGAGCAGGTTCGTAATATTGAATTGACTGAAATACTAGTTGTATACTTTTATTACTTTTAGGGTCACCAAGAGCCTTTGATTTAGATAACCTCATAACTGAGCAACTACCACAATCTGGGCTAGATAATATAATATCTGGATGCCAATCTTTGGGTAATTCATAACCTTTTAAGAAAGGTATACCCTTGAAATTAGCTTTCCATTGCTCTTCTTTAGCTGTATGAAATACTCCTCTGGGTTCAATATTCCCAATAAGTTTATCTTTAAAAGGGAATAGGAGGGCTCCTTGCCCTCCACATACTCCCAGTACTCTTAAGTCTTCTTTCATTTCTTATAACTTCTCAATTTTATGTATTTGAACCAAGCATAATGCTTTCTAGTTGAAAGATAATCCAGATTTGAATCATTATTATGAGCTTCTTCTTCAAAGCTTACATCATGATACCTTTCATTTTGCTTGTTCCATTTAGCAAAACAAAGAATGATTAAGTACTCGATTCCATACCAAAGGTAGAAAAATATCCATAACATCTCTGCCATTTGCTTTGAATGAATGTGTTCATGGTTATAATCCACCTCAGTAAATTTAGCTCCTTTCCTTACGAATACCAAACCCAATAAATTGATGGCTTTATATCCTTTGAAAGGTATAATATTGTTATAAATTACTTTCATAGCTTATCTTTGAAGTTTTCGTAGGTATTTCTTAGCTTTTGGTCGTAGTTATTGTCTTTGTAACCAGGACCATTATATCCTTTAGCGAAGGCATCCCAGTCTTTTGCCTTCAAATGTTTCACTAAACCGGAGTTATAGAGGAAATGGTACATCATTTCTAGCTGCATTTCATGAGATTCAGACATCTTTTGGATCATTTCATCTACTGATTGACACCCACAAAGTGAGTAATTGAAGCCCATAATCTGTCCCAATCCCCAAGAAGTTGACAAATTAGCACATTTTTCATCAATTTTACGGGCTGCTTCGAGTCTTTTCCACTCTCCTTCTCCTCCTAAGTAGAATTCTTTGGTCCATTTTTGATAAACCAGAGAGGGATTTCTCTTTGCTAAGTCATACAAGTAGGTTCTTTTGCCCTCTTTATCCAACTTTTCCTTCAATTGTTTCCACATAATGTGGCCTTCAAAGAGAATCTGAGGTCTACCAGAGGGTAAAAACCCGTCTCGATTACCACATTCTACTACAGTTACTGTCTTTAACAGAGCCGGTTCAAGGTTTAACTTGTTCGCAACCTTGGCAATTAATTCGTTAGTAAGTTTATCCATAATATAAATTCTTAGAGTTTACATTAAAGAGGATAAAGTATTGCTTGTAGCCTTTCTTAGATAGGTATATCGAGTTCTATTTATCAATGAATAAATAATTTAATTATGGATATAGGAAAGAAACAACAGATTATGGTTGATTGGTTTAGGAAAACCTTAGATGAATCGAAGAAACCCTGGAATACCCAGGTATATTTGATAACTGATAAGTATCATGTTTACATTGCCAACAAGGATATCAGATTAATAGGAAGTAATTTCGGTAAGGCAATCGATAGACCTTTGAAATATTTCTTATTTACTGATGGTAAAGTACAGTATTTCAACAGTATAGAATTTCTTGGCTATTTGCCTTTCGAATTAAGAGACGAATACCCAGTCAATTGCAAACCTCTAAATCCTTGGGAATACGACTACTACCGTCAGCAGGGGATAACCTCAGAAGATTTGCAGAATTTATTCAATAATGATTGATATTTAAAAATAAAATAGTATATTTGTATAACAAAAATAAATACATTATTTATATGAAAAAAGAAATAGTAAAACTCAAAGAGGGTAACTCGGTAATTTACCAAGACAAAACCCTAATGGAAAAGGCAAACGTAGTATCTATCGATAAAAAGAATGGTACTGCAATATTATCTAATAAGGTAATAATTACTAGAACAACAAATCTAGAGGGTCAATTTACTCGATTAGATGGAAAAGGTAATGCAATAATCCTACCTTGTACTACAGAGAATGAACAGAAGTACAATGCCTTTGTTGCATATCACCAATCCAAGAAATCCTTAGAGGCAATCAAAAAATGGTTGGATGATAACGGGAAACACAAGGATGATGAAACCCTTGAGAAAGTGATAACCTTAGATAAGAAACTTAAAAAACTAATCGAAAAGCTCAATGAATAGTACTTGGATAATATTAGGCATAATCTATGGGATATGCCTAATCCCCTCTATAATCTTAACTAAGATGTTATGTCAAGAAATTAGGATGATCAGACCCAACCTATTATTTCTTACCATCTGGTTAGTATTACCTTTATTTCCTATTTACCTAATATTCTTTAAAAAGAAAAACAATGCCAAAGATTAAGGATTACGACGAAGATTTATCTGCTCCCAAGATATTAAGGAGAAGAGATAATAAAGGTAGGTTCATTAAAAAGGACCTACCACCATACCTAGGATCTGAGCAAGTATTAAAACCTAAGAACTACTATCACTTCGATAGTCACGGTAATTATAAGGGTAGCTCAATGAATTTTGATGCTCTAGTATGCCTTGGCTTTACTTGGTTTAAATTACTGGGAGTAGCATTAATGATGTTGCTATGGCCCATAGTATTTATATATGCCCTCAATGATGGGATAGAGGGATACCCATTTAAGAAGTATGCAATCCCTTATATCTTTATCCTAGTGGCTTGGTTTATAATATTCTTATATGGATTAGTATCATGAGTAATATCGATGAAAAGGCAAAGAATAACTTCACCATAGAGATGAGGATATTCGAAAACTATGAGAAAGTGAAGTATGAGATAATCAAGGCAATTGATTTCCTAAGACATGCAGAAACTAACCTAGGGAAGGGTAGGATTAAGGAGATATTGGATATTATTCTGTAGTATGAATGCCAGGGATGTTTTATTCTCTGGCTTTTTTGTGTGTTGTGTCTTGGTATGGCTTTTTTGTGTGTAGGAAAAAATTTTAGTGTGTGTTCAAGGTACCCCTTAATACGAAAGCCTAAAAATACCAGGTACTAAATGCGGGGTACGGTAGCCCTTATTTAGAATAAGTCAAAAAAAAGTAAGGGACAAACATTCCCTTACTAGTAAAAGTTATTTATTAAAAATTTTTATTCTAGCTTTGTCTTTTTCTTGTTGCTTTTTGAAAATTTTTAATAAATCCTTTGAATCGGTTTCATTCTCAAATTGATACATTAAGTAATGAAAGTACGATTTTAAAGTAAATCGAAATAAAGAAATTTTTTTGTAAAATTCGAGTTCAAAAAAGTTTAAAGCGTTTAAATGAATTAAACTTACTTTATATTGATTTTTTTCATCTCGATAAACAATAAATCTATGTTTTTTTAATGCCCAATAACTCAAAATTAAACCGTATATAATCAAACTTAAACTTACAATGAATAACACTACTAACATAATATCTTTTGATTTAAGGATAGGGAATTAATTCCCTATCCTAATTAAACAATTTATTTTTTTACAATCTGTAAAGCTTTTTTCAAAATTTCTTTGTTTGTTTCTTTCATATTTTCGGAACAAACAGAAGAAAGAGAAAAATCGTTTACTTTGTAAACTTGTTTATAAAAATCTAAAAACGCTTTTTTTAGTTTTTCTAAGCGAGTTTTATCCTTTTCTTGTGTCAAACTTTCGGACAATGAAAGAATTGTATTACGGAATTTCTTTCGAGCAACTTTTTTCTCTTTGTCTGAAAGTTCTGAAAAAATTTCTTCTTTGTAAATGTCTGATTTTTTAACCCCAAAAGAAGTTTTTAAAAGTCCTTCAGTAGACTTATTCAAATTAGCTAAAATATCCTTATAAAGAATATTGTTTGCTTTAGATTGTGCTTTAGCTTTTTTAGCATTTACTTTGTTAATTTTTTCTTTTGAAGAATTTTCAACAATTACATTTACATTCTCAACTGAATTTAATTTTTTTTCTTCCATAATAAAAATGCTTGAATTTTTGAATTTATTTTATTATAACCTTTTCGATAAAAATTCAAGTCTTATTAGAAACTCGAAAAGGTTTTTTTATTTCTCTATGCAAATATAAGAATAATATTTTAATCTGCAAAATTTTCAAAGATTTTTTTTTGAAAATTTTTCTTATTAAATTTTAGAACTCTTATCGTTTCCGACATTGCAAAGATAAGGACTTTATTTTAATCTACAAAAAAATTCGAGAAAATTTTTTGTTAAAAATGAATTTTATTATTTTAAGAATAATTTTCAGAAAATATTTGCATATCTCAAAAATTTTATTATTTGCGCATACATTATTTATTATCAAAAATTTTTATCAAATTTCCACCCATTAACCTCCGGGCGGCCTAAATTGCCCGCACGTTGTCCGCTATATAATACCTGTATGATAACAAATTAGGGCCATCTATGGTTCCCTTACTATAACCTCTTGGTAATCCTCGTACTAAATCCCCATGGCCAGAAGATTCTAGGGGATTTTCGGAGGGCCTTTTAAGTGGCTATAGAATATCTGTATATTATATGCCTATACCTGAAGGCCATATATGGTCGATAGTTAGCGTACCTAGGTAAGCCTTATAAGATCTATAGATAGGCCTAGTGGGTTCTTATAGAAGGCTAGTAAGTATATGTGTAGTAAAGCTCTAGTACCTCTTATAGGTTATATATATGAACCATAGAT
>ERZ860508.815-NODE-815-length-21711-cov-9.249307_pt1 | contig 21711 bp, 7 predicted proteins | sample MGYA00509976_ERZ860508 | MGnify/ENA primary metagenome ERZ860508 (study PRJEB30046, sample SAMN00715242) | human gut metagenome | study: EMG produced TPA metagenomics assembly of the A metagenome-wide association study of gut microbiota in type 2...
ATATAAGGCTTGTATATGTTGTATCAACAACGCCATTACTTACATAATATCTGTTACATTCGTAATCTGCAAAGCCTGTGTATGTTGTATCTATGTTTCCATTGTTAAAATATTTTAACTGACCGTCAACATCTCTTAAGCCTGTATATGTATCCTTCTTGTTAACTGTTATTGTACAGCTTGCGCTCTTTCCATTCTCACTTGTTGCTGTGATTATGGTTGTTCCGACACTCTTTGCTGTTACTGTTCCGTTAGCATCTACCGCTGCCACTTCGCTGTTGTTACTGCTCCAGCTTACATCTTTACTATATGTTGTGTTCTCTGGAAGGACTGTCGCTGTAAGGGTTGCTGTATCTCCTTCTGTTAGTGTTGCACTGCTCTTATCAAGGTATACCTCTGTGATTGGTATAAGCTTCTTTTCTACTGTTATTGTACAGCTTGCTGTCTTTCCATTTTCAGTTGTGGCTGTGATTACGGCTGTTCCGGCACTCTTGGCTGTTACTGTTCCATCTGCTGATACTGTTGCCACAGCTTCATTGCTGCTGCTCCAGCTTACATTTTTACTGTATGTTGTATCATATGGAAGCACTTCTGCTGAAAGTGTTATCGTATCTCCTTCTGTCAGTGTTTCTGCATCCTTATTAAGCAATACTTCTGTTATTTCTATCTTTTTCTCGCTAACCGTTACCTGTAATGTCACCTGTTCCGGCTTATAATTACTATCCGCAACACTTACTGTAATATTAGCTGTTCCTTCTGCAACACCTTTTACCCTGCCATAGCTGATTATTGCTACAGATGTGTTATCTGATATGTATTCATATTTCTTTGCTCTGCTATTAACTATAATCTGTGCATATTCATCAACTTGGATATTCTTTTTTTCAATATCTACTGAAAGCTGTGCATCACCCTGCTTTATTTCATAACCCAGAGTGCTGCTGCCAGTATATTTATTAATTCCTCTTACATATGCATTTGCTGTTCCTACTGCATTATTATAATAATATTGAACTATATAATCTGTATCCTTCTCTAATATCTTACCCGTGAATTTATCTTTTACAGTTACTTCCGGTTCAACCTTCTGACCCTCATATTCATATGAATCCTGAGCAAGTGATATATCACAATCGTTAATCGAAACAGTACCATCATAATTATCAAATGTTACTTTATATTGAATATTTGTATATTCTCCGGTATCTTTTCTTCTGACATTACTAACTGTAACAATATAATCTCCCTTAAACATATCTATATACTGATATGCAGGACGGAAAATAATACAATTAGCTACCCCATATCGACTTTTTTCAATATTAAAGTAATTATCAACAGAAGATGTGCCATATCCTGTATTATTATCAAAATACCATGTTGTTCCATATCTTAAGCTTTTTACTTCTACAGAAACATCTGTTGGAGTATAATACACTTTAGGATTTAATGTAACTGACCATGGTGTATCTTTTGGAAATGTATCTGTTAAATTAGCACCTGATGATGGCCATGCAATAAAATCATAATCATTTACACTTTCTGACTGGATACCATCTCCAAACACACGTATATCAGTGTAATAATTGTAATTATTATTAGCACTTCCGATTCCCAATGTTTTAACACCCGGATTGAGCAACCAGCGCCTGTGTCCAAGTGTATCAATATTAGATGAGTCGCTATCTCCTATCTGACCACTTACAGCTACTGATATAATTCTTTTTTCTGAATATCCACTTGCTGACGATAGATTACTGCTTGTTGTTGCCGCATATGCTTTATTGTAATCAATACTAGACATATCTTTAGGCTGTGATGGATAATGTGTTAATCCACTATTATTCATAGCTAACGCAAGTGCTCCATATGCTGCACTTTCATTAACATCATCGCTCAATGTAATATCTCCAAGTCCTGCTACACGTCTGTAATAATTAATCAGACCTTTTGCTGTATCATAAGCTTCATCTGAAAGAACCGCAATATGATAATCTGTTCCTTCAACCACTGGCTCTGTCTTGTATAATTTATCATATGTTGGAAGACTATTATAAAGCTGTCTTAATTCTTCCATATCAGGCTTGTTGATGCTTGTTCTGCCGGACTCAGCATACTGTTCCTGTGTACTTTGTACAGTATTAATTGTCTGCTGTTCCTGTTCATTTTGTACAGTATTAATTGTCTGTTGCTCCTGTACATTTTGCTGTACTTGTACATCATTTACACCATACATATCCTTTGCAAATGATATGTTCGTAAATGAGAACATTGTGACATCCACTGCAATTAAAATTCCAGCTATGCCCCTTAGTATCTTTCTCATACTCATCATCCTTTCTCTGTTGACACATACCCTTTAGTTTCAATTGTTCACAAAACTTTTATCAAATTTATTATAATATAACATTTTCAATATCACAATAATACATATGCAATTTTATTTAATCTTTTTTGCTTTTATCTTGCTGTTTATTACCCCTCTGTGAAATGCTACACATTTCACACAATTCTATAACACTGAGTTTTCCCTTAAAGAGCCATAATCAGCATTTTCTGACATTTCCCTTACATCATATAAAAAACAAGCCTGAATTATCCAAGTAAGAACTATGAATAATCCAGGCTTGCTTTAAGCTATTATTATATTTTTAATACAATTACTATAGATGAGCAAATTTAAAATATTGCACAATTATGTCCACGTCAGAAAAACAAATTTTTCATAATCTATTAAAATTTATCTGAGGTACAAACAAAAGCAAAGTATTTTTATGCATTTTTCTGCATTTTCTCATTTATAGATAATTATTTATTTGATATGTTTTTTATTTATATTTAATATGTCATACCATTAATTACATTATATGTACTGCCATTATAATTAACTGTTCCTGTGTAATCCCAGTCTACCATACCATTCTGCACATAGAACTTAGCACCATTGTAATCAACTATCGCTGTTGTCCAGTTGATACAGCCGCCTGATACATAGAACCATGCATCATTATAATATATAAGTCCTGCATAATCCCAGTTGATTGTTCCTCCTGACACGTAGAACCACATATCATTATAATATATAAGTCCTGCATAATCCCAGTTAATCATTCCTCCTGAGATAACAAACCATATGTCATTGTAGTATGTAAGACCTATATAATCCCAGTCTAATATACCTCCGGATACATAGAACCAGATATCATTATAATATACAAGTCCTGTGTAATCCCAGTTTATCATTCCTCCGGATACATAGAACCAGACATCATTATAGTATGTAAGTCCAGTATAATTCCAATCTACCATACCTCCGGATACATAGAACCAGATACCGTTATAATCTGCAAGTCCTGTATAGCCCCAGTCTATTGTTCCATTATCTACATAGAACCACAAGCCCTCGTAATTCACAAGACCTGCGTAGTCGCTATTGACATTGCCATTCTCAAAATACATCCAGTTGCCATCAACATCTCTCAAGCCTGTATATGTATCCTTCTTGTTGACTGTCACTGTACAGCTTGCGGTCTTTCCATTCTCACTTGTTGCTGTGATTATGGCTGTTCCGGCGCTCTTGGCTGTTACCTTGCCCATAAGGTCTACTGTTGCTACTGCCACGTTGCTGCTGCTCCACTTAACACTCTTTCCATATGTTGTGTTTTCTGGAAGCACTGTCGCTGTAAGAGTTGTTGTTTCTCCCTCTGTAAGCGTTGCACTGCTCTTATCAAGACTTATCTCTGTGATTGGTATCTCTTTTTTGCTTACTGTTACTGTACAGCCTGCTGTCTTTCCGTTTGTACTTGTTGCTGTGATTACCGCTGTTCCGGCTCTCTTTGCTGTTACTGTTCCGTTAGTATCTACTGTTGCTACTTCGCTGTTACTGCTTCTCCAGCTTACACTCTTACTATCTGTTGTGTTTTCTGGAAGCACTGTCGCTGTAAGTGTTGTTGTTTCTCCTTCTGTAAGCGTTGCACTGCTCTTATCAAGACTTATCTCTGTGATTGGTATCTCTTTTCTGCTTACTGTTACTGTACAGCCTGCTGTCTTTCCGTTTGTGCTTGTTGCTGTGATTACTGCTGTTCCAGCTCTCTTTGCTGTTACTGTTCCGTTAGCATCTACTGTTGCTACTGCTTCATTATTGCTGCCCCAGCTTACATTTTTACTATCTGTTGTGTTCTCTGGCAGTACTGTCGCTGTAAGTTTATATGTACTTCCTTCTACTATTCCAACTGTACTTTCGCTAAGACGTACTTCTGTGACTGGTATCTGCTTCTTTTCTACTGTTACTGTACAGCCTGCGCTCTTTCCGTTTGTGCTTGTCGCTGTGATTACTGCTGTTCCGGCACTCTTGGCTGTTACATTTCCATTAGCATCTACTGTTGCTACTGCTTCATTATTACTGCTCCAGCTTACATTTTTACTATCTGTTGTGTTCTCTGGCAGTACTGTCGCTGTAAGTTTATATGTACTTCCTTCTACTATTCCAACTGTACTTTCGCTAAGACGTACTTCTGTGACTGGTATCTGCTTCTTTTCTACTGTTACTGTACAGCCTGCGCTCTTTCCGTTTGTGCTTGTCGCTGTGATTACTGCTGTTCCGGCACTCTTGGCTGTTACTGTTCCGTTAACATCTACTATTGCTACTGCTTCATTGTTGCTACTCCATGTAATGCTCTTATTTTCTGCATTTTCAGGTGTAACAGTTGCAGCTAATGTTTCACTTTTGCCCTCTGTCAATGTCATTTCTGACTTATTAAGGCTTACACTCTCAACCTCAACCACTGGTGTCTGTGTTTCATTGTCTGTAAATGCTTTAATAATAAAATTGCATGACCGTGCCTTACCAAAGTCGTCCCAATATCCATATGGGTTAGCTACAAAACTCTGATTTTCCTTAGCAGAAGCTGTACACCAATATCCTACCTTGCCTGACTGCATACTGCGTTCATATGCCAAATATGATGTTTTACCTGAAGCATTCCTAACTTCTACAACAACTGAGAACTTATTACCTTCATTAATTTCTACCGGACTGTCAAGATTAACCGTGTATGTTCCGTCATATGTTGTTATTCCGCTTTTCTGTGCTGCTAATGTTCCACTTTCAGGATTAGTTTCATCTGTAAGATTAGTATATATACTTACTGTATAATTAAGATTAGTAGAACGTCCTGTCATAAATGAAACTGCCTTTATATTCTCACTTCCATCCTGATTAGCTTTAGCTTCAAATATGTTGGCATATTTATTAGAACCACCATATCCCATATATCCATAAAGCATTGCACCATCATACTGATAATTATTGTCATAGTTATTTGAAAGCTCTGCTTCAAGCGCATAACCTACTGTATATATAGACTTGTCATAATAAGAAAGATAGAAATATCCTTCCTTACCATAATAACTGCCCCAACTGTTTCTTACTATCCATGCACCATTACCATCTGGTGTTGTTGCAAAATTATCTGCTGAATAATCATCATCCCAGCCTACAATAGTAACGGCATGATTAGATGTGTAAGCATTTGGACAATAGTACGCCGCAGTAGAACTATTGTAATTATCTGTACTCCAGTCACTACTCTGGTCAGACCAGTATGATATTGAAACAGCACCATAATCCATAACTGCTTTCTTGACATCATCCCTGCTGGTTATGTTCACTCTGTAGAAATTCTGTACATGTGCAACATCTTTTCCATATGCAAGTGAATCATCTAACTGCTCATTTTCAACCTGTCTTATATAATCTATAGTATAAGGAACAACATCCTCATTAACAGCACCTTCCCAGTCAAGAAGTGAGTTAGCTGCCATCTCGACATTGCCACCATACTGCATTACAGAACCATATGATGTATCAAACTTGTTAACATCGCCTTCAAGTCCGCCCAAAGGGTCATTAACACAGTTATATGTGTAATTCACAAGATGTAATTCTGATAAATCAATATCACTAGAAGCAAGATTTTTCTTTATAAGATTAGTTTCTATTAATGATATTGTTGAAAATGACCAGCATACACCATATATTCCCTGGTCTCTTACAGCAGGAAGATTTTCTGTTCTATATGCAGCCGGATATGTAGCTGCCTTTGTAATGTCCATTCCATCTATACTAGAATTATCATTACTGAGAACATCTGGAATTATCTGATATTCTTCATCTAATTGCCTATAACCTGTTGCAACATAACGTGAACCTGTATCGGTTGTTTCATTCTCATAATTCACATCTGCACTATTATTATCATTATTTCCGGCAAATGCCATTGATGAAGATGTAACTATAAGATTAACTGCAAGAAATGCAGCCAATGCTTTTTTTAATAATTTTCTTCTGTGCATATCATACCTCTTTTCTTAACAGATTATACTTTAAACTACCATTCCGCCAACAATGTGGTATGTATAACCTTTATAATCGATTGTTCCTGAGAAGTTCCAGTCTACCATGCCATCCTGTATGTAGAATTTATTTCCATTATACTCTATAACTGCTGTTGTCCAGTCGACACAGCCACCAGATACATAGAACCATGTATCCCTGTAGTATATAAGACCTTCATAATCCCAGTTAATTGTACCTCCTGATACATAGAACCATATATCATTATAATATACAAGTCCCATATAACTCCAGTTAATCGTTCCTCCTGAAATAACAAACCACATATCATTGTAATATGTAAGTCCAAGATAATTCCAGTCTAACATTCCGTTTGAGATATAGAACCATGTATCGGCAAAATATGCAAGACCTGTGTAATCCCAGCCAATCATTCCGCCTGATACATAAAACCATACATCGTTGTAATATACAAGTCCTGCATAATTCCAGTCTATCATTCCGCCTGATACATAGAACCATATATCATTGTAATATACAAGTCCTGTATATCCCCAGTTTATCTTTCCATTTGTTATATAGAACCACACATCATTGTAATAAGTAAGTCCTGTATAATCGGAATTAACCTTGCCATTTTCAACATATAACCAGTCATCGCCATCCTGAACAAGACCTGTATATTCTGTATCTACAACACCTTCACTTATATAATATCTGTCATCCTCATAATCTGCAAAACCTGTGTATGTTATGTCTACAACACCATTTCTTACATAATATGTACTATCTTCATAATCCACAAGACCTGTGTATGTTGTATCTACATTGCCGTTGTTAAAATATGTCAACTTACCATTAACATCTCTTAAACCTGTATATGTATCTCTCTTGTTGACTGTTATTGTACAGCTTGCGCTGACACCATTTTCACTTGTTGCTGTAATTATGGCTGTTCCTGCTTTTTTGGCTGTTACATTTCCCATAAGGTCAACTGTGACTACAGTGTTATTATTGCTGCTCCATTTAATACTCTTTCCATTAGTTGTATTTTCCGGATATACAGTAGCAATTAATTTTATTGTTTCACCCTCATCAACAGCTGCACTTGTCTTATTAAGAACAACTTCTGTGATAGGTATTTCCTTCTTTTCTACAGTTATTGTACAGCTTGCGGTCTTTCCGTTTGAACTTGTTGCTGTGATTACAACTGTTCCAGCCTGCTTTGCTGTTACTTTTCCTGTTGAGTCAACCGTAGCTATATCGTTGTTGCTGCTACTCCAGCCTATGTTTTTAGACTCTGTTGTATTCTCTGGAAGTACTGTTGCTGTTAAGTTTAATATATCTCCTTCTGTAATTGTCGCGCTTGTCCTGTTAAGTGCAACATCTACAATAGGTATCTCTTTCTTGCTTACTGTTACTGTACAGCCTGCGGTCTTTCCGTTTGTGCTTGTTGCTGTGATTACGGCTGTTCCGGCACTCTTGGCTGTTATTGTTCCATCCTTAGATACTGTTGCAACTCCTTCATTATTGCTGCTCCAGCTTACACTCTTACTGTCTGTTGTGTTCTCTGGAAGTACTGTTGCTGTAAGCTTATGTGTATTTCCTTCTATTATTCCTACTGCGCTCTCACTAAGACTTACCTCTGTGATTGGTATCAGCTTCTTTTCTACTGTTACTGTACATTCTGCGGTCTTTCCGTTTGAGCTTGTCGCTGTAATTATAACTGTTCCAGCCTTCTTTGCCTCAACATGTCCTGTTGTATCTACTGTTGCTATGTCGTTGTTACTACTGCTCCAGCTTATATCTTTTCTGTCGGTTGTGTTCTCTGGAAGGACTGTTGCTGTGAGTGTTGTTGAGTCACCCTCTGTAAGCGTTGCACTACTCTTATCAATAAGAACTTCTGTGATTGGTATAAGCTTCTTTTCCACTGTTATCGCACAGCTTGCTGTCTTTCCATTCTCACTTGTTGCTGTGATTATGGCTGTTCCGGCACTCTTGGCTGTTATTGTTCCATCCTTAGATACTGTTGCAACTCCTTCATTATTGCTGCTCCAGCTTACACTCTTACTGTCTGTTGTGTTCTCTGGAAGTACTGTTGCTGTAAGCTTATGTGTATTTCCTTCTATTATTCCTACTGCGCTCTCACTAAGACTTACCTCTGTGATTGGTATAAGCTTCTTTTCTACTGTCACTGTACAGCTTGCTGTCTTTCCATTTGTGCTTGTTGCTGTAATTACAGCTGTTCCTACGCTCTTTGCTGTTACTGTTCCATCCTCAGATACTGTTGCAACTGCTTCATTGTTGCTGCTCCAGCTTATGTCCTTGCTGTCTGTTGTATTAACTGGAAGAACTGTTGCTGTAAGCTTGAAAGTATCTCCTTCATACATATCAAGTGCTTCTCTGCCAAGCTGTACCTCTGTTATAGGAACCTCTACCGGCTGCTCCGGCTTATCAGCAGATTTTACTTCATAAGAACGAACAACTGCTTTACCAGTGTCACTGTCAAGATATGTCGCATATATCTTAGAATTACCGTAGCTTATATTAAGACCACTAATATCCTGAATAGATACATTAGTTCCAAGCTGCTGCCACTCGCCATCGACAAGTCCACTTACAAATGTAATGTTATCACTTGCAGTAGTTCCTACATATACATTATCACCATCAAAGCACAGACTTGCGTTATTAACACCCTTGTCTGTTATACTATTAGTCCCTACCTGAGTCCACTCTTTAGCAGAGTTGGCATAGTCAAGGCTGTATAGATAACTGTCTTTTACTGTATCGAAAGCAGTTCCTTTCTTAAACAAATAAAGCTTTCCATTATTATTACTTAATACAACCTCATTAGCCTGTATTGAACCATTTAATACAGCATTCCAACTGTTATCAATTTGATTATATTTTTTAATATATATATTACTCTTATTAGCTGTATCTCTGTATTCAACAAATATATTTTCATCAGCATCTACAGATATAGCAGCATTAGCCGGCATACTACTTACTGCTCCTGCTAATATATTATCAGATAAATTCTTTAATGTATTTCCATCATACTTATATGCATAAATATTGCTGTTATCCTGACTTGTATATGAAAAATATATGCCTTCAGAACCTGCAACAAGTGATACATTATCAGAATAACCTGAGGCTTTATATATATTCTGCCAACTACTTCCATTCCACTTATCTACACGTGCATAAAAATTAGTATCAAGATATGAAATATACACGTCACCATTGTAAGTAACTATAGACTTTCCATCATTAACAGCCTTAGGTCCGTCTGTAATCTTACTCCATGCTCCATCACTATACTTAAATAATACTGTATCATTTGTCGCATAACCATAGCCATCACCTATATTGGCTATAAAATATTTATTCTGTTCACTATCTGTATATGTTTCTATATCACTAAGCGAAAGTCCAAGTGTATCCGTACTTTCTGTTATCCAGCGACCTTCCTGTCCGTCATCTGCAAATGATATATCAAATGTTATTGTGTCGCCAGAAGCACTGCCTACATTTTCTATAACAATTCCGCTGTTAGTTCCATCTGAATATGTAATAGCATTGTCAGCTATACCTGCATTCTTATCATGTGTTCCATAAGATGTACGGCCGCTTTCCGCTGATAAGAATGATTTATCTAAGTTAGTATAATCTGCCTTTTCATAGCCATTAAGTATAGAATCACCTGGCCTGAATACATATGCCTTATATGGAGGACCATACATATTACCACCGATAAGAGAGGCGTTTATTCTATATATGATAAGTCCTGAACCATATATCTTGCCCTCGTATGACTTATCATCATAAGAAGCAACATCATATTTAGCCTTCTGTTTTCTGTATTCAACAACAAAGAATTCATTAGATGAATAATCTGTTCTTAATATAACCGCCTGATTATTTCTTGTATCAAATGTTGTAGAAGAAGCTGCATATATTGAACAATTCTTCTTTGACTCTGTTACTGTCGGTATATCAAACCAGCCTGAATAAGCTGACCTGAAATATGCCAGAGGATACTGGATGAACTTGCATTCCATCGCCATAATATCCCACTGGCCTACCGGTACAACACCAGAAACATTAGTATTAACATAAAGGTCTGGATATCCAAGCGTATGCATAAATTCATGTATGACAACGCCGGTTTCACTTAATCCGAAGTATGCTAAACCCTCTGGAATAACCGTATAACTGCCTATTTTCTTGGAATTAATCTCATCTGTTCCTGCATATGTTGACTTATGTCCATACATCTGTGAATTAGAATTACCCTTTTCACAGGCTGTTACAATCATAAGATTATCAACACATCCATCACCATCATAATCTACTATTGCATCCTTAGGAAATCTGCTGTCTTTAGCAAGTAATTCAGAAATCTCCTTAACCATTCTTGTATCTCCGAGGGCTGGTCCTGAAGTTCCAACAGTCCTGTCCCCATAATATGATACGTCATTGCTTAACACATATGGTTCTATCTTATTATTCTCACTGTCATACTGTGGAATAATATTCTGGACATTAAGCTGCCCATAAGAAATGTTAGAAACATACTGCTTAAGCGCTCTTGGGTGCTCCTCATCCCCCTCGAAATATTCTGTGATTTTAGGGTCTTCCTTATAACACTTCCCTAGTTCAGTTTTTTCGTGTTCATGTGTTGTATCCTTAAAATCTACAAATACAACTATGTTAGCGTATTTGCGGGTTGATACACTCTGTGTCTGCACTGTATCAGACACCTGTGCAGCCGGTGCTATACTTACTGATGTAAGCACAAGCATTACACTTAAAAATGCCGAAGCTATTCTTTTGAAATAGTTTCTTTCCATATACTTCCTCCTTTTCGTATTATGATTAATATATACTTGTCTTTTTGTATCCCAATATATGATACCAGGGTCACAAGGTCATTCACCCACATACACCTGCTCATAGTTGTGGCTTTCACCCCAACATCATAATATTATGCGGTTCACAAATTTAAAGCCCTATCATATATTATATCGGCAAATATTACACATAATCTTACCTGATTGTAATATTGCGTGTATTACTTTATCATATTTTGTTCAAATATAATTATATATACTGTTCACGGTTACAAGTAAATCTAATTTTAGATATAGTATATTATATATAAACAATTAAGTAAACAAAAAATACGCCAGAAATCAGCTTTTATACCATTCTGACGTATTTTTAATATTTGTATTATATATCTTTATACTATATTATATTTTCACGCAGATTATGAATATCATACGTTCTTAACTTGAGCTGTAACTTCTTATATTGTAATAAACCACTTAATATAATTAGTTGCTTCTTACTGATAACTTTCCTGTTACACTAGCCATTTCCAGGATATAGGTATTTACTGTGTTCATAGTAATATCACCTGACATAGCCTTATCATCTACATCCTTGTATGTATGATATATATAGCTATAATCAGAGTTAGAACCGCCAATATTGATTTTTCCTGTTTCATTTTCTATTGAACCCAATAAATTTCTCTTCTTAGTCCAGCCTTCATCTACAATATACTCTTCCTCACCTGATGAAAAATCATATGATATAGTTGAATTCCTATTAACAAAGCAATTAATGTCATATGTTATTGTAGTATATTCCCCTGGGTTAAGTTTTTCCATTATCTCTGGCTTTACAGCTAATCTGCAGTAATATGTAAGATTAGATATACCATCAGCATCATATTCAGGTACTATACATTCATATACATATAAGTAATCCTTCCAGTTATCCTCTGTAATATCTACGTCTTCATATTCTGGAACTATTACATCAGTGTAATTATCCCTGTATGTATCTCCACATACTGAGCATGTGTGTTCTGTATAACCTTTTTCTGTGTCTGTTGGCTCAACTACTGTATCTACATACTTATGCCCTGTCTTTTCTATAGTTTCTGTGTAAGTATCATTACATATTGAGCATGTATATGTCTTTTCACCATCCTCAGTACATGTTGCCTTTTTAGTTACTTCAGATGTATATAAATGATTATGCTTAACTGCAATACCATTTATTACTTTATATGTAACATCATCACTCTTTACATAACCATTATATTCTTTATTAACCATACCATTTTCAACATACCAGAGAACACCTGCACTATCCTCTACTACACCTGTATAGTCCTTATCAAGAATGCCGTTCACTATATAAGCTGTGCCATCTTTACTATATACAAGTCCTGTATAACTCCAATCGAGTACACCTTTCTTTATATAAAATGTACCGTATTCATTACTTGCAGTTCCTGTATAACTCCAGTCAACTATACCACCTGAAACATAGAACCAGTTTCCTGCATACTCTACAAGTCCTGTATAGTTCCAGTTAACTATGCCACCTGAAACATAGAACCAGTTTCCTGCATATTCTGCAAGCCCTGTATAACCCCAGTCTAATATGCCACCTGAAACATAAAACCAGTTTCCTGCATATTCTGCAAGTCCTGTATAACTCCAATCTAATACACCATTGTTAACATAGAACCAGCCATATTCGTTCTGGGCAAGTCCTGTATAGCTCCAGTCTAACACACCATTGTTAACGTAAAACCAGCCATACTCATTCTGGGCAAGTCCTGTGTAGCTCCAATCTAATACGCCATTTTTAACGTAAAACCAGCCATATTCATTGTTGGCAAGTCCTGTATAATCATAATCAACTTCATCATTAACATAGTACTTCCATGTTCCATCAGCTTCCTGCAGCAGACCTCTTTCTGTTCCATAAGCTGAACCATCCTTGAATATACCATGAAAACTTACACTATCCTCATCGCTTGTATACCATATAGCCATATCACCATACATAACTGGCTCGCACTGTGACAGCTTACCCGTCATAGTTCTTATCTTATCAGTCTGATTACCATTATTATCTACAAATGTATAATATACAGTACCCTCTCTATCGCTTCTCTTGCACCAGAGAACTAAGTATCTGTTATCAGCCATCTTAACAAGATGTGGTGTTGTTGCTGAATAATCATCACCTGTATAATCTGTAATCCAGTTTATCTTAGTATTTCCATCGGCTTTAGACTTTGAAAGTATGCATATATTTCTGAGTTTACCATTATTATCCTGGTCTATAGAAGAAGCTGCAACTATATATGCGCTGTCTGTCACTTCAAAACCACCAACTGATGCATTAGTTGTATTATCACCTGTAGTACCAGCTATATTAAGTAAAGATGTACACTTGCAATTATCTCCCCAATAGTCCATATTGGAAATAAACTGACCAGTAGTAAAATCTGTTGGATACTCTATAAGTGCTATACTTCTTGGATAAGCATCGCCATGGTCTACAGCAACAAGATGATTACCATCTGTTTTAATAAACTGATTAAATGAATGGCTTACATAACCATACGCAGAATTCATAATCTTAGTAAATGAATCCGTAATATTCATATTCTTCTCATCAACCTGTATCGTTACATTTGCCTGATGATTATAACCATCTGATGACTTATACATAGTATGGCTTGTTCTTATGAACAGATATCCATCTGATTCTGTCATTCTTAGGCTTCCAGCCTGAAATGGTCCAACTGTGTTGCAATCATATAAACCAGTAGATGTAATTCTGTTCCATGACTTATCGTACTTAGTTATTCTGAAACATTCTACATCTGCTGACTCTGATGGATTACTCTGTCCGCTTACTATATAATAAGCATCTGCACCATCATAAAATCCACCAAACTCAGAAAGTTCTGTAGGAATCTGCTTATAATCCGTAACTTGTAATTCTGAATTATAATATTCTACATAAACATTAGAACCATCAGACTGTACTCTCATAAGATTTCCATCACCAATATTGACAAGATATGCCTTAACAGGTGTTGCCCATCTTATATAATTATTGTCTGATGTCTTTACTGAAATGTTAGTACCAATAGTTGCCTCTGCATAAACCTGTGTGGTAAAACCAGACACTGCTGTACTTACACACACCGCACTGACAAATACAGCCATTGATGCAAGCAATTTCTTAATTCTTTTGTTCTTTAAGAACTTATCCCTTATCATATTTCCTCCTTTTTTTCTCACAATGCACATAATTATATCAGGGTTAAAAGGAATTATATTCCTAACTGATATACCAATATTGATACATTGCTATGCAATTCTTACAATTTCCTAAATCATAATATGCCTTGCTGCTTTATCTTCAAAGCGTTTAACCACTAAGAATACCGCTATAAGTATAATACTTTAAATGTTATATATCCAGTACTTTTAATTAATAAAGCAAAAAACACAAACCTGCATTTACATAACCATTTTCTTTAATAATGGAATTCTTCTTACTATACAAGTTATCACCATACACACAGCAGTCATTACAACAGTTTTTATAAGATTAGCTGCCAGTGAATAATTTTCTATATTAATATATGGATATATATATTTCACACACAATATCAGTAGAATATAATGTATATAATATACTCCCATTGTACACTGGCCTACATATTTTCCAAACACATTTTCCTTATTAGAACTGTAATAATCAAAACACATAAACAGCCCTATTGATGCAAGCATAACCGATATTCTTTTATATCCATTATTAAGATATATGTTATTCCAGCTCATTGTTTTCGTTTCTATATACTTTTCAAGAACAATAAGCAGCACTCCCACAACAAATAAAATAACCGGAATATATCTGTTAATCTTGTTTTTAATATCGTCCCTGTATTCATGCATAAATGCACCTATAAGAAAATATGTAAGCATAAAAGCATAATTCGTATATGGAACAAGTGTACTCACCGAACTTATATCAAAGCTGCCAAAATATGATAACAATATATTAACTGCACCAACGCCTATATCTCCTATGAAGCTTACTATAAGCATACCAAGTACAAACTTCCTGCCATCGTGTCTGAACAGAAACCATGTAACCGGATATATAAGATAAATTACAATATATGCCTTCATATACCACAGTGCCCCAAAGTCTACACCATTTATATCCGCCGCAAATAATGTTGCTCTTATATATTCGCTTACAGTATGTGTTTCGTCATATATGTTACTTTGAACGCACATATATATTAATCTCCATACTACGAACACTATGTATGTAGTTACAAGCCTTGTGAAATATCTTTTCCAGTCAAATGTTTCTTTCTTATGTAAAAGATATCCTGTTGTCATAATAAAGCATGGCACCGCAACCCAGCATATGCTCATAATTATATTGCCTGCCACCGAATCTGCCGGCAGCAGAACAAAATGACAGAAAACGACTAATAATATACACAATCCTTTTAAGTCATCAAGAAATACTAATCTGTTACTCATCCGTTGTTTCTCCAATGCTGCATTTTTAACCTGTAAATCACTTAGCTTATTCTCCATGTAATCCTCATTACATAAGAACCATAGCTGCTGCTTGTTCCCAATGAATGATGCTTGACTGTTACCTTACTATAATCCGTATAAGCACTTCTGAATTCATTATCTATTGGTGCATCCAGACTTTCTACATATATTACAACAGTTGCATTTTCTACGCCTGACTCTAATGCCTCCGACAGCTTTTTATTAAGGTATTCATAATAATCTGTTGTATTAGTGAAATAATTTTCCTGCTGTGCGTAATAATTATACTTTGTTCCATTAGCATTTATATCACTTGTATATGAATGGTCTCTTCTCATCTTTTCATCAGTGATATTAAAGTAATCATAATTTACAACGCCCGGATTATCTGGTACAGGGTCATCCCATGTAACATCAACCATATACCATTCTCCATCAAGCATAACTGCATTCCATGCATGTGCTACGCCATCGCCTTCACCCGTGATAATCTCGCAAGGAATTCCTAATATATCCATACATAACTTAAATGCACTTGAATATCCATCACACACTGCTGTCCTGTTCACAAATATTCCTTCTGCCGTATGGGATACGTATGGGATTGTACCATTTATATAATTATAATAATCATACTCTGAATTAAGAACCATATAATTATGTACAGCTAACTCCTGCTCATAAGGTGTTGCGTATGCATATGCTGCATCCAGATATGATGATAAACCATCATAAAATGCCTTTTCACTATCTGTTTCCAATACTGAAGTATCACCTGTTTTATATGCATATTCATACTTATAATACTCACTATCAGTACTAAGATTTAATTGCATTTCTATTGTCTGTGTAACACGGCCCGCTTCTATTACATATATAGTTGTTCCTCTTCTTGCATTACCAGTATAGTCAAATCTGATACGTCCATCACAATACAGCCATGAACCATATTCATTAACTCCAAAGCCTGTATATGTATAGTCAAGTGTACCATCAACCACATACCACCAGCCATAATCATTATAAGCCATTCCTGTGTAGCCCCAGTCAAGCATACCTCCGCTTACATAGAACCAGCCATAATCATTGCTTGCAAGTCCTGTATAACTCCAGTCAAGTATTCCTCCGTTTATATAGAACCAGCCGTTTTCATTACTTGCAAGTCCTGTATAACTCCAGTCTAATATTCCTCCGTTTACATAAAACCAGCCATTTTCATTATATGCAAGTCCTGTATAACTCCAGTCTAATATTCCTCCGTTTACATAAAACCAGCCGTTTTCATTATATGCAAGTCCTGTATAGCCCCAGTCTATTGTTCCATCTTTTACATAGAACCAGCCATAATCATTGTATGCAAGTCCTGTATAGCCCGTATCTACAACTCCATTCTTATAATAATACCACTTATTATCTTCAGCCATACTTAATGAATAAGTATCCTGCGCTGCCTGCACATAATTCTTCTGTCCTATACCCAGTCCCAAGCCGATACCAAGTATAACAGCCACAGCCGCAATCGTATTTTTCAACAATTTTTTCATATGAAACGTACTCCTTTCGCATAATCCATATAATAATAGATTAGCACATACAAGAAAAGAAAGCAAAACAAACTCTATGTTATTGTTTATAACAAAACTGACATATGTATGCGTAATTATCACATACATATGCCAGTTATATTTTCATTGTATATATGATGCTGTGGATCCAAGGTCTTTCAGACACTTATGAGCAGACTCATGTGGGATTAGACCTTTTAACTCCGGTATCATATTATCATAATATCAATACACTCTGGTAATCATAGCTAAAATGCTGCGATTATAGAATACATTAATTCGCAACTACCACACTACAACACCGCCAACAATATTAAATGTGTTACCATAGAACACATATGTTCCTGTGTAATCCCAGTCTACCATACCGCCTGATACATAGAACCACATTCCGTTATATTCTACGAGTGTTGTTGACCAGTTGATTGTTCCTCCTGATACAGCAAACCATGCTCCGTTGTAATATACAAGACCTGAATAGCTCCAGTCTACCATGCCGCCTGATACATAGAACCACATTCCGTTATAGTATGCAAGACCTGTATAACTCCAGTCTAACACACCACCTGATACATAGAACCATGCACCCGAATAGCATGTAAGTCCTGTATAATCCCAGTTAATCATACCTCCTGTTACATAGAACCAGTTGCCAGCATAATCAGCTATGCCTTCATAATTCCAGTCTATTACACCACCTGATACGTAGAACCACATTCCATTATAATCTACAAGACCTGTATATCCCCAGTTTACTTCACCTGCTTCAACATAGATCCATGTACCATTATAATCTACTAAACCTGTGTACTCTGTATCAACCTTACCATCTTTATAATTCTTCCATACACCATTTTCATCCTGGGCAAGTCCGTTTAAAGACTTATCTGGTTCCTTTGGTACTGCCCATGTGTCGTATGCTGTGTAGTTGTATGTAAGAGTTGCATTCTTGTATTCTTTATTATAATCACCATCTAAATCAATAGTAACATAATTCTTATAATCATTCTCTGAACCAGAATAATATACATTCTTTAAACTTGTACAGCTATTGAATGGATTACCATCCATTTTTGTTCTCTTAGGAATAGATATCTTTTCTAATGATGTCGCATTAAGGAATGTATCTGCTGCCATAGTTACATCATAATTATCTTTCTTAATCTTAACCCACTGTAAAGCTGTATCATTCTGGAATGCTCTTCCATATATATTTGTTACTCTGTTAGAAAGTTCTGCATACGCAAGCTTCTTACAATTGCCAAATGTATTATATCCGATTGATATTCCAGCATTGCCGTCTGCTATAACAACACCAAATATATCTGTATTATCAAATACACCATCTCCATAATTTGTTCCTATTGTAGTTACTGTTGATGGAATATTAATCACTCCACCTAAAGAAGTACAATTAGAAAAAGCTCCTTGTCCTATACTTGTAAGACCTTCGTTGAGCTCAAGCATTTCAAGACTGGCACAATCTTTAAAAGCATAGTCTCCAATCGAAGTTGTCTTTGATGGTAATTTTACTTCCTTAATAGCTGTATTATAGAATGCTGAGTAACCTATAGTTAAATTACCTGGTACCTCTTTGAATTCAACACTTGACAGGTTAGTATCATTAGCAAAGGCTCTGGAATCTATATTCTTAACTCTGTTTGGTAAAGATACACTCTCAAGCATCTTACAATCCTTGAATGTATTATCATATATGCTTAATAATGTGCCTGTGCTGCTATCCTTGAATTCCACTGAAGTAATTGATGTTCTTTCAAAAGCTCCTTCATAATAAGAACTACCTATAGTTTCAACTGTTGATGGTATAACTAACTTACCACTAAGATTATTACAACCTTCAAATGCTCCTGAACCTATAGTTTTTAACCCCTCATTAAGTGTTATGCTAGTTAATTCAACAACACTATCAAATGCTCCTGCTCCTATCTCGATAGTATTTTTAGGAAATGTAACATTTTTTACTGCTGTTTTTCTAAATGAATTATCACTGATAGTTAATTCGTAAGAGCCATCTTTAAATGTAACTTTTTCAAGGCTGCTGTCACCATCAAATGTGTATGGACCTACATTTGAAATATTAGATGGTAAACTAACTTCTGTTAATGACTTACAGTTAGAAAATGCATATCTGTCGACTGTAAGTTTATCTGTGCCATCTTTAAATACAACTTTAGAAATAGATGTTCCACTGAATGCTCCGCCATTATTACTCCAGTCATAATTAATTGATGTTAAAGTTGATGGCAAAGTTACTGTACCAGTAAGATTGACACATCCTGAAAATGCTGCTCCTCCAATTTTCTTAAGACCTTCGCTAAATGTAACACTCTTAATGTTAACATTATCCTTAAATGCTGAATTCTCTATTTCTGTTACATTATACCCATTAATCTTAGCTGGAATAATAAGATGAACATCTGACTGGGCTGCTGCCTCATCTGAAAGTCCTTTAATAACAACTTCATTATTATAAGAATTAACAGAGTACTTGAACTGACCATATGTAGCATCACTTGATGCACCAACCATCCCATAGTCTGACACAATCCCATACTGAGGCTGAACCGCTGGTTCCTGTGCTGCCGATACTGCTGTTACTGACGCTAATGTCATAGCAGCAACTGACAGTGGAATAATAAATTTCTTCTTCATACGCATTTCTCCATAAACTATAATATTATATGATATACTCTTTATATACCTATATATATATATCATACATATATAAATTTATTCTTTATTTATAAAATTGTCAATCTATTTATAAAATTTAATTGAATTTTTTAATATTTCCTTATACTTCTGTACCTGAGTTGTTCCTGGCACCTCAATATCTAGTTTTTTATAACAAAAAAGGCATATGTATGTGTATTGCAATCACATACATATGCCTAAGTATTTATTATACTATATTTTTTCTTTGTTTGATATTCTACAGGTCTTAAGTTCTTCATTAGCTGTATACTTCTGGCCTTTCGTACTCCGTTACTATATATTTTTTAGTAAATATGTTGCCATCAATTAAGAATTAATTAACTCACGATACTTTGCCCTGTCTTTTTCTTCTATGTCAAGTGTATCCATAGCTTCATCAACAGTCTGGTTCAGCTTTCTCATAATAGTTTTTATGCTGTCTAATCGCGCCTCTTCCTGACCTTTGAGCTGTCCCTCAATTATGCCTTCGCGCTTTCCTTCAAGTCTGCCCTCGCGTCTGCCTTCAAGTCTTCCTTCCTGTACGCCACTATCTCTGAATTCTTTCATTGCACTCCACATATGCACATCATCCTCCCTGTCTTCCTTTTCTTTATTCACCATCTTTGCCAGTTCTTTGGTTCCTGTCATCTCACTTATCATGTCGATAAGCTCTACGGATAATGACTTTTCTGAATAATTTCTTGAGATAGCGTTAAAATCTTTGTTGTATATACTATTCGTAATATCAAACAACGCTTTCACTTCGTCATTATTAAAGTCATAATCCGCTGTATCGCCTATCTGTACAAGATTAATGCGGTAATCGTTAAACATCTCCTTTACTTCATCCGGCATATCTACCATCATATCACTTAAAGATATCGGACCGTTCCACCTATGTTCTCCATAATAAAACACTATTGTTATTATCGGGTGAAACCTATCAGAATAATTTAATCCTGATAAAAACTCCTCACTAGTTCTATAACTTGCTGCTTTATTATCACTCTTATATTCAGTATTAGTTTTATTATCCGCCTTATCTTTATCATCAGTGTAAGCTTTACGCTTTTTCTTAATACTATTCTTAGTGTTATTGCTCTTGAATTCATTATATTCCTTGATATATCCAAGCGCATCATATACCATTGTTCTTAAGGGCATAGCCAGATGAACTTTTTCCTGCATCTCTAATCCTAATATATTAAATTCTACACCATTATAGTATTTCTTGACAACATCTCTGGCTCTCTTTAATGTTTCCTTATATTCCTGAACTCTGATTGTTCCCGATACATCTGTATCTATCTCCTGCAGATTTTCTGCCTTAATCACACATTTACCCTTGAATAATACCGCATTAAAAAGGTCAGCAAATCTTTCATTATTTCTCCAGAATTCTTTGACGATAATATCATCAGAAGTCCTTTTTCTTGTACTATAACTCATATAACGCCTTTCTGCAAATATGCTTTTGTAAACAAACCACATATTGAATTACTTTTTGTCTTGGGAAATCTTTTTTGAAACTGAATTCAGTTGAGATTATAGATAATTAAATATAATTCTATAAATGAGCAAATTTAAAATATTGCACAATTATGTCCGTGTCAGAAAAACAGATTTTCATAATCTATTAAAATATATCTGAGGTACA
>ERZ860508.822-NODE-822-length-21520-cov-4.791055_pt1 | contig 21520 bp, 13 predicted proteins | sample MGYA00509976_ERZ860508 | MGnify/ENA primary metagenome ERZ860508 (study PRJEB30046, sample SAMN00715242) | human gut metagenome | study: EMG produced TPA metagenomics assembly of the A metagenome-wide association study of gut microbiota in type 2...
TTTCATGCGGCATTATTTGACTCCTTTAAGAGTCAACTTTTTTTAGGACAAGACATCGTGAGAAAAAGCTCTATTTAAGGTTAAAGTTTGATCCGATCAAAGCAAAGAATTTCAATAAAAAAAAATGTATCGAAATTCATTCGAACTGCGATAAAAACAACAATATCAAGAAAAACAAAAAAAAGGTAAGTGGAATTACCGAGACAAAAATTAATCGCATTTTTAACCCAACAGGACATAGTTTTGGTGAAAAATAGGATGTTTGGGTCAAAAAGTTGTAAGTAGGGGGAAATTGATATTTAACCCTATATTTTTACGAATATTTTTTTCTCCGTGGGCATATACTCAGTCTTGCGAAGTTTTGTAAAGAAAGAGTTACGAATTGAATCGTTAGATTCGGTCCTAGGAGAAAAAAAATGAGAAAAACGCTGATTTTGACGTTTATCCTTCTGTCAAACTCATGCTTTGCCTCTAATTTTCTCGCCGGAAGCATTTACGAAAGAATTGCCAATGAAGTAGGACTGGATCCTCTTTTACTTTATTCGGTCTCAATCAGTGAAAGCGGTTTTGCACCCGCCCATAAAAAAGTAAAGCAACCTTGGCCGTGGGCCGTCTGTTCATCTCAAGGATCTTTTTTTGCTGCGTCGAAGAAAGATGCGGAAATTGAAGTTGCCAGATTAAAAAAGATGGGAATTAAATCAGTTGATGTCGGGCTGATGCAGGTTAATTTACTTTGGCACTCTAAAAAGATTGACCATAAGGAAATGTTTGACCCGGAAATCAACTTGAGAACGGGTGCAAAAATCTTAAAAAAAGCACTTGATTCAGCATCAGGCGACTTAGTAACAGGCATAGGGAGATACCACAATTGGTCCGATTCAGGCCGTCAGGCGCGATATGCCTTGAAAGTTCTAAAAACATACAAACAACTCTCCTGGCAGAAGTAGGGTAACAAAATGGATCTTCAAAAACTAAGACAAGCTAGGAAAAAGATACGGACACAAGTCGAAAGTCTCAATCACGATTTTTTCGACGTATGTCGGAATGAGAAGATTCGGAAGGACGAGGGGCCCGAAGAATCAATTTGGATTGATCACCGTTTCATTACAGAGGGTGATTATAAGTATTTTTCAGAAGAACTAACGGAACAGGGGTTTAAGGATCTGATTCGCTACGCAGATCCGTATAAAACATGGTTCGTTCCTGCTCCTATTGATCGGCATAGTTTCAATAACGGTGTGCGGGAATTTAGAACTTTCAAACCCAAAGTCACCATAAAACCGAGCCTGGAATACAGGTATTGGTCTGCCGTTTTGGAAAGTATTTCCACCTGCCCAGAGTTTGTCCCTTCAATATTTGGTTTGGAAAATTGGATGGTTCAAGACATTCTCTGTGGCTCTTACAGCATCGAAGAAGTCTGGTATTCGCTCAAATGCTACATGAATTTCTCTACCTATCTGTTCAGGCTTAGGAACGTAAATAATCGAGCGAACGTCGCCGGTTGTCTTGATGTTTTGAAGATTTATTTCCGGCTTTGCAGCTCTTACTTTGATCCAAAACACGTTTTCGCAACCTCTCAGGGATAGTTAAATTGGCCAATACAGCAGTTAGAAATACGAGTGTTGAAAGGGTAGATTCTCTTGAGTCTATGGCAGAGGCGCTTCAACTTTTTTCCTTGGGCTATGACAACGAGATCATTAAAAACGCCGTTCCTGATATTTCTGTCAAATTTCTTCGAGATAATTGTCAAACATCAAAATATCGGTTGGCAAGAGAAAAGCCGAAAGGGTTGTTTTCCCACGAAACCGTCTATCGCGATAAAAGACGTTTTATTTTTGCGACAGTTCTTAAATACTTTGAGTCGTCAGAAATGGTCACGGGACTTCTTGATAAATTGCCCGAAAAAATGAATAACCGACCGGTGTTCAAATTAAAAATTGACCTTAGCAATAGCCCGAACGCCGACGAGAAGACTCTGGGAACAACAATTCAAATAGATCTTTTATCTCTTGCTTTCGCCCGCCAAATGGTCTTGGACGGCTTCGTCGAGTCAGAGAAATTCAAGGACTCGATCCCGAATTTAAGGGAGATTTTTTACACCCTATTGGGAGTTTTAAAGGGAGATATCTTTATTGAAGAATGTCAGTGCGGGAAAGAAATTCTTGTGCAGAACGCCTATACCAGAGGAAAAGACGGTAATTTCATCCGTAATTTTTATGTTTGCCCTTGGTGTGATAACAAGCGGGATAACCGGATTGTTTCGGATTACAGAGAAAAACTTGAACGATGTTTAACTTTTCACGAAAATTGGGTGGGAGAAAGGGCTTATGAATGAGATTAAAGATGCTCTGGCGCAAACAAGTTTTAGTTTGAAGCAACTAGAAGAGTCCTTAAGAGAGTTAAACGAACTGGACGTGTACGGTGAGCGATATCCCGATGACACCTCGAAAGGAGCAGACCGAGGAGCCGTGGATAAAATCGACTTGTGGTTCGAAAGTAACAGTAAAGAAGCACAGTTGGCAATTTTTGCTGCGGTGAGAGGACTTTTGCGTTGTTATCAGCGATTGCTTTTTCTAAATGCACTTCGTATGGTGGTGGCCTTCCGCTCTTATAAACGAGATATAAGCGAACGAAATAAAGAACTTTCAGTCAAGGACAGAAGAGATGCGCTGCCTTTTCTTGTATTTGTTCAGATGAGAGAGGTTGGAATCTCTATTCCATGGAAAAGAATTAGACCTAAATGGAAAAAGGGCGGAGTAAGCAACCTGACTGAAAGCGAGTATCTCACAATAGAGCCGGGAACCTTTAAGCAAAAAGCTAATGACTTCACCGGTTCAGGTGAGCACAAGAAGTTTCTTCAAAATATCTACGATGCACATTTTGCAGGTTGCAGACGGGCTTCTGCTTTCTTGGTAGAAACGTCCCAGAAACTTTCAATTCTTGAAAAGAAAATTAAAGGCAATTAAGTCATAGTTTGGGTTTGAATAATCAGCGGAGTCCCGAGCGGCACCGCTTTTTGTTTGGTTCTTATCCAAAGCTCTGAGGCTAATAATATCTAATAAGGTAAACCGAGGGTGGTCAGTTTACATTGTGCATTGCTTAATAACGTAACCCGAGGTTGACCAGATTACATTGTGCAAGGGCCAATAACGTAAACCGAGGACGGTCTGTTTACATTATGCTTTGTTTAACAATGTAAACCTAGGGATGTCAGATTACTTTACGGAAGGAAAAACAATGTAATCCGAAGGGGTGCCGGGTTACATTGTGGGAACGAAAATACAATGTAATCCGGAGGGTGGCCGGATTACCATAATGAATGTATTCTGAGGCCCCATTTTCGGAGGGAGCTTTTTCACGTTCAACAGGCCCGAAAAACTTTAATGTCTTTCCAAAATCACAAAAAGTCTTCGATAAACTTTTGAGGTTGTGGGAGGCTAGTCCCTTCGACCTTTTGGTCACAAGGATGCTCTTTTAGAAAGTCCCGGCAATGCCGGCAAACCGCTCCACAATCGAAAAGAAAAAATAACTTGGACCAGTCTAAGTTCAAAAACAAAAATCCCGCCAAAGCGATTTTTAGAGCCTTGACGGGGAAATGCTACAAGCCGGGAGAACAATCAATAGGAAGACTAAATTTTTACCTTTAATTGACCCGGGCTTACTTCGACCTGTGTGTAATCGTCCAGGACGCAGATGAGCTTATTGGCAGCTTGATCAAAGGCCAGAATGGTGCGGACACCGCATAACTTTTTAGGAGGTTTCGTTTCTTGTTTTTCGGGTTTTGAGGTACTCTCGCCACGAGGTAAATGGGTCTCATCGGTTTCGTCCCCTTCATCATTCACAGAAGGATCATCGTAATCATCTCTTTCGTTGGTCTCGGAATAATCTTGTCTTTCTTCACCGTCCTCGCGGAAACCTTCACTTTCTTCCGGATCACTGGAATTTTGCTGTTCTACGGCAACGGCCTTTTTCCCGGGAATTGTCTGGGAGGCTCTCCAAGGATTTTGAATTGATTTTGTCTCTTGACTATCAGGCTCACTCGTTTCTTTCGGCGCTGTCGGATCATTTTCCTTCACAACGGACGAAGACTCTTCCTTGCTGGTATCAGACGTGCGATCAGGTTCGACGGATTTTTCTGCGGTGATGTCTGGCGATTCAATTTCTTTGATCTTTGCCCTAAGTGCATTCATCTGGGTTTCGGAGAAAACGCCTTCTTCGACACACTCGATACAGAAGTTTTTAACTTCATCAGGATACTTTTTGGCCAAGTTCCTGAGTAAATACAAATTTTGGTAACTCGTCGTCATCGACATCAGAGGTTCCAAAAATGCAGGGCAGTCGTAATCAGCCAGCGCATACAACTTGGTCATCTTGGCTGATGTAACACCTCCTAAAGCTTTTGCTATTTCCTTGCGTTTGATGCCGTTTCTTTCCAGATAGCGGATGGTAGAAACGAGTTCGGATACCATAAGCCCGGATCGAACTTCGTTATCAACTATTTGCAGCAGTTTCTTATGATTTTCTTCGACAGGCTTTGCTCTTACATAGCACTCGACCATAGTATTTTGGAAATCGTCGCCATAAATGAGTTTCAAAGCGCGATATCTTCTTTCACCGTTGACGAGAGTGTATTTATGAGAATGAGGATCTTCCTCCATAACCGTAAGAGGCTCTTGGAGACCCACAGCTTTGATCGACTCAGCCAAAGCTTTTAATTCTTCTTCGTCAAAATGTTTTCTCACCTGAGGTTTTACTTCGATCAGACCCAGGCTTAGTCTCAGAATCTGACCCTCCGTCCTGAGGGAATCATCCTTTGCTATGAAGCCAAACAAGTCTTTCATACTAGAGGCCATTTATTTCTCCTCTTTTGTAACTTCCGGAAGACCTAACCGGGATTCTCCGAGACGATCCATGATGGAGTCGAAAAATTCGGTTAATTCCCGGCTGGCTTTCTTATTCAAGAACCCGAAGACGGGTTTTTTGAGTTGTCCGGCTCTCAAAGTGGTAAGCCGATTGTGAATGCAGGTTGGAAATACATCCTCTCCAAGCCAATCCTTGACGTTTTCGAAGAGTTTTTCGTCAAGCGGCGAATTGCGGGGCAGATTGTTCACGACGTATCCCAAGAGCTTCAGTTTCGGCGTTGACGAGCGAATTGCGTCAACTGCTGCGCGGATGCTTCGGATGGACTCTTGAAAGTTTCCGCCGAGAACTACAGGAACGATGAGTCTGTCTGATGCCAAAAGAGGTCCTGCTACGGCTGTTCCCAAAGAAGGAGGGCAGTCGAAAATTACGTAATCGTACTCATTTTCAACTTTGCTGACGTTAGAGGCGACATTCAAAGAAGCCTCCATTGACTCGAAACTGCATCTGACGAGATCAACGTCCGCAACTTCGCTCGGGATAATGTCAATGCCGGCCTCAGTTTTGTACGGGATGACAGAACCGCATTTATCGGAAAAGAGTTCCGCCGCCTTTGTGCAATGGATACCTAGAGTTGCGAAGGTTTGACCTTCAATCCCGGTTGATTCGGGAATTAAGGTCGAGCTTGCGTTTCCCTGACAATCAGCGTCGATCAAAAGTACCTTTTTTCCGTGCAAGGCAAGCCACCTTGCGAACTGCACCGAAAGGGTTGTTTTACCTACGCCTCCTTTCAGGTTGCAGAAAGCGATTTTCCAAACTTTGTTTTGCATGAAAGTCCTCCGTTGTTCTTTCCGAAATACTTAACCGTTTAAAAGCAAAAAGGGTTGAAGTCCTGTTTTTGTATCGTTGCACTACGTTTTAGCACGAGTTGAAAAAGCGGATTGTCTCCAAAATTTGCTGCCGGATTAAAAATTGAGCGGGGAAGTGGGCAGCAATGCTTTCCCGTTTGATTTTTAGAAGGGCACGAACCTATCTGTTGTTTCTACGGTATATCCACGGAGCGGTCGGATCAGGATCAATCCAAAGTCCTGCATCGCGATTTCTGGCTGAAACTTCGGCTGCAACGTAGCGGGCTTTATCGGCCAAAGAGAGGTTTTTAAGATAGTTGCGGTAAACCCATGCAGACCCGGACTTGACTTGTTCAAAGTTGAGATCGACACCTCCGGAGATGACTTTACCGACAATGCGGCCATAGTTGTCTCTTCTGTCATATTCCACAATGACGCAAGAGCCGTATTTTTCTAGGAGATCAATGAGGTTTTTACGGGACTCACGTCCGTAGGTTTGGCTCGACTCCGGAGCATCAATGCCCTCGAAGCGAATCCGTTCTCTTTTTCCGTTATCGAGTTCAACAGTTACTGTGTCGCCGTCAGCCACGCGCACTACACATCCTTCGAGAGTAGCGGAAAAAGAGAGGTTACAAGTAAGCGCCAGTGCAAGCGCAACGAAGATCCTTGGGTTCATGTTGTTCACCTACTTTTGCTGTATGGGAATTTCTACCTAGAAAAGTTGTAGTTGTTGATAGCGTTCGATTCGTGGTTCGTCCTCTTCGATTGCAGATTTCATTGCTTCGGCAATCCGCTTTATAACCGGCACAGTGACGCTGTTCCCAGCCTGTTTGTACAAGTATGAGTTAGCGAGGTTGGGCAGTTTATAGTTTTTGGGATAGCCCATGAAATTGAAACATTCTCTTGGAGTGAGTTTTTGAATGCTGAATTTCATCCTATTAGGCCAACCTTGTTGTTATTCGTCGTCTTTTTTTAGAATGGCTTCAACAGACTTCTTTGGTTTTGTCAGAACTAAATGCTTGCCGTCTTCGGAGAGCTTTACGTTGTTTTGAAAGCCCGGAAAGTATGGCAACGCCTTGTGAAAGCAATTAACAAGTTCCTCTTTGAACTCAGAAATAGATTTTTCCTCACATCCGAAAACTTCTTGGAGCAGGACCAAAGGAAACGAATTTTCTGTTTTTTCCTTCTTTTGGAGCGAGGACCACTCGCGAGAGAGCCAAATATACAGATCCATTGCCAAAGGGGATTCCGAGAGGCTTAGGTACGTCTGAAAATTAAAGACAACCTGTTTTGCATTATTAACAAATTCGAAGAAAAGAGGATGTATCTGCAATTCCTTTCTCCATTTTGTGCTTTTGAGGTCTTGGTAATTTCTCCAACTCGGATCCCTGGCTCCAATAATCAGTAAGCGAGAGTCAGTTCCTACAACACTAGTCCCGCCCCATACGACTTCAATATCAATCAACGTGTGGAAAAATAAATTCCGTATTTGGCGATCAAACTCTCGGTCTGTCATTTCACTTCCGAGAATATTCTTAAATCTTCCCCTACTGTTTCCCAAGAAAGCAAGCGCAGAGGGAGTGTTGATAATGTAGGCAAGTAAAAGTCTAGGCAAGGTGCCGTAAGGAACTCCGTAAGGCGAAGAAATACGCAGCGTGTGAAGAGGTCTGTCTGCGACCCAAATATTGCTTTCAATTTGAGTGTGTGGGAAAAGAGAGCCTACGAAAATCTCCGGAAGATAGAAAATATCAGGTTTTTCTTGTTTCTCGTTGACCCTAAATTCGTGCTCTTCTGCTACTTGAGCCATTTCCGCCTCTTGTAGACAATTTTCACAAGGTCGCCCAGTCAAAGCGTAAATGACATTTGATTTGAAAGTTTTCTCTTTCATATCTCATTTCAAAAATTTAAGAGGTTTGTTTTTTACCAACAAGGATCTTCCGTCATTAGAGAAAGAGAGCAGATCGGAAAGCCCTGGAACAATTGCACAAACCAACTGCAAACTTTTTCTTAAGCGATCTTTGAATTTATAGAGTGGGGCCGGAGAATAAGGATCGAATTGATCGTGAAGTTGCTGAATTGTGATTGTCGCCATCGGCGCTGAGTTCATGTTTAATAAGTTAACCCTGTAAGGGAGCCAGAGCAAAAGGTCAAAAGCCAAAGTATTTTTCGTTTTTGCAAGCAGCGTAAAAAGTCGAAAATCAAAAGGCATTTTCGATTGAACTTGGATGTACTCGTAAAACCTCGGAGAAAGCGAAATTGTTCTTGTCCAATAGAGTGGTTTTTGCTCACCTACGCGCCATACATCCAGATTTTCAATAAAGACGAAATTTTCGCGTTCAGCTACGCATACTCCTGTTGCGGCATTAAGGTTGAATGTTTGTTTTTCATTTTTTGATTGTGTAAGGGTGATGCCTGTCTGCATCATTTGCATTAGAGTCAAGTGAACTTCTGTCGCTATACGTCCGTTGTAGCCAAGCCCGAGAGAAGTTAAATATTCTTTGACGGTCGATCCCAGGTTTATGACTCTTGATTTTTGTATGACGGATCTTCTGAAAAGATCAAGGAGAATCAACCTTGGATAACTTCCGGTTGGAAGGCCCAACTTACCTCCCCATAACTCATAAGTGAAACCTTGCCGATGAACGAGATAAAAGGAATCTTTTTGAGTTACGTGAGGGAAGTAGATTTGAGCGAAAAAAGGGTTCATAAAACTAATACCTTTTGATTCGTATTGCTCGGCATAAGAAGAGGGCAAGCAAAGATTATGGATTAGTGCCTCATGTCGCGGTGTGGGCTTCAATGTCCCCAACTCGCTCCTCTTTTTCTTTCCCCTTTCCTTTTCCATCATTCCGGCAACAAGCTATTCCATTCGTGATCAAAAACGAGTCTTGCACAAGAAAAAATTTGCTTTGTCATGAATAGAGACTAGTTTTGAAGTTTTCGCCACTCTCCAAAATTTAGGTCGAAAGAGTAAGAAGAATTTTTAAAAGCAGATTTAATGACGTAGTGCTACGTTTATTGTTGTTAATAAGTCGGTGGAAAAGAGAAGTTATTAACAGACAATCGCGGATAAAACTATGAACAATCGCGGATAGAGTTATGTTGAAAATCAAATTATTTCAATTTAGAAACAATATGTTATCTATCTAAAAAATTATTCCCATATATATACATATATTAATCATATTTAAAAGCATGTATAAGGCCGACAAAATTGTTGATAACTCCAAAACCGTCACGCGGCAAAAAGCTCAGTTTGTCGCTTCGCTCTTTCCCATACACAGAAAGAAGGTCTTTTCAAGCAAGGTGAAAGGAAGCCACTATTTTCCTGTACAGGATGCTGACCTACTGAAAAGGTGTGATCGAACCGGAAAAGATTTAGTTGTGGTCTTTTTCTCATAGTTCATTTTTTTCATGGTTTTAAAGGCATCCTTTGACAAGGTTTTATAAGCAGAGGCTCGCAATCCTCTTCTCTAACATGGAAGAACGGACACTCGTGCGTGCTGCCCTGTGTCGAGAACACCTGAATCCTTCTTTGTCTCGTGGAGAAAATAAGTGAAAAAGACCACAAAGTTGTTAGTGTTGGTCGCTTGTACGGTAACAATTGTTCTGACAGGTTGCAGTACGGAGCCGAAGACCAAGGTTATCGTTGTAGAACCGGAAGCGGTTATTCAGTCAAATGTTTACCTCCGTTATCCGAAGAGCGCCTATGAAAAATTGCAAATGGGAGGAGCCGCTTGGCGTTTAAACTCTTTTGAATACACACTGAACGATTCTCAGGTGCCTTTTGAAGACATTAGACCTTGCGAACCCTGCGAGCCCCAGCAAGTAAAGCAGGTAATTCAAAAACCCAAACAGGTCGTTAAGAAGACAACAAAGACAAAATCAAAGGCAAGGGCGGCCGCAGGCACGAATAAGAGCATTTATCGAACCCGAAAAGCTGCGAAAAAGACCACACCGAAAATTGACTGCAATCTTTATCGGAAATTGTGTGAGAAACCGGCCAGTGTTCCTACAACTCAGGACACCGCACGGAAAGCTGCTGAAGCACTTCAAGGCGTAAGCAACCGCGTTGTAGAAGTCAACTTGGCTAAGTAATCCTTTTTCAGTCCTTGCTCCGGTCTCGGAGGAAAGACTATGGCCTTAATTGTTGAAATCATGGCACAAGAGAAAAGCTGGCTCAGGTTCGCCCTAAAAAAAGTGGTTGAACTGTTGTTGGAGGTTAAATGGATACGACTGGCGTCCAAAACCCTTGACGACGGCTTATATCTACGGAAAACCTACACCGACAAGCTTAAGCACGAGTTCAATCTTAAATTCAATCGCGAGTATCGCTACGAATACTATTTGAAGTTGGATATCGGGTGCTCTGCTCAGCAGCTTTGTTTTAATCCGGAAACTTCGGAAACGCTTACTTCACTTTGCCATAAAACCCGGCTTATTCGGGATGCAAGATTATCCGACTGTTCCGAAACAGGATATCCCAATGTTTCCCTCGATGCAGTGATTGCATACAACGCAGGAGCTGTAAGAGCGCTTTTTGCGGCTGTGGGCCTATCCCAGGAAGAACTGGATAAGTACCTGTTGCCGACTATAAGAAGGGTAGCTGCGATGGTTCACTTGCTCCCGGCCTCGGGAGGTTACCATCATAAAGAATGCGGAGGACTTCTTGAACATAGTCTTGAGGTTGCCTGGAAAGCCGCGCAAAACGGTAAGAGAGCTTATTTCTCCGACGATCCTGCGAATCCCAATAAGGCAGAAAACCAAAGGAAGTGGCTTCTGGCAACAGTTCTGGGAGCTTTGTGCCATGACTGTGGGAAGGTCTTATCCGATGTTGTCGTAAGAGATGCTGCGCTGACCGGAGATAAATATCCGGCGTTTACCGGCACATCATTGGCCGAATGGTTGGAAGGCAAAGGGTGCAGACGATATTACGTGTACTGGAAGGGTAACGGAAAGGAGCACGAGAACCAACTGGTTCATCTGTACCGAGACTTGATTCCTGTAGAGACCAATCGTTATTTGGGCGATATGATTTCGGGAGACTTGGCTGAATACTTCAGAATGAAGCTCCCAAAAGGGAAAATGGTCTTGAATGACATCATTACCGAAGCGGACGCCGAATCTACGGCCAGAGACAGAGAGCAGGGCCATTACGACCGCAGTCAAGGCAGACAGCATGATCGTGAATGTCAGAACTTCTTTGCGGCAACAAAGAATTTGATTCTCTTCGGTTTAAGGCATAAAAGTTCTACAGGAGAATCCATTGAGTCTGAGTACAAAGGTTTTCGCATCCGAGGGTGGACGATAAATACGAGCGACAGCGCCCTCATGTACACCTTTGACGAAAAGCTTTTTGTTGATTGGAGACAGCTCCCGGAAATTCGGAAGATTCTTCGAATTGAGAACGTATCCTCCGATATTTTGAACATCAACCCGAATCGAAAATTACAAAACGAAGGTAAAAACCAAGCGGGTCCGGACTCCATAGAAAGAGAATTTGAGAAAAACGACATAGAAGGAGAATTGTTTGCGCTTCTCAAAGAACTGAAGGATGGCGGGTATGTTGATAAAAATGATTTAGGCGGTACTTACGATAATGAAACTCTGATCTGGCAGGTGGGACGTTTCGATACCGCTCAGCCCGGAAACGACATCATTACCTATAAAGCCATTTGTCTGAATGCAAAGGCGATAAACGAAATTTTCCAAGACCTGACGAAACTGCCGAGGCCGGTTCCTGCTTATGCTATTTACGATCCCAAGCACGATGAGACGTTACTGTTGTTTAAGGAGAAAGCAGCGACACAGACTTCACCAGAACCTCAAGTCTCTTCAGATACAAACGAAAATTCAGAGGCTGTTTCTGAGAACACCCAAGCAGCACCAGATGCTGAAGTTTCGTCCGCAACAGACGAATCAAACGCCCCGGATAATGCAAGCGGAGCGGCTATTTCTGACGCAAGTAACGTAACACCTGAGGAAAGCAAAGGACAGGAGACAAAAGAGGCGGAGGAGACCAAAGAATCAGCAGACGAGGGCACAGAAGAAAAGAAAGATGCGAGTTCGAGAGTAACCATTTGGGTTGATGATGCAGGTACGACACATCACAGCCCAAATCCAAATCCCGATGAAGAGGAAATTGATCCTGATGACATTCCCGACCCGACAACTTCGATCAGCGAGGACGACTCGGATTGCGAAGACGAAGAGGTTCCCGACATTAACGATGAGGACGATGCGTCGGAGGCAATGACTGAAGAAATTTCCGGAACTTCAAAAAATGAAGTAACGAAAGAAGATAACGATTCTGAAGATACAGACGAAAAAGAGGAAGCATCCGGAGATGAGTCTGAGGCTGAGAATTCCGGCTCCGGATCTGATTCTGAAGTTTCTCAAAACTCAAAAGACCAATCGGAAGAACCTTCTTCTCCTGTAGGGGAAACCAACCTGGAATCCACAGGAACTCGCTACCGCAAGCCATTGAGCGGAGAGTCAATGGAACTTAACCTTGGCTTGTCAAACAATTTGACCAAGCCTAAAAGCCGCCAGCATAAACGCAAGAAAGCCGTTAAGAACGAAACTCCCAACGTAAACTCAGCCGCCAACCCGAACCCTTCTGTTAATTCATTTGATGTTCATAATCCTTCCTCCGGAGAAGCGGAGGGGACGGCCGAGCAGTCTGGGGAGAAACCTTGCGTCAACCTCTCCGAGTCTTCGGGGAGTGCCCAGTCTTTAACAAAAGGGACGAAAAAGTTCGACGCGGCTAACAATGAAGCATCCGGGGAAAATAACAAAAGCGAAGCTGACTCGCATTCCAAGGATTCCGGAGAGCAGCTTGGCAATCCTCAGGCCGAAGATCAGAGCCAAATCCCGAGGAGAGGAGGCGCTGAGGTTTTTTTAGAATCGCAAAACTCAGCCGCGCCTCCTTTCTCCTCTCCTTCAGTGCCAAATTCCACATCTTTCGACACTAACGCGGCAAACGAAGAAGCAGAGATCCAGAAGGTAATTGACCAATATATGGGAGCGTCTCCTGGATTGGAGGAAATTACAGGTTATTGCCCGACATTTGACGATGGCTACGACGATGTGGCTTTCTACGAACCCGAGCAGCCTTATATCGTGAAATCCCGTCCGTGGAAACTTAACATCTTCTCCGCCAAAGATGAGCATGGGCGCAGCGTGCAGTACAAATTTGATCTCAAAGGCGATGAACCCGAAGCTGACTGGCGGGCTGAGGTTTTAATTCCTGACGGTTTAACTTGGCCTTTTGAGCCGAATCCTAGGTATCGCATCAAACATCAGGATGTTGTCGTTCGCAAAAGCGTTAAACGAGTAGAAGTTAACGTAAAACCAGCGGAAAATCCCGCTCTTCCGCTAGAGGAAGAAAACGATACGCGGTCTTCGGAGAAGATCGAATCTCCCGCACAGGAACCGTGCAATGGTGCCGGTACGGTTCTTTCCGAAACTGACGCTTCTGACATTGAAACGGTAAACCCGGACGGATCGAGGGTCAAACGCTACCCCTTTGATTTGGAAGTAGGCGAAAAGATGTCGCTTATAGACTTTATTTCGGCCTTAACAGAATCAATAAACAGCGGACGGGCGTCCCCTTCAATAACGCTTCCTTGTTTTCCTGACAAGGGCTACTACATAACGATGGATCAACTTAAAGAGCTTGCCTTTTTAGCCAGCGGAGGCGACAAGGATGCTTCGGAAAAATATGCTTCTTGGATTCCGGCCAGAGTTCAATACGGATCGCTTTTTTACGACCGCGATTTGCAGTGCATATACCAAAAAAGAGGTAAGAAATAAATGGCTTTCAATTCCGACGGTTATTCATACGAGATGCCTTGGAGACAGAATTTCGAGGCTCGTGCAACATTAGGTTATTTGGCAGGAATTGCAGCGGCGGGCGTTTGTTCGGTCACGACGCCCATGCCCGCAGCTCCTTTTTTATGGATGGGAGCCTTTTGTGCCGCATCCGGGGCTTGGTGTGCAGTGGGTGCTTATCGCGTCTGGCGAAGAGTCAAACTTTTGAAAGGCTACCCGTTCTCTTTCGCAACTGTGGAAGATATGAAGGAGAAAGCTCACGACTCGCGCCATCAGGACGAGCAGTACATCGGCAGAGGTTTCATTTGGGAAAACCGCCATGCGCAAGCTGCTTTTGAGATTACAAAGTCCGACTACTACACCACATTTATTTCCGACGGAGGCTGTGCCCACAATTTCGGTATGGGCTGGCTACACGGAATGGAACCGAAGGAAACAGACCTTTGGCAGCTTCTTGCACACACCAACGGTCATACTTTGATTACCGGTGTCCCGGGTTCAGGTAAGACTCGTCTCTTCGATATGCTCATATCTCAAGCAATCAGCAGAGGTGAGGGCGTCATCATCATTGACCCGAAGGGCGACAAGGAATTGCGGAGTAATGCGCTCAGAGCTTGTAAGGCCAACGGCATTGAGCACCGCTTTATTTGGTTTCATCCTGCGCACCCTGACGAATCGGTGGCTCTTGATCCCTTGAAGAACTTTACGAGAAGTACGGAAATTGCTTCCCGTATCACTTCCCTCATGCCGTCCGGAGGCTCAAGCTCCTCTTTCTCATCATTTGCGTGGAACGTGCTCTCAAGCATCTCGGACGCAATGATTTTGTGTGATGAGAAGCCGTCTCTAGTAAAACTCAGAGGGTATGTGGAAAATGGTGTTGATGAATTACTTTGCCGCGCCGTAAGGTCTTATTTGGAACATCTTCCGCCGGATCAGAAAGACTACCTTGATGAGTTGGACGATAAGATCGACCGTCTCGAAAGAGCATACGAAGGGTTGAAAGCTCAGAATAAAACCCCGTCAGTACCTCTTCACCGTCGTAAAGCGGAGATTCACGCCGAATACTACAAAGAAAATGTTGCCAAGGACCATCCCAGCAGAGAGTTGAGCGGTCTGTTAAGCATTTTTGAACACGATCAGGCGCACTTCTCCAAGATGATTACGAACCTTCTTCCGTTGCTCGGAATGCTCACCAACGGGAAAATGGGCGAACTCTTGAGCCCGGATGATTTTCCGAATCCGAGGCCAAAGTTCGATTCAAGCTCCATCGTCAACGAGCAGTTTGTCTTCTGGCTGGGATTAGATTCCCTCTCTGACGCAGAAGTTGGGCAGCGGGTCGGCGCTTTGATTCTTTCCGATCTGGCAAGTGTGGCGGGCGCTCGCTTCAATTTCGTTGATCCCGACAAAATGCGCCCGGTAAATATTTTTGTGGACGAAGCTGCGGAAGTGTTGAACGAGCCGTTCATTCAGCTGCTCAATAAAGGCCGCGGAGCTGCGTTGAGACTTTACGTTGCTACACAGACAATTGCCGACTTTGCCGCAAAAATGGGAGGTGCAGATAAAGCCAATCAGATTCTCGGCAACATCAATAACAAATTCGCCCTGAGAACTACCGATTTGTCCACTCAGAAATATTTATCCGAGCATATGCCAAAGACGGTAATTCGTTATGTGACACGGGGGCAGGGCGTAGGAGGAGCATTAGATAAACCGCTCATGCACTCCGGACATTTAACGGAAAGCCTTATGGAAAAAGAGGTGCCGCTTTTTGCTCCCCAGTTTTATGCGTTACTTCCGAATTTGGAATATCTGGCGTTCATTTCCGGCGGTACTACCGTAAAAGGCAGAATACCCATCGTTGTGGAAAACAAAGAAAAAATCAAAGAAATCAGGGAAAAGATCGAAGAGACTTACCGCGAAATCAATTCCGTGAATCCTGAATCAAAGGCGGGACAGCATGGCGTCAAACTCGAAGACGAGGATATGAAGAGTCTTGAAGAGATGACGGAGGCACCCTCTTGGGCTGTAAGGGAACCTCAATCCGACAAAATGGGGAGAAACTAAATGCCGAGTTCTCAATCGAAAAGCTCCAAATACGTTTGGCTTTACATAGCCCTGATTGTTGCAATGATGGCGGTGGTTAAGGTAAGCACCGTTGAAACCGCTATGAAAGCCGAACACAGGCTCGTCACTTCAGCTCTTGGTCAGACAAGTTCCGATTACGTTTACAGTCATGCTGCTGATTGGTACAGAACCATAGCTGTGGACTGGGAAATGCACCGGACGCTCGAAAATATGTTCATACCGACCGATGAAGAAAGAGCCAGATCAAAAGGCTTGGAAGAGTTCGGGAATTACCTTTTCAAGTATATGCACGAGCGTCTCGAAGCATTTTGGCGCGGTCTTTATATGCTTTTTACTCGGATGTGGGTCTTGTTCCTCTGGCTTCCGTTTATTCCGATTGTTGTCTTCCCGGCAATCAATCACGGCTGGCAGATTCGTAACATCAAGCGAACTAATTTCGATTATGCGTCGCCGACGAAACACATCTATGCTGTTGCGACCATCAAGGCTTTGCTGGTTATTCTGCTCACGCTTATCGTAGCCCCGATCCCCATGACGCCATTGATCTATCCGGCAATTCTTATGATTTGCGGAATTTTGGCATCAGTTTCTGTGGCAAATATTCAGAAACGGTTGTAATTGGGTGAGACTAAATAAGTAAAACCCTTAGAAAATTGTTGATCAACAACTTTTTGTATAAAAAGGCGAGAGGCTTTTTAACACCTCTCGCTTTAAGTTAGGCCCTGACCTCTGGGGCCACCCAAGGAAAATACTACAAAAATTAGTGATTAAAAGCGGAATCTTGCCTCGATCTTAAAAAGGTGATCCTGCTTGCCTTTTGCACCGCCGATGAACCCGTAGCCGGCTCCGAGGGTTGCGCGTCCTTTTTCAGCTTGGACGCCAATGCTTACCTTAGTGCCGAACTTGCCGGAGAAATCTCCTTCAACGCTGTCCGATGCTCCATAGCCGTTTGTAAGCTTGGTCTTTACCTTTGTGTCACCGAACTGCGGAATAAGAGAAACATCAGCTTGCGGTCTGACCATCCAGCCGGAGGCAGTCGGAAGGTCAGCCCGGACAGCCAAACCGATGGGCATTTGGAACGTGTCGGCAGAATTGGCTTTATTGCTCCATACCTTCTTTCCCTTGACTTTGGTGTCAAATTTGTCGGCTTTTGACCATACGTAGCGAAGACCTGCGTGCGGAACGATATTGGCTTTACCGGCGGGAATAGTCGCTTCGGCACGAGCACCGAGACTGAACATATTCGTCTTGACATCCGCGTCAGCCTTATTGAATCCGGCTGCATTGATCGACTGAGTAATATCAGAGGAGTTGTGCATCCAGCTCAATGTACCGATGAGGTTGACCTTTTCGACCGGAGCGTAAGCACCGTAGGCATGCAGACCGAACGAGTTGTACTTGTTCTTTGTCTTCAGAACGTCGCCTGTGGAGTCAAGCGAACCGTGGTTATAACTGAAGGCGCCACCCAGAACAATCGGTTTTCCTTCAAGTCTGCGGTCAAAACCCAAGACAAGACCGAACGAGTTGGTATCGAAGCCATGCTTGCTTAAGCTGGAAGAATTAAGGCTCTTGTACTTTTGTTTGCCGCCTTTCACGTCAATCCAGAGATCTTTTCCTCGATCTTCTTGGCGCATCAAACCGTTCAGGAAAGCGTCTCCGGCCATCGACAAACGACTCTCAAGAGAATCTACCGCTGTGTTGAGGTCTTGCAGCGATACGGCAGTCGCACCGCCGACGGTGAGGATATTCGCTGCGGAATTAAGAAGCTTCGTCTTATTCGCAACGGACAGTTCTTTGTCCTTCAGAACGTTAAATGTAAAACCTTCTTCAGCTTTCTTGATTTCGCTGTTGGCGATATTAGGAATGATCAGATCCGGATAAACGGTCCTTACGTCAGAGAGGGTTGCTTGAACGCGAATCTGAGAAGATTCATTCACAAGCTCAAGTTTCCAATTGACGCCCGTACCGTCTTGAGACAAGGCAATCAATTTCTCGCCTGTCCAACCGCCCGTCCAGCCGTTGGCATCCGTGTTGCCGGTTGTGTCATAACCTTTGACGATAGTGTATTCACCAGAATCCTTGAGGTTGCCAAGAACCAGAGTCGCGGTCGGATCTACGGTAACTTTGGCATTTTCGTCGTTTGCGGTAAATGCGCTCTTTCCGTTGGTGAGGATAGAGGAGTCAATGACGGTTGTTGATCCTTTTCCGAAAACAAGGCTGCCGTTGCTGAGATCGGCATGATCCTCCTCACTTGTCCACGTACCGTTTCCTACAGCGATACCGCCGGCGGAAGTTGTAGTGATGTTTTGTGTAACGGTCAGGCGTCCTGTTCCAATCGGAGCACCGATGCCGGCTGCAAAATCAAGAGAGTTGGCACCAAGTCCCAGGTCGCCGTCTTCCTTTACAAAGTAAGGATTGTTCAATTTCGAAACCTTTGCAAATTCAGCTTTGCTGTAGGCATTTTCAGATGCAGACTTCAGCATTGAATTTTTACCCACGACAATCGAGGTTCCCGTCACATCAGCATTTGCCACTTTGAGTAAGCCTCCTGTGACGTTAAAGATTGCATCTTTGACAATCAGGTTGGCTACCGCCATCTGTGCTTTGTTTTCGAAAAGACCTTTGTTTACTGCAAGGCTATTCCATTCGGAAGTTCCTTCGTTGTAGAACTCAGCTCCTTCACCGACGGTAAGAGCGTTGCCCTTGTCCTTTCCGAGGTTCGCGTAGGAGGCGTCTTTGCTGATTTCGAGCGTGCCGAAAGAAGCGCTTCCACGATTTTCCAGATTGCCGAGCAGCTTGGCATCGGCAGAAGAGGCGTTAAGAGTGCCATCGTTTACTGCAGCGGTTGAAGCCGCGACCGTGAATCCCGATTTCGCTTCCAACGATCCTTTGTTATCAAGCGTGCTTCCTTCATTGATTTCGATATTTTCCCAAGAGGAAGCGCCAGAGTTGTGAAGAATACCGTTGAGAACCAGAGTTTTTCCGTTTGTGTTGCCTGAATTGACCAATTCTCCGTCAGGGGAAATCTCGGCAGACCCGACAGTGAGGGATTTGTTGTTAGTGAGGTGTCCGGAAATCTCCAAACCTTCGGCAACATTGAATGTCCCGGCATTGGAAAGCTCACCGGAAACAGAAACGTTAGCAAAAGATGCTTTTCCGCTTTCCGAATTCTTAAACACTCCGGCGTTATTCAGCAATGAAGCGTTGACAGTTCCGCTGTTTTCGAAAACGGCCTGTGCCTTGTTGGTCAAAACGTTGCTCTTGGTTTCACCTTCATTATGGAATGAGCCTTCGTTGATTGTTTCTGACAGTGCTGAAGTATCAAAAAGAGCGTTTGCTTTATTGGCAACAGTTCCCTGCTGGACGAAAGAGGCTGCGGTTCCTGCGTTATCTTCCAGTTCGAGTTTTCCGTTGTTTGTCAGGGTCCCATTTTTATTAACATTGAGGATGTTAACGTGCAGCAAAGCGTTGGAAGCAATGTCAGCTTTACCGCTCAAGTCAACATTCCAAACAGCAAATTCTCCGTTCTTGAGGTTCAATGAGCCTTTTTCTTGGAGTTCGGCTGAGTTGATCCAGCCCACGGATGGTGTATCAGCTCCGTGCGTTCCAAGAGTGAAAGTTCCTTCTGTAACGCAAACGCGGCCTCCGTCAGAGGAATCCTTCAGGAGTTTTCTTGTTTCATCCCGGTAGGAAGCGTCAGGAATAGAACTGACAGAGTTGCCAACCAAGACCAATTCCTTACCACCCGCAATAACCACAGAGTCAGCTGAAGCGATGTCTTTGAATCCCATGCTCGCATCAAAATGCTGACCGGAAGCAGGGGATGATCCGCCGACCTGCAAAGAAGAAACGGGAGATGTCTCGTCAGCGCCGTTATAGAGCGTGACTGTATTGAGAACGACGGGAGCTGAATTCGATGCTAACTGTTTCGCGCTTTCAATATTGAAAACACCGGCCAGCGTGCCTAAGAAGTTAACAGTAATACTCTCAAGTCGTCCGTAAACTTTTTGAAGTTCTTTTGCAACGCTCGAAACAAGTTCTGCTGAATAATGGGCGTCATCAATAACGAGGTTGCCGCTCTCAAGCGAAAGGCCGCTGCCGATGGAAGATTTGACGGCTCCGACAGAAGTGGAAACCAGAGTGCCCACCGGGAGTTCAACCGTTTGGCCGGGAGCGGAGGCGTCAATCTTAATGGCCTCACTCGTTGCGCCTGTGAAAAGTTGATTGCTGGAAGTTTGAAGGGCACCGCCTTTCAAATTGATAGTGGGTTTGTTGCCGTTTAAGCTGATTTTGTCTACATCAAAAACCGAGCCGGAAGCAATGTTAACCACGGTTTCGCTTGTGATTCCATCTGCAATAAGCTGTGTCAGAGAATCTTTGTACTGATTCTTTGTATCCGGAGAGTCAGAGTCATTGATGGGCGGGACGCTGTTTAACCCGGAAATATTGTAGGTGTTGTTTCCGAGCGTTCCTCCAATATCGACGGCGTTGATTGTTCCAGCAAGAAGGTTAAGAGTGGAGGATGTGAACCAGCCGTTTTGTGTCGATATTCCGTTCTTGCCGTGTTGAGTATAAGTAACTCCTTGCGCCTGAAGATTATTGGCTTTAATGGAGCCGTTTTCTTCTACAGTGATAGAACCCCCGTTGGCGTTGAGATTCGCGGCATTGAGGGAGCCGTTTTCTACGGTGATCGAGGCTCCATCGGAATTAAGCGTTGAAGCGCTCAAAGGGTTCCGGCTGATTACGATTTCCGAACCTTTTTCAGCAGTAAGAGCGGAAAGATTGGAATCTACGTAAGAAATGAATTTTCCTGTAGAGGAAAGAACCAGTTCCGGAGTTCTGATGCCGCCGGCATTTGCCAGGCTCCCACTGACAGTGATAGCCGAATTGCTCTGAATCGTGCCTCCGTTGTCAAACGTATCTTCTTTATCGAGGAAAGAAGTCCCGTCTTCGAGTGAAAAGGTTCCTGTGTTATTTGTAGTCTTTGCAGAATAATAAGAATTGACGGCAATAACTCCGTCGTTGTTTACTTCCTTAGCCTTGAGAGTCGTTGCCGAAAGGGAACCGTCGGTTAAAGTCTTCACAGAAGCATCCGGGCTTGAAAAGTCGCTCAAAAGAACATTGCCTTTGCTGACTGTTAAAGACTCTGCTTTCAGAGAACCGTTACGAAGATCCAAGGCATCCGATTTGTTGGCAAAATTGAAATCAACATTCTTAGTGCTTAAAGAACCCGAATTCATTTTCAACGAGTTGACATCTTTCAAGCTCAGAAGATTCTTTACTGTGGTTGTCCCGGCATTCTCAAAAGTAGAACCGGTTTCCAAAGCTAGATCGTAAAATTCCGCAGCATTGTTGTTCTTAAAAGTACCCGAAATTGTGGAGGGACTGGTTGAGCCGGAACTAAGCTTAATATTGCCGTCGTTTGTGACAGTTGAACCGGCTTCTGAAATCAATGCTGCGAGTGTTGTGACAGCCCCTTGGCGGTTTTCGAATGTTCCGCTGTCTTTCCCATCATTACCGTCTGTTTTCAATAACAAACTTTGGAGAGCAAGAGCAGAGCTTTCATTTACGAGATCTCCTGTTACATTAGCGTTTCCTGTTACAGTCAGCGTGCCCTTATTTGTGAGGGCGCCTCTTATTTTTAAGTTGCTGCCCCCTATTGAATTACCTTCAATGTTAAGTTCATTGACTACTAATTCGGCACCTTTCTGATTTACGGAAGGAATGTCGGCTAAATTGGTGTGTGCGCCCTCTCTAAGAGTCAAATTACCGATCCGGGCTGAACGTTGATTTTCAAGATATCCGGAAATATCAACTTTTTCAGCTGTCAACTCTCCTAAGTTAAGGAACCTCTGCACAAAAGGTGGGTGATATGCTATAATTAGCACACTACC
>ERZ860508.823-NODE-823-length-21516-cov-3.591818_pt1 | contig 21516 bp, 25 predicted proteins | sample MGYA00509976_ERZ860508 | MGnify/ENA primary metagenome ERZ860508 (study PRJEB30046, sample SAMN00715242) | human gut metagenome | study: EMG produced TPA metagenomics assembly of the A metagenome-wide association study of gut microbiota in type 2...
CTGACATTATAGGCCCAGCGTTCTATGATCTTCATAAATATGTTAAGACTAATGCATATACACATTACTGGCTTAAGGGTGGACGTGGTTCCTTAAAATCTTCTTTCATTGGTACAGAGATTCCTTTAGGGATTATGAGAGATGCGAAACGTGGTGTAATGAGTAATGCCGTTGTTATCAGACGTGTAAAGGACACTTTAAGGGGTTCAGTCTATGAACAGATCAAGTGGGGCATATTCATGCTGAAGGCTGAAGAAGATTGGGATATACCTGAATCTAAGCTGCAGATGACATACAGACCGACAGGACAACAGATAATATTCAAAGGTGCTGACAATCCTAAGAAGTTGAAATCTATCAAGGTGTTTGTCGGCTATGTTAAATACGTATGGTATGAAGAATGCGACGAATTTGAGACTTATGACAAGATAACCAATATCAATCAGTCTCTTTTACGTGGTGGACATGAGTATTGTGTCTTTTATTCTTTCAACCCTCCTGAATCACAACGTAATTGGTGCAATAGGCAAGTTCTAGTAAAAAGGGATGATACATATGTCTCCCATACAACTTACTTACAGGCACCTCCTGAATGGCTTGGGGAGCAGTTTCTAATTGAAGCCAACCACATGAAGGAGACAAAGCCTGATAAGTATAGGCATGACTATCTAGGTGAGGTAACCGGTACAGGTAGTGAGGTTTTCACTAACCTCGATATACGTGAGATAACCGACGAAGAAATACAGGTATTCGATAGATTAAAAAACGGATTGGACTTTGGTTATGCTGGTGACCCATTAGCATATGTCAAAGCAAACTATGACAAGACGCGCAGGCGTCTTTTTATTTTTGGTGAAGTATATGGAACTAGACTATCAAATGCCAAGGCCGTGAAACTCATAAAAGAGATTAACCCACTCAATAAGCTAGTCACTGCTGATTCAGCTGAACCAAGAACCATTAATGAATTCAAGTTATTAGGTCTCAATATCATCGGTGCAAAGAAAGGCGCTGACAGTGTAGACAATGGAATAAAGTTCCTTCAGGACCTAGATAAGATAATTATAGATCCTATTAGATGTCCCAATGCTGCACGTGAATTCAATGACTATGAAATTGAAATGGATAGAGACGGCAACCTTAGAGGGGACTTCCCCGACAGAAACAACCACACTATAGATGCGGTTAGATATGCTATAGAAAATGAAATCCTTATGAAGAAGGCAAGAGCAGGAAAGAGGAGATTTTAAAAGATGTATTATACTTTCACGATTCCACGAGAAAAATTCGACGAGACAAACATAGACAGAAGCATGATCCTTCGTCTCATTAGTAAGCATTATAGTATTCGTGCTCCTGAGATATTGAAAAATGTCGGCTATTACTTTGGTAAGCATGCCATCATGATCAGGAAAAAGAAGTTCAAGAACCAGCCGAATAATAAGATCATGGTAAACCACGCTAAAGATATATCAGATACAGCAACGGGCTATTTTCTTTCAAACCCTATCACATTCAAGAAGAATACAGAAGACGGCAATATTGACAAGCTGACAGGTGCTTTCGTTGATGCTGAAACAGATGATACAGATTCATGCAATGCTATCAATATGTCACGTGCTGGTGTCGCTTATGAGTATGTTTACTTATGTGAGCATGAAAGCAAGCTGATGACCAAGACACTTGACCCATTGTCAACATTCAAGGTTTTCGATTCCTCAATTGAACAGCATGAACTATTCAGCGTTTACTATTCGATTGAAAAAGATGATTCTATTGACAGGTTCAATATCATCGCAACAGTAACAACTGAGAACTATGTCACAAGAATGGGAATCACATGCAATGAAGAATTCGAAAAAGGCGAGTTTTCAGAACTAGGTGAGCCTTACCCACATTTCTTAGGTGAGGACCCTATCATTGAGTATAGAAACAACATGGACTGCATTGGAGACTATGAACAGCAGATTTCTCTTATCGATGCATACAATACATTATGCTCTGACAGAATCAACGATAAGGAGCAGTTCATTGACGCGGTGCTTGTTGTTTATGGTGCTCTTTTAGGTGATGACGATGAAGAAGCAACAAAAGCGCTCCAGGCTATCCGTAAGAATGGTGTTATGGAACTTCCTGCTGATGCACGCTCTGAATATCTGACTAGAACATTTGACGAGAATGCTGTGGAAACACTCAAGCGTTCAATAAAGGAAGATATCTATTCACTTTCTCATGTTCCTAATCTGACAGATGAAAACTTTGCTGGCAACAGTTCAGGCATTGCTATTCAGTACAAGCTTTTAGCACTTGAGACCCTCACCAAGACAAAAGAGAGATATTACAAGAAAGGGCTCAAGAAGCGTATAAGAATGTTCTGTACTTACCTCAATCTAAAGGCGATTGCTGCTGATCAGTCAATGATTGAGCCTGTATTTACAAGAGGATTACCACAGAACCGTCTTGAATTATCACAGATCATTACGAACCTTAAAGGTGTTGTATCAACTAAGACACTTCTTGCACTTCTTGACTTTGTTTCAAACGTTGATGATGAAATGAAAGAAGTCAAGAAAGAACAACAGGAAGCACTTGAAACACAGAAGCAATTATTTGATACCGGAAATCAGAATACTCCTCCAGAAGATGAAGAAGAAACAGATGATCACAAGGAAGATGGTAATAATAATGATGATGACAAAGACAAGGAATAATAGTGCTCTGTTATGACTAACATCAAAAATATAAAGTACTGGGAGATGCGAGAAGCAAGGAACATGTACAAGGATATGCAGTTAGCCGAGGACTGCGCCAAGGAGTTGAGCGTAATCTATAGCAAGGCTGCAATCTACACTGCCAAACAGATTGAGGGAATATTCAATAGATTCGCTTCAAAGCATCATTTGACAAGAGACGAGGCTATTAATCTTCTTTCAGAGGCTGACAGCAGAAATTTCAAAAAACTGCTTGAAGCATACAAGAATAAGACAGGTGCCCAAAAAAGAGAGGTGCTAGCAGAATTGGAAGCCCCAGCATACAAGAACCGTATGAAGAGGCTTGACGATATTAACAAGTCAATTAATAGGCTGATTAATGCCGTAGCATCCAAGGAAAGAGATGCTATAGGGAAGACAATGCGACAGGTCTATGAAAGCAGTTATCACCATGCAGTATATGAAGCTGCAAGAATGAGCGGTCTAGATCTTCAGACAGGCCCTATTGATGAAGGCGCTCTTGAAACCATTCTAAAAAAGAAGTGGTCAGGTCAGAACTATTCCGAAAGAGTATGGAACAATACTCAGAAGTTGGCTGATGCACTAAAAGAGGAACTTATGATAGGAGCCCTCACAGGAAAGACAGAGAAGGAAATGACCGACTCAATCAACGAACAGTTCCTATCAGGTAGAAATAAAGCTAGAAGACTTGTAAGAACCGAATCGTCATACATTCACAATGAGGCGCACTTTCAGGCTTACAAGGATTACGGCATAGAGGAGTATAGATTTGTTGCAACACTAGACCTTAGAACGTCTCAAATTTGCCGTGAGAGGGACGGAAGTGTATACAGGGTTAATGATAAGAAGATAGGTGTAAACGCCCCTCCAATGCACCCATGGTGTCGCTCTACGACTATTATGAATCTTGACGATGAAACTATGCATAATCTAGAAAGATTTGCAAGGAATCCTGTAACAGGTGAAAGAATGAAGGTCCCAGCGGATGAGACTTATAAAGAATGGCATAAGAGAATGGTTGAAAAGCATGGTGCTGAAGCAATCAACACTGCTGAGTAGTCAGCTAAGAATTATTCTAGTGATAAGAAACAGCAGAAAAAATACATCACTCCATTTGATAAGGAAAATATGTCGTTATCACAATTAGAATTCCAAAAATCGAAGAATAAAAATAAAGAGGATTCGAAGAATAAAAAGAAACAAGTATTGAAGAATCTAAAAACTCATGTTAAAGATGCATCGTTTTCTATTGGCCAAGATAAAATGGTTCCTGTTAAGAAAGAGGAAAATACCAATACAAAATCAATTGAAAAGAATGATAAAAAATTAGATTTGAACAAAAAACCAGAAAGAGAAAGGATTATTTCTGAAAATAAAAAAGATAAAATACCTGAAACTACAATAGTCGCATTGAATAATGCTGTGAGAATGAATGAAATAGATCCGGACATTGCTAGAAGAGAGTTAACAGTTCTTTTGCCAAGCAAAACGTATATAGGATTAAATCCATTTACCGGAAGAAAAATATACATATATGATAAAGACTTTTCTTATTTTATAAAAAAACATGTAACTGATGGGTCTCTTGATATACAGGACCTCATGACAGTAAATACCATACTAGATTATGATATGGCATTTATAGCAGAAGATGGTGAGAGTTATTCATTTGTGAAACAAGCAGAGCGAAAAAATGGGGCTTATGATATTGTTCTTAAATATATTAATGATGAAGAGGAAATTTTCCATTTCAACTATAAGAGTAAAAAATCTGCAGCTAAGAACATAAAAAGGCTTAAAAAGAAAATGAGTTTATTGGATGTGAGAAATAAAAATATATTGACTTATTTAGATTTAAATGATTTAATATCAGTAGAAAAGGATAACTGATGTAGAAAAATCGGTCTCGTCTAACACGCCGTATATCTAATTAGATATATGCCGGATGAGGGATGCCCATTCTTAGAAATGGTTCGACCGCCCCTCCAGTTATCCTTTTTATTTGATTACCATTACGCAAATCGACTAAAAGAATAGTCGTTTTTTTTCTTTTATACAATCTCAAGGAAGGAGCACAGCATGGCAAGGGATGATTATCATGTAATTGTTTATCAGATTCTATCCTACCTGTATATGCAGCTAAAGCAAGGAAAGGATATTGATGCATCACTCATAAGACATGACAGTAAATATCTGCAGATCAACAGAAAGTACTGGACTTATGTCATTGTGAATCTGTTGAATGAGGGATATATCAGTGGGATAGTAATTGACCAGGATATAGATGAAAACATAGAAATATACAACCTTGATAAATGTGAGATTACACCCAAAGGAATAGAATACCTTACTGATAATTCAACTATTGAAAAAGCCAAGAGATTTATGAAAGACTTGAAAGACATACTACCGTTCGTATAAGCCGACTATCTAGTCGGTTTTTATTTTGCCCAATTTCAAGAAAGGAGAACCATATGGCTGAAGGATTGAAACCACATCATCACCAGTACTTTGAGTATGACTGTAAAAGTCATTTTGACAGCCGTAGGCACGTCATTGTCAAGAAGGTGACATATATGTGCATGATATGCGGAAAACTCTCACACGAGACATATGAAGAGTACTGTCCGCCTCCCAAGGAAAGAAAACCTAAAGCATTGATGAAATACAGAAGCAGACAGAAGAGCGGTTGATGTTCTTCTTTTTTTTCTGTCTGTCCATAACGTGCATATGACATTAAAAGGTGCATGGATATAACAGTCATACGGACTATAAACGGAGGAATTAAAGTATGGAATACATTAAGAATATGATGCCTTTGAATCTTCAGCTTTTTGCGGAAGAAGGGGAAGAGGGGGAAGATGATACAGGCGACGAAGGGAATCCAGATAATGCGCAGTCAGGTGAACCAGAAGATGATAAAGCCAAAGTAACAACCCTCACAGAAGACGATGTGGATAGAATCGTCAAGCAGAGACTTGCCCGCGCAAGAAAGAAGTGGGATAAGGAACATACGGAAGCTGAAAGGCTTCAAAAGATGACAGATGATGAAAAGAAGCAGTATGAAGAAGACAAGAGAAAAGAAGATCTTGACAATAGAGAAGCAGCAATTACTCGTAGAGAACTGACTGCAGTTGCCAAGGAACAGCTTAATGCTGCAGGAGTACCAGCAGATATGGCTGATTTCATTGACTACACTGATGCTGATTCCGTAAATGAATCTGTCAAGAGACTCTCTAAAGCATTCAAGGGAGCGGTTCAGCAGTCTGTTGATGACCGATTAAAAGGGAAAGCACCTTTAGACAAGGCAAAAAACAATGTATTGACTGCTGAAGAAGAGAATGCAAGAAAGGCATTCGCAAATGCACTTAAATTTTAGAAAAGAGGTATAGAACATGGCAATTAACACATTACAGTATTCAACTATTTTTCAGACTGAACTAGATAAACAGATGGAGCATCTTACTCTTACATCATGGATGGATGCCAATGCCGGACAGGTCCAGTATAACGGCGGTGCAGAGGTAAAAATCCCTAAGATGTCATTAGTTGGCTTAGGCGACTATAACAGAGATGAAGGATATAAACAGGGTGCTGTTACTCTTGAATATGAAACATTCAAAATGACACAGGACCGTGGAAGAAAGTTCCTTCTTGACGCAATGGATGTGAACGAAACCAATTTCGTTGCATCTGCTGGCACAGTGATGGGAGAATTCCAGCGTTTACATGTTGCTCCTGAAGTAGATGCTTACCGTATTTCTAAGGTTGTTTCTGATGTTACAGCAAAGAAATCAGCAAACATCCTAACAACTGCATTGACTGAACAGAATATTCTTTCTGAATTGGAAAAGGCAGCGGATACTATCCGTGATAAAGGATATCAGGGTGATATCATCTGTCATATTACATATGATACTTTAAGATTATTAAAGGAAAAGTTAGTAAACAATAACATTACATCAGGTAAATTAACTATTGGAAATGTCACATTGGACATCTATAAGCTAGATGAAATCACATTCATTCCTACACCAAAGAACAGAATGTATTCAGCTATCAAGGTTGATGCTGGAGCAACAAAAGACGCAGGTGGATATACAAAGGGTGAAACTGCTAAGAATGTAAACTTCTTAATGGCGCCAATTAACAGTGTTATCGGTGTTACTAAGCAGGACAAGACAAGAGTATTTGACCCTGATACTAACCAGGATGCAAACGCTTGGCAGATTGACTATAGAAGATATCATGACTGCTGGGAAAAGGACAACATGCTTGACCTAATCATTGCTAACGTCTCAGCTGATGCATAATGATCATTGTAAAAAGAATCAACGTTGAAAGAGTCATCCACGAGGATGACCTTCAGCGTTATAAAGAACAGGGATATCGTGTCATTGAAGACAAGAAGAATGATGAAGATACTCCTGTAGAAAACAATGAAGTGACGGACCTCAACGATATGACTGTTGACCAGTTAAAGACTATTGCAAAGGAAAAGGGCGTTAGCGGATATTCTAGTCTTGTTAAAAAGGAATTGGTCGCAGTTCTCACTAAGATGCAGGAGGAGTAATCTATGGATCTAGTTGGGATTGTTGCTGAAAGAACCGGAATGAGTCAAAGCCGTGCAAAAATCTATGTTGAAATGGCAAAACAGCGTGCTCTTGCACATACAAACCGCACTGTATACATAACTGCAATGGATTTCTGTGTGGCTGATCTAGCATGTGCCATGTACTTCAGAGAGGGCATGGTCGGAGAATCATCACATTCAGAAGGTGGCATTACATCTACTTTTCAGTCTTCCACTTATGAAGATATTCTCTCAACTCTCAACAATCTGAGACTGATTCGTGCAGGAGGAATCGTTCACGAAAAGAAGCCGGAGGAGAACCAATGAGACTTTCAGCGCTTAAGAACTATCCTGTATATGAGCCTGTCATCGAAAAAGACGGTGAAGGTGTCACTACTGAAAAGTGGATCAAGAGAAAATCAATGCTTCTTGAAATATGGCCTGCATCCGGTAAATTACAGGCTGAAATGTATGGCGAGAGACTGAACTACATTCTTAATATGATTCTTCCTAAGAATAAGGATGATGATTTCAGACCCACTGAAAAGTGGGGAGTGAACGTTTATAATCAGTCAATCGATGAACCGGATTACAGAATCATCAGCATGAAGGAATATAACAGGCACTACCTCTATGAATTGGAGAAGATTATTAAATGAGCCTTAATGGTGCTAATGAATTATTTAGAAAGCTTCGCGCTATAGATGCAGTACTTGAGAATCCTGAACAGGTTCTTGGAAAGGCTGCAGAAACCATAAGAAGTGGGTGTGTGCTAGAATGTCCGGTTGAAGAGAAGAATGGCGGTGAATTAAGAAACTCTATTAAGACAAGAGTTGAAGGTGACAAGGGATATGTTTATACAAATAAGGCATATGCCCAATATGTTGAATTCGGAACAGGTCGAAAAGGTGCTGCAGACCACTCCGGAATATCTCCATACGCACATCCTTCTTACACCATGGAACCTTGGTGGATTCCGGAAGATAAGCTATCTGAGGGTGCGATAGAGAACTATCATTGGGTAGTTATCGAAGTAAATGGAAAGAGATATTACAGGTCGGATGGACAGGCTGCACAGCCATTCATGTACCAGGGGGCAAAGAAGACTGAAAAGAAAGCAGTAAAAGAGGCTGGTATTGTAATCAGCCAGTTAATCGAAAAGGATTAAAAGCATATGATCAACATTAAAGATAAAGTATATAAGGCTCTGACAGATGAAGGCCTTGAAGTTACTGATATCTATCCTAAGGACTGGGCTCATCTTCCAGCAGTTCAGTATGTTGAGGAAGATAACAGCGTATCGGAATGGACGGATGACAAGGAGCAGATATCACATGTCCTTTACAGAATCGAAATCTGGGATACTAAGAGTACATCGGGTACAGCCTTGAAAGTTGATAAGGCATTATCAGCTATGGGGCTAAAGAGAGTATCATGCAGAGATATTGATGATGCATCAGGACTTAGACACAAGAAAATGAGTTATGAAGCATATTATGATAGTGATTACATCTATCATGGTATGTAACTGATAAGGAGGAATTATATAATGCTAGCAAATGGCGCTAAATTATCTTATGACAAGACAAACAAGGGGACTTCTTATACTGACCTTCCAGGTTTGAAGAAGATTCCTGAAATGGGTATTGAAAAAGAAAAAGTTGAAAACTCTTCACTTGATAATGCAGTTAAGGTCTATGAGTTTGGTATCGGAGACCCTGGAGACCTTGAATATACATTCAAGTATGACAACAGCAAGCCAACATCTTCATACAGATTAATGAGGGAGCTAGAAAAAACAGGAGCTACCGCAATGTTCAAGGAAACATTGAAGGACGGTACTACAACTACATTCTCAGGACAGGTCACTGTTAAAAGATCGGGCGGTGGTGTCAATGATGCTATTGAATTCACTGTTTCAATCGCATTACAATCTGAACTCACTGTTACTGACCCAACAGACGTAGCAGCATAGAAAGGAAGACATAGATAAATGGAAGTAAAAGCAAAAAGAAAACCCTTCATCATTTGGAAGATTGGCGAAGAAGAATACAGATTAAAACTTACAACAGGAGAAATCTCAAGACTAGAACAGATGTATGGTGGAAGCCTTATCAATCTTCTTAATACAGAAACAGGCATGACACCATTATGCACTATGTTGGATATCGTGCATGGCGGTCTTCAGAAATTCAACAGCAACATCGACAGAAACGATGTAAATGATATGTTTGACAGATATATCGATGAAGGAGGCTCACAGACTGAGTTCCTCAGTGATATTCTAATTCCATTGTTCCAGGTATCGGGTTTTTTCTCTGGGGCTCTCGAAACGAAGATGGAAAAGGAAATGGCGGAAGCCAAGAAGAATCTCTAGAAGATATCCTGATTACAGATTACATATACAAGGCGGTCTATGATCCAGCACTTGATGCTGGAGTAGACCCCTTTTCATTTTGGAATTATTCGTTAGATGAGCTATTCGATATCATTTCAGCGCATGAAAGAAAGAAAAAAGAAATGGTGCGACAGGAAGCGATATCTCTTCAGATACAGGCCCTTCAGATAAGGGATTGTATTTCTGCTGTCCTTAATGGCAAGGATGATTCATTCACTCCTGCACAATTGTGGGACTTCTATCCTTCACTTTTTGAAGAGGATAGGAAAGAGTTCGAAAAAGAGAAGGAAAGAAAAGAGGTCGCAAGCGCTAGATCTTCTCGTATTGCCTTCAGTAGAAGACATAATGAAGCATTAAGAAAAAGAAAGGCGGTGATGCAGAATGACGGTAGAGGAACTGCAGATAGTAATATCTGCTCAGACGAAATCAGCGAAATCAGAACTGAACAGCGTGAAGAATGAAGTCACCGGCCTAAAGAATCATGTTGATAAGGTCACAGGATCAATTGGCAATTCATTCAAGAGCATCCGCAATATTGTGGCAGGGCTTGGCATTGCTTCTCTGATTAAATCAACGATATTAGGTAATGTCGATGCAGCAATCAAGAGAGTTGATACTCTTAGCAATTATAGCCGTGTAATGTCAAATCTAGGTGCTGACAGCGTTCAAGCGAATGCCTCAGTACAGAAACTAAGCAATAAGCTTATTGGACTTCCAACAACCCTAGATGATGCATCAGGCGCAGTACAGAGATTTACAGCAGTTAATGGTAATATCTCTAGATCAACTGATATGTTTCTTGCGCTTAATAATGCTATTCTTGCCGGCGGTGCAAGTTCAGAAATACAGAAATCAGCCCTAGAACAGTTGTCACAGTCATATGCTAAGGGTAAACCCGATATGTTTGAATGGCGTTCAGCGATGACTGCAATGCCTGCACAGATGAAACAGGTGGCTGAAGCAATGGGCTTTGTTAATGCTTCCGCACTAGGTGAGGCATTAAGAAATGGAAGGGTATCTATGGATCAGTTCATGAATACTCTTATGCAGCTAAATACTCAGGGCATTAACGGCTATCAGTCATTTGAGGAACAGGCCAAAAATGCGACAGGTGGAATTGCTACATCAATCGCCAATATGAGAACAGCCATTGTTAGATGTATGTCCGAAGTAATGAATACAATCGGGCAGTCTAATATTGCTGGATTCTTTACCAATATTGCAAAGGCAATTAACTCATGCGTCCCATATGTTGTTGCATTCACTAAAGTTATTATGGTCGCCGTTGGGTATCTGACGGCACTGTTCGGCGGCAAGTCAAAGAAGTTGAGTTCTTCCTTTGGTGGAGTGTCAAACAATGCTAAGAAGGCAGCAGGAAACACAGGGGCTCTTGCAAAGAATATGAACGATGCTTCCAATAGTTCACAGAAGCTTTCTAAAGGCGCAAGTGGAACAGGAAGCGGATTAAAAAAGGCAGCAGGTAATGCTTCCAAGCTCAAGAAGGAATTGAACGGTGCTCTTGCTGGATTCGATGCAATCAATAACATCAATTCAAGCAATAGTTCAAGTGATCCATCTTCTGGTGGCTCAGGCGGTTCGGGTGGTTCCGGCGGTGGTGATATCGGCGGATTCAGCATGGATGACAGCGGAGCGGAAGAACAGAAAGGGCTTCTTGAAGAAGTAGACAAGCAGTTAGAAGAAATCAAGAAGAAGGTTGCGGAATTCTTCCAGCCATTAAAGCAGTCATGGGATAAGTTTGGAGCGCCAATGATTGCAGCTGCAGTATATGCATTTAATGGCGTCAAGAACCTTCTTATGGAAATCGGCAAGTCAATGTACACAGTGTGGGAAAACGGCACAGGTGCAAAGACTGTCGAACTGATATTGAAGATATTTACTAACATCTTCAAGATAATCGGTAATATCTCTCAAGGACTGGCCGATGCATGGAATACTTTCGGTCTAGGTGATTTAATCATCCAGCGTTTATGGAATATCTTTAACTCTATATTGAAGATTATCAATGAGATTCTGAAAATAGTGAGAGATATTACTAAAGCGATTAACTGGACTGCTGTATTAGTTGCAGTGTATGGGGTTCTTAGTATCATTGATGGGTTATTCTCTTTCATAGCAGATAATGTAGGCCTTATTCTTAGCATTCTTTCAGCTATTGCAGGATTATCATTATTCTCTACTCTTGCTGGTATTCTTGGCACTGTTATCACACAGATCCAGCTTGCCGTGGGAGTCTTTTCAGGATGGGCATCACTTGCAACTGCACTAAGTGGAGCGTTTGGGCTTCTTCCACAGATATTTGCATCTATTGTAATGGCAGTGAATCCTGTAAATGTCATCATAGGGGCAGTCATTGCTACAGTGGTAGACTTATGGCAGAAGAGTAAGAGCTTCAGAGACGACATCGTAAGCATTCTAGGAAATATCGCCACTATTGTTCAGAAGGTATTTCTAAATATTGTGGCACCTATCATTGATACAGTCGGGGGAATCATTAAAGATTTTGTGGATAGTGTTCTCAAACCGTTGTGGAACGCATGGGAGAATGTATTCCAGAGCATAATGGGGTTGGTAAGTGATTTCTTAAAGTTCGTCACACCAATCTTCAGCACAATTCTTGATATTCTAGGACCTATATTCAGATTAGCCTTAACAGTATTAAGAGGTGTATTTGATATGGTATTTGCTGCAATCAGAGGAATTATTGAACTCGCAGACAAAACGATCTGTGAAAGAGTCAACAATATCAGAGAATTCTTCCGTAATCTAGGTGAATGGATGGAAGGAACTTTCGGTTTCAAATGGAAGAATGTGTTTGAAACGGTTAAGAATGTCGTCAAGGTGTTCAGAGACTACATGGGTCCTATCATCAATTCCGTACAGGTTATTTTCATGGGTCTAGCTAACTTCATCGGTGGCGTGTTCTCAGGCAATTGGAGAAGAGCGTGGTTTGGTGTCAGACAGATTTTTGAGGGTATTGTTTCCGGATTAGAACACATCTTCAAGGCTCCATTGAATTTCATGATTGATGGAATTAACAAATTCTTAAGTGGTATCGGCAAGATAAAGATTCCTGACTGGGTTCCGGGTGTCGGTGGAAAAGGATTCTCAATCCCTAGGATTCCTAGACTTGCAAAAGGTGGTATCGTAAGTGCATCCACTATCGCCAATATTGGTGAAGCAGGAACAGAAGCAGTAATCCCATTACAAAGAAACACACAGGGACTTGATATGATTGCTGAAAAGATTTCAGAAAGATTATCACTTTCTCAGAATGACGGCACAGGTGCTACTTATGTAATTAAGTTAGTGCTTGATGACGGTAGAGTAATCACTAAGATGGTGATTGACAATATCAAGGACTATGAAGCACGCACAGGCAAGCCTGTATTTGACTATTAGGAGGTGGAATAAATGGCAGATGAAGCGAAAATCAAGATAAACGGAATACTTATTCCGACTCCTTCAGAGATTAGCGTAGAAATCAATGATTTAGATTCGGATAGTGTCAGACCTGTTTCAACAGGCATCTTAAGAAGAAATAGAATACGTTCTAATATGCTTAAAATCACATGTACTTATAAGCTTAATACATTCACGGATGTAATGAATATTCTAAAGGTACTCACTCCGGCAGAGTTCACAGCAGAACTCTACATTCCTGATCATGGTATCAGAGGAACTAAGAAGATGTATTCTTCAAATAAGAAGTACAATTATAAGAGAGTGCAGTCTGGTCTAAAGGCAGATTCATTCTCTTTCTCTCTGATTGAGGTGTGATCATATGCTTATAAAATATGGAGAGACAAATGTAACGGACAGACTTCTTGATTATAAGATGTCTGTCTCTTTTGCTGACTGCCGTATGATAGGCAACGTGCCATCAATTGAACTGACAATGAAGTTCGATAACTATGATGGCATTCTTGACAACATCGACATCAGCAAGTACTGGGAAGTCAAGGAGAATGATGCATCTGATACAAGATACTTCAAGGTGTATGATCAGCCGGAGAAGTACACCAAGGAACTTACTCTCAAGATGTATGACAACAACTATTCTCTTGACAAGGCATACGATACTAAACTGTCTTATCCTGTCACTATAAAAGACCAGCTAGACGAGATTGAAAGTCTGACTGGTCTTTCTATTATTCGTGAAGGAATACCGCAGTACGTTCTCGATAAGAGCGTATCATGGTACGATAACACGATTGTGATAAGAAGTTACTTAGGCTGGATTGCGGAACTGTTTGCAGCGAATGTCTATGCAGAGGGGATTGATTCCATTAGGTTTGTACCAATTGAAAAGACTGCCTTTGCTGCTACACAGGATTTAACAGATTACGAGAAGAATGAGGTGTATACACTCACAAGAGTATATGCTGAAAATGGTCTCAATCCTCTTTCTAAAGGCGATGAGACAGGAAATACGTTATTTATTGATTCAGCAAATCTATATGCAGATGAACAGAACATCATAGACAGCATCTATGACAGACTTAATGGATTGACTTTTAATCAGGTGAAGAATGTCACAATGATATCGGTTGATAACCTTCTCCCTGGTGCTCTTGTCAATTATAACGATAATGAATTCACTTTCTTTGTATCTGATCTAACTGTCAATTACAAGGGTGGACAGTTCTCTATGTCTACAGTTGACGGCAGTGTGACAACAAAGAATGAAGAAAAGACAGTGAAGCGTGTATCTAATACAACACGAATCAGAAAGCTGCAGGTTAAACAGGACCAGGAATCTTTGAAACTAGATATTATTGCTAAGGAACAGGAAGGCATCAATGACAAGATGGCTCAATTAAGCCTGTCCAATGAGAAGATATCACTAAGGGTTTCAGAAGTTGAAGAAAAGGCTGGAGAAGCACTCAAACAGGCACAGGGCTCTGTTAAGAAGTTCATATGTGAGTATGCTAGTTCAAATGATGGAGTTACACCTCCTGAAACAGGATGGTCAGAGACTTCACCGACTTGGAGACCTGGATTATATATATGGCAGAGAACAGCCACGACGATCAACAATACTGTCACATACAGTACACCAGTATGCATCACAGGCGCTAAAGGCGAGGATTCAATATTATTGTGTATAGAATCATCGAATGGCACGACATTCAAGAACAGTGATGTGGCAACTATATTCACAGTAAATATCTATGTGGGTGGAGTTGTGATTGATAACTCCTCAAAGTTAAGAGAAACATTTGGAGATAATGCATATCTGCAGTGGTTCATTAAAAGGCATGGAGAGACAGAATTCAGCAAGATTCCGTTAGATGATTCAAGACTCAATGACAACGGGTTCATGTTTACTATTTCAGCAAAAGACATTAAATTCAAGGCAGTATTCAACTGCGAATTAAATATTTAGGAGGAAAATTATGGCAATTAAAGCGGTCAATCAGATTGACGTTATCGACTTAACCGATGGTTATTCGGTTGTATTAACAAATGACAACTATACATTCTTAGGTACTACTAGTGCAGTAAACGGCACACAGACAACTACTACACAGGTAATGGCATTATGTGGTAGCGAACAGGTTCCATGTACTGTAGGAACTATTACATGTCCTACAGGAATTTCAGCAGTTTCTGATGGAAAAGCACCAATGCCAACAATCACAATCACTGCAACATCTGCATTAACTAAGAGTGGAACTATTACTATTCCTATCGTTGTTGATGGTGATATTACTATCAACAAGACATTCAGTTTTTCAATCGCATTTAAGGGGCAGACAGGTCAGAACGGTACAAGTGTTACTGTAAGTTCCACTTCTGTAACTTACCAGGTTGGTGCAAGTGGCACTACTAAGCCAACAGGTGAATGGAGCGCTACTGTTCCAAATGTACCTAATGGTCAGTTCTTATGGACTAAGACAGTAGTAAAGTACTCTGACGGCAAATCAACAGAAGCATATTCAGTTTCTTACAAAGGTACAAATGGAACAAACGGTTCAAACGGTACTAGCGTTACCGTAAGTTCAACATCAGTTACTTACCAGGCTAGTACAAGTGGTACTACTACTCCGACAGGCACATGGAGCACTACAGTACCAAGCGTACCAAACGGTCAGTATCTATGGACAAAGACTGTTGTTGTATATTCAGATGGCAAGTCTACTGAATCATACTCTGTATCTTATAAAGGCACAAATGGTATTAACGGTACAAATGGTAAGGATGCTATCACGATGGCAATCACCTCAAGTGGTGGAACAATCTTTAAAAATACCGCTATTGCTACAACTTTAACTGCTCATGTCTACAAGGGTGGAGTTGAAGTAACTGGTTCTGCATTATCTGCATTAGGAACTATCAAGTGGTACAAGGATGGTGGAACTACTGCAGTAGCAACAGGGGCAACATATACAATCGGTGCCGGCGATATTACGAACAAGGCAACATTCAGCGCACAGCTAGAAGGATAATTATATGATTAAGGCATCGGCTAGCATGACCCTCGTGAGAGTCAACGATGGCGAAGACGGCCAAGGAATTCGCTCGATCACTCCGGAGTATTACCTATCAGATTCTGCAACGGAAATGCCCGATGCAAGCAGTAACGGGTGGAAAAGCGTTCCCGATGACTACATTGACAAGCATTATTACTGGGTTAGGTCGAAGATATTATGGGATGATGGAACATATACAACGACCACCCCAGTGCTTGCAAATGACCTAAAGTCAATCATTGACGATTACGACAACAGAATAAACAACATGAACAGTCAGCTGCAGCAGGCAACTAAGGATGCTTCTTCGTCTATAGAACAGACTAAGACTTCTATCTTACAGACTGTATCAGAGAACTATTACAGTGCCTCTGACGGCAAAAACCTTGCTTCTACTGTATCTACCATTCAGCAGACAACAGAAAGCATTCAGATGAATTTCGTCAAGAAAGAGGACTTTACATCCCTTTCTGACAAGGTTTCAAACAATCAGACTCAGCTGAATACCTATATCAGATTCAATGCAGAAGGAATCGAGATTGGTAAACAGGATTCAGAATTCAAAACAAAGCAGACAAACAGCAAGTACTCTATTCTTCAGAACAATGACGAAGTAGCGTATTTCGCTAATAACAGAATGTATAACTCTAACATCGAGGTTTCTAGTTCCTTGAGAATCGGAAATTTCGGATTCATTGTTAATAGCGATGGATCATTAACATTTAAGAAAGTAGGTGGTGACTGATGGCAACAAGCGCATCATGCAGTGCAACTTTTGGTGGTGGCAATGGTAATGTCACAATGACAATGACACGAACAAGTGTCAACGTTGACGGAAACTATGATTTGTGGACTGCTACACTGACAAAGTATTATAAGTATACTATCAATTCTAGTGCCACAAAGTATGGCTCTATGTGGGCAAATGGTGTCCTTATATGGTCGGGTGGAGTGACTATCGGAGGCAGTGGAACAAAGACACTTGCGACAGTTACGAATATTAAGATTCCACACGACAGCAATGGTGGCAAGCATTTTGATTTCTCATTCTCACAGGAACTTAAAGTTACATTATCCGGTAATTATGTCGGCAGTGTGTCTGCTTCGGGTGGTATCGACTGCGATGTCATTCCTAGAGCAACCAAGCCTTACTGTTCTCCAACCTCTGTATATTTTGGCAACAGTGTCACAATCAAGACGCCTAGAGCATCATCTGATTTCGGACATGTAATAACGTACAGCTTTTATGATAAGACTGAACAGATTGCTGATAATCAGTGGAATGATGAATTCAAATGGACAGTTCCAACTTCGCTGATTAATAAGATGCCTAATACTTCACAGGCCTATATTTGTTTCAGAGTAGATACATACAGTCGTTCCGGAAATTTTATCGGTAGTAATTACTGCACCTTGGATGTTGTACTTCCATCGGGTTATGGACCAGCTGTTACAGGTATCACATACACTAATGAAGATTCTGGTATCGCAAAAAGATTCGGTGCTTCAACGATTATTCAAGGCGTTTCGAAAGTCAAATGTAATGTATCTGCTACGTCGAAGAATGGTGCTACAATCACTTACTATCAGAATGAAATTGACGGGCAGAGTATTCCTGGTCCTAACAGTTTCTTTACAACACAGCCACTCAAATCTTCTGGTACTGTTGTTTTAAAATCGACAGTTACGGATTCGAGAGGGCAGAAGGCTACACTGTCAAAGAATATCAGTGTTACAGAATGGCATTCACCGACAGTAAAGAATGTGAGTGCTCAGCGCTGGAATGTAACATCCAATAAAGCTGATGATGAAGGTACGGCAGTTAAGATCACTTATTCATTCTCTATTGCACCTGTTAACAGTAAGAATGATAAGAATGTCATGATTCAGTATAAGAACGGTGAGACGTGGACTACTCTTGCAACCTACACTAATTCATATAGTGGCGAGAATAAGGTATATATATCATCTGCTGGTAAATTCAGTACAGATAATGCCTATTCGTTCAGAGTGCTTGTTAAGGATTATTTCACAACAGGTGGCGTTGCATCTTATGCTGCAATTGCGCCATCATTCAAACTCTTGGATTTTTCTGCTGACGGTCGAGGAATAGGAGTTGGGTGCAAGGCAGAGACTGGGAAATTAAAGGTAGATATGCCTCTTGAAACACAGTCATATAACGGCTATGTATTTGATTTTGAGACTCAGAACCAAATAGATACATGGGTGCTTGTAAAGAAAGATGAGAAAATACAGCACTTATGGATTGGCTGGTCTGATTGGATCTCTTGTGGAACTAACGGATGTGGTGTCACTCTTAAATATAGATATAATGAGGCCTTGAGACTTTGTGAATTGAACTGGGATGGTTCGGTAAATGCTACAATCGCAAACAACACCATGGGCTACATGTGGGAAGGTTTTCCAGTTGATAAATCGCCAAAGAAGAATGTATTTATTCCTGTACAGACGCAGAGTTCCGATTTAACATTGAGGTTTTACCCTGTCACAAATGATGTAACAAAGAACCATTGGACACTGACAGCCATGCACGGAACAGTATCAAGAGCATATGTGTGCGGCACATTTATTTACTCATACGCTTAAAAAGGAGAAAAGAAAGAATGAAATTATACGACACATCATTAAAATATATGGATGCGATTAACGCAATCGGAGGCACTATTGTAGCAGTATTGACTGCTGCATTAGGCACACATTGGTTTTTATTCGTGGGCTTTCTAACATTGAACATCATTGATTATATTACAGGAATCAGAAAGTCACGTTTAACAGGAAAAGAGAATTCTGCAAAGGGAGTTAAGGGTGTTTGGAAGAAACTAGGCTACTGGCTAATGGTACTAGTTGCTTTCTTAGCGTCTGCAATCTTCATCGAGATCGGACAGACTATCAATGTTGACTTGACTATCACTACATACATAGGCTGGTTCACACTAGCATCTCTCATTATCAATGAATTAAGAAGCATCATTGAGAACTTCGTGGAAGCCGGAGACAACGTACCATCTGTTTTAACTAAAGGCTTAGAAGTGGCTGAAAATGCTATTAACAAAGGAGAATAATTATGGAATTACAGGACACTATTGAACTTATGAACAGTGCTGAATATAAAGATAGATTTAAAGCGGAGTACTGGCAGGCTAAAATCAGATATGACAAGTTAGATGATATGACTGTCAAATACGAGGCTCGTACGTTGACATTTATCCCTAAATGCTCATTAGAACTCTTAAAAGAGCAGAAAAAGCATTTAGGAAATTATATTCGTACTCTTAAGATTAGAGCGGAAATCGAAGGAATTGAATTATAGATATCGTTGTGAGAGGACACACGCGCCTCTCATTTTATTTTATGAAAGAGGGTAAAGTATGAGTTATATTTTTAAGATAAATATTGCAAACAAACAAAATTACGGTGGCGTTAGAGCACTAAACACTATTAGATATTTAGTTTTTCATTACACAGGAAACGACGGAGATTCCGACGAAAGCAACGGAAAGCATTTTCATAATCACATTGTAAAGGCATCTGCACATTACTTTGTGGATGATGATAGCGTTACACAGTCAGTACCCGATAATTACATTGCATACTCTGTAGGTGGCAAATGTCAGTCAAGCCATCATCCATTATACAAAGTATGCACTAACTCTAACTCAATCAGCATCGAAATGTGCGACTGCTTTAAAAACGGACTAGTCGAGATCACTGACAAAACAATTGAAAATGCGATTGAGTTGGGCAAAGTGTTAATGAAAAAATACAATATTTCAATTGATCATGTCATCCGTCATTATGATGTAAATGGCAAGGCGTGTCCTAATTGTAACGGGCTACTAAATGATGCAACTTGGAACGCATTTAAAAGTCGTTTAACTGGGACACCGGTAACCAATACTGTGCCTAATTCGAAACCTTCGGAAACACCATCTAAGCCATCAAGTTACGATCAATGGGTGGCTGATTTACAAGCAGAATTAAATAGACAGTATAGTACTGGTTTAGCCGTAGATGGATTGAAGGGTCCAAAAACCTTAGCGGCATGTCCACTTGTGAAAAAAGGTGCTAGAGGTAACATCACTAGACTCATTCAGAAACGTTTGAATTCTGTAGGATTCCACCTCTCAACCGATGGAATTTTTGGAAGTGGCACATATAACGCAGTAAATGTATTTCAAAAAAATAGAGGGCTTTATCAGGACGGGAAAGTTGGAAAAAAGACATGGGATTGGTTATTAAAAGGAACTAAGATGTAGGTAAGAGAAAAGACCAGGGCTTAATTGCTCTGGTCCTTTTTTGCGTTCTCAATATCTTCTCTGATAAGCTTCTTAATGTATCCCATTTTAGAATCAACACTATCAAGTTTTTCTAGAATGTCTGCATCTGTTTTTTTATTGAATGCAAGATTGACACATTTCGTCATCTTCTTAGCATAGTTTGTGCTAGCTTTCTTCTGCGCTTCAGTTGACATGATTTGATCCTCCTTAGAATAATTTTGAAATTAAGAATACCAATACGGCAATAAGTCCAATCAATTCAATGACTTTTAAAATTATTTTTTTCATTGTCTTCTTTGAAAAGTGGTATATAATAGTAGTGAGGAGAGAGGACAAGCCTCTCAACTCGTTTATTTCACTAGATTGATTAGGATTAGAATCCATCCCAATATTGAGATGATTTTAATCACTAGCGCTTCGAATAGGTCCAATATTCGAAGCATTTTTTTTAACTTCTTTTCCACTTTTCTTACCTCCTTTCTTGATTATAGTATATCATAAAATTATACATATGTCAATATATATTGATATATGTATGGATATATTATATAAAAATGTCAGTAAACAATGATAGATTTTGTGTTTTAATCATGTTGTTTCTAACACTCAAAATGAGCGTTAGAACTTATCAAAAAATAAAAAAATGGCTTATTAAGCCATAAAATTAGAATCATAAGTGAGCGTTAAATAAGTGTTAGAATGAGCGTTATAAATATATGATGCGCCACAAAGAATGTACTAAACTAGTAACAAATCAGTAACAAGGGGCAAAAAGTCTAGGAAACAAGCCAATTTTAACATCATATACAAATGTTTCATAATAATTTTCCTCCTGTATTTATGCGGTTTTTTAGGGGTTTGAAACACTATGAAAGCGTAAACTAGTAACAAATCAGTAACAAGAAAACCGTTTAGAGTGCTTCAACCGCTAACACAATAAGTATATCATAAACCTCTCAAAATTTAATCTTATTTATCTCTGTCCACAACTTATTTTTTGAGGCATTAGTATAGATATCAA
>ERZ860508.845-NODE-845-length-21075-cov-2.717174_pt1 | contig 21075 bp, 23 predicted proteins | sample MGYA00509976_ERZ860508 | MGnify/ENA primary metagenome ERZ860508 (study PRJEB30046, sample SAMN00715242) | human gut metagenome | study: EMG produced TPA metagenomics assembly of the A metagenome-wide association study of gut microbiota in type 2...
ATAAAGCATTGCCCAAAAAGCAGAAGCGTGAATTAGAATTTGTACAGCCTCTGCAGCAGGAGCTGGCGGCTGAGGGCGTAATCGATTTGCTGGCCTTTGATGAAGCTGATAATATGATTATAGTGGACTATAAAACAGGTACGCCGCCGGAGCCTGACGAGGTGAAGCTGGGCTATGCTTATCAGCTGGCGCTGTATAAGGATGCTGCGGAAAAGCTGTACCCAGGCGCCGAGCTGCACTTTCTGCAGGACATGAGCGTCTGGCAGCTGCCGTTGGATAAATCATATCTGCAGGAGGCAGTAGGGCTGTGCGAGGAAATCAGCGGTAAGGGCGAGGAGGACGATTTCTCCTGCATCTGCAATGACAGCTGTGCTTACTGTCACTATGCATATCTGTGTCCTCAAAAGAATAAAGAATAGGTGATATAATGGAGATTTTTGCTAAATTGGAAAGCTGGGATTATCTGGCAGCGGCCATGCTGCTGTTTTCCGCATGGCTGCTGCTGGGCGGCATCGGCCGTCTGCAGAATAGCGACCCGGAGCGTGTGGATGCGAAAAAGCTGCGCATCCGTGCTTGCGGTGGTTTGGTTGCGGGCGCTTTGTATCTGGCCTGTCGCTATCTGCAGCTGTAATATTGCCGGCAGTTAAACTTGCGTGCGGCTTTCATTAAGGTATATAATATGCTTATATCTTAAACTACTACGAGGTGACTGTAATGATAAACAAAACAAGATTGATTGATGAATTTATAGAGCTGGTAAGCGTTCCCTGCCCCAGCAAGGATGAAAAGCAGGAAGCTGAGCTGATTATGGCGAAGCTGCGCGAGCTTGGCCTGGAGCCGGAGATGGATAAGGCACACGAAAAAACCGGTGGTACCTGCGGCAATGTGTGGGCCTATGGGAACCGTGCCGAATGCTCCGAAGCTGCTGTTTGAAGCGCACATGGATTCCGTAGCACCGACAACCGGCACCAAGGTTGTCCGCAAGGATGGCGTGCTGTACAGCGACGGTACCACAACTCTGGGCGGTGACGACAAGGTTGGCGTTGCTGCCATGCTGGAGGCGGTGCGCGCACTTAAGGAGGATGGCGTAGCTCACGGTGACGTGCAGCTGTGCTTTACCGTCAGCGAGGAAATCGGCTGTTTGGGCGTAGTAAACATGGACCAAAGCTGGATTAAGGCCGATTACGGCTATTGCATGGATATCGGCGGTGCACCGGGCGAAATTACCTACGCTGCACCGAAGCTGTACGATATTTATGTAACCGTCAAGGGCAAGGCTGCCCATGCAGGCATTGCTCCGGAAGAAGGCGTCAATGCGATTATGCTGGCGGCGGACGCTCTGTCCAAGCTGCCTGCTTACGGTCGTCTGGACAGCGAAACTACCTTTAACATCGGCATGTTCAACGCAGGTGTCGGTACTAACATCGTTTGCCCGGAGGCTAAATTCGTCATTGATATGCGCTCTCTGAACGTACCGCGTCTGGAAGCGTTGAAGGATTCCACCATTGCTCTTATTAAAGAGTCTGTTGAGGCAGGCGGCGGTCAGGTTGAATTCGACGTAGTGGAAGGCTGTCCTGCTGTGGAGCTTAACAAGGATCACGAATGCATTAAGCTGGCAGCACGCGCTGCGCAAACACTGGGCTTCCCGGTAGAGCTGAAAACAACCGGCGGCTGTAGCGACGGCAACTATCTTTGCGGCTACGGCCTGCCCTGCGGCCTGTTGGCAACCGGCATGAGCAACGTGCATACTACCGCGGAATATCTGAAGGAAGAGGACCTGTACAACACTGCACGCTGGACCTACGAAATTATTAAAGAGGCAGCGAAGTAAATCATACTGTTCACGTATAGTTTTCTTGACTGGAAGAAATTTTAACGCTATAATAAAAATAACTTCATAATGTAACCTTTGGGGCAGGGTGCAATTCCCGATCGGCGGTAAAGTCCGCTAGCGCAGCAGCGCATGAACCGGTGCGATTCCGGTACCGACAGTATAGTCTGGATGAGAAAAGGTGGCAAAACTGTATTTTTACCGCATATAGGCTCCTTAGGTCTTTATGCGGTTTTTATATTACTGGAAGGTGATATTTTGGCAAGAATGACAGATGAAGCATATATGCAGCGGGCCCTGGAGCTGGCGCTGCAGGCAGAGGGCAATACCAGTCCCAACCCGATGGTTGGCTGTGTGATTGTGGATGCCGAAGGCAATATTGTGGGTGAGGGCTATCATCATAAGGCCGGCGAACCGCATGCCGAGGTCAATGCCTTGGCGGAGGCTAAGCAGATGGCTCAGGGTGCAACGGCCTATGTAACGCTAGAGCCCTGCGCACATTACGGACGCACCGGTCCCTGCTGCGTAGCCTTAGCACGCGCGGGCATCGGCAAGGTTGTGGTGGCCTGCCTTGATCCTAACCCCAAGGTTGCAGGTCAGGGTTTGGAATATCTGCGCCTGCAGGGTATAGAGGTTGTTACTGGCGTATGCGAAAAAGAAGCACAGCGCTTAAATGAACGCTTCTTTACCTGGATTACGAAGCAACGTCCGTTTATTACTTTAAAATACGCTATGACACTGGATGGCAAGATTGCCACGGCAACGGGCGACAGCAAATGGATTACCGGCGAGGAGGCACGTACCTTCGCACACCGCCTGCGTAAGCAGCATGACGCTGTACTTGTCGGCATCGGCACAGTGCTGGAGGATGACCCGGAGCTGACCACCCGTCTGGTGCGCGGCAAAAATCCGGTGCGCGTGGTGCTCGACAGCAACCTGAAGATTTCGCTGATGGCAGCAGTTCTGAATCCGCTGGCGGATACGATTATCTTTACCGGTTTGGATTCCGATATCGTTAAGGCGGAAGCGCTGGCTGCTCTGCCTAACGTAGAGGTGGTACGTCTGCCGTTGGCTGACGGCGTGCTGCCTGTGGCGCAAGTAGTGCAGGCTTTGGCCGAGCGCGGTATTACCAGCCTGCTGGTAGAAGGAGGCAGTGCGATTCACGGTGCCTTCTTTGATGCAGGCCTTGCTGACAGAGTGTGCGCCTTTGTAGCGCCCAAGCTGATTGGCGGCGCTGCAGCTCTGCCCCCGGTGGGCGGTGCAGGCAGCAGTCTGGTAGAAACGGGCTGGCAGCTGACAGAGGTCGAGATGGAAAAATTGGGCAGTGATGTACTGATAACAGGTCTGGTGCCGGAGCTGGATAAGCAGGAGCTGCCGAAGGAGGCGGAATAATGTTTACAGGATTGGTAGCCGAACTGGGCACGGTGCAGAAGCTGGCGCAGCAGGGTGAATCATATCACCTGACAGTTGCTGCGGTGAAGGTACTGCAGAATTTGAAAATCGGTGACAGCGTTGCCGTCAACGGCGCCTGCCTGACGGTAGTAAGCATGGATGACACTGCCTTTACCGCCGACGTGATGCCGGAAACCGTGCGCCTGACCAATATCGGCAGCCTGCATGCCGGTGACAGAGTAAATCTGGAGCGCACGCTGCGCCTGTGCGACGGTCTTGACGGTCACATCGTCAGCGGACACGTGGAAGGCCTTGGCGTAATTGCCGGCCGCAGACCGGAGGGTATTGCGATGGTGGTGACTATCAATACCCCGCCGGAGCTTTTGAAATATATCATCAAAAAGGGCAGTATTGCGATTGATGGTATCAGCCTGACTGTAACGCAGGTTACGGAAAGCAGCTTTTCCGTATCGCTGATTCCGCATACCGCCAAGGAAACAACGCTTGGCTTTAAGGATGTGGGCGACAGCGTAAATCTGGAAACGGATATTATCGGTAAATATGTAGAGCAAATGTTAAAATTTAACCCCAAGCAGACTCAGGAGCCTGCTTTAAATAAAAATATGCTGCTGGAAAATGGGTTTATCTGAGCAGCAATAAAGAGGTAGAAAATGGAAAAGTTTAAGTATAATACAATTGATGAAGCCATCGCTGCGATTAAAGCAGGTCAGATGGTACTGGTAACCGATGACGAGGACCGCGAAAACGAAGGCGACCTGATTATGGCAGCCGAGCTGTGCACTCCCGAGGCTATTAACTTTATGGCTAAGGAAGCACGCGGACTTATCTGCATGCCGGCAGACAGCGAGGTTATGGACAAGCTGCAGTTCGGTGCTATGGTAACGCACAACACCGACAATCACGAAACAGCCTTCTCTGTTTCTATTGACCATGTTGACACTACCACCGGTATTTCTGCTTACGAGCGCGCATATACCATGAAAAAATGTGCTGAGCCCGGTGCACAGCCGAGCGACTTCCGCCGTCCGGGCCACGTTTTCCCGCTGCGCGCACGCAAGGGCGGCGTACTGGTGCGCACCGGTCACACCGAAACCACTGTTGATTTGTGCAAGCTGGCAGGCCTGCAGCCCGTAGGCATCTGCTGCGAGATTATGAATGATGACGGCCATATGGCGCGTACTCCTGATTTAATTGAGTTCGCCAAAAAGCATAAGCTCGTTTTCATCACCGTTGCCGAGCTTGTTGCCTATCGCAAGGCACACGAAAAAATGGTGCATCGTGCCGCTGAGGCTGCGTTGCCGACTAAATACGGCAATTTCCGCATCATTGCATATGAAAACGATTTGGATAACCTTTGCCATGTTGCTATTGTCAAGGGTGATGTTGCCGGTAAAAAGGATGTGCTCGTGCGCGTACACAGCGAGTGCCTGACCGGTGATGCCTTCGGCAGCCTGCGATGCGACTGTGGCGACCAGCTGGCAACCGCATTGAAGATGATTGAAAAGGAAGGCTGCGGCGCTGTTGTTTACATGCGTCAGGAGGGCCGTGGTATTGGCCTGGCTAATAAAATCCGTGCTTACGCGCTGCAGGATCAGGGCCTTGATACCGTTGAAGCCAACGTTCGCCTGGGCTTTGCTCCCGACCTGCGTGATTACGGCATGGGTGCACAAATTCTGGCTGACCTCGGACTCACCAGCATCCGCCTGATTACCAATAACCCCGCAAAACGCATCGGTCTCTCCGGTTATGGCATCACCATCAACGACCGTGTGCCCATTATCATGGAGCCTAACGAATACAACGAACATTATCTCGACGTCAAAGAAGAGAAAATGGGCCACAAGCTGCACGAAGGCTGTGGCTGCAACTGCGGAAAATAAAAAAGAGCGTCGCAATTAACATATCCTTACGCTCAGGAAAAATTTGCTAAAATTTTTATTCGCTTCACGATATATTAATTACGCACTTATAACCTGCTTATAAACAATCAGCACGCCGCACTTGGCGCTGCGCAATCCGAAACGTAAACTTCGGCTACAACAATAAGCACGTCATACTCGGCGCTGCGCAGACCGGAACGGACGACGGGCTCGCAAGCACATCGATGTTCTGCGAACATCGCAAGCAATGGACAGGCACAGGAATTTTTCGCTGGAGTGTTGACGAAGCCTGCGGCAGAACAACATGCAAAAATCAGCGACGTGAAAAATTCTGCGAATCTAGTCGCCGGAATCCGGCGAAGCAGCACTGCAGGGCGTTTTTTGGATACTTTTTGCCGCCCTGGGCAAAAAGTATCATAACAGCAAGCATAATAAAAAATAGAAGAACAAACCATTAGGAGGAAAAATCAATGAAAACCTTAGAAGGAAAACTCACCGCCAAAAACATGAAAATCGCCATCGTCGTAGCCCGCTTCAACGAATTCATCACCAGCAAACTCCTCAGCGGCTGCATCGACTGCCTGATCCGCCACGAAGCAGCTGACGAAGACCTCACCGTAGCCTGGGTACCGGGCGCCTTCGAAATCCCCATGGCAGCAAAAAAACTCGCAGAAAGCGGCAAATACGACGCAGTAATCTGCTTAGGTGCCGTAATCCGCGGCGCAACCCCGCACTTTGACTATGTATGCGCCGAAGCCTCCAAAGGCATCGCTCAGGTAAGCATGCAAACCGGCGTACCCGTAGCCTTCGGCGTACTCACCACCGAAAACATTCAGCAGGCTGTAGAACGTGCAGGCACCAAGGCCGGCAACAAGGGCGTAGACTGCGCAATGACCGCAATGGAAATGGTAAATCTCTTCAAAGAAATGTAACATTTTCACCGCTTGCCTTTTTGACTATTATGATTTATAATTGACATTGTGGAAGAGCTGATAACAGGCTGTTCCCCATGCATGAAATTTGCAAGCCCGCTAGCAGTAGTTTAGTGGGCTTGTTTTATTAAGCAAGTAAAATTTTTGCCATAAGGCAGGATTGTGAGGCAGATATTATGGAAGATGTTTTGACAAAGGCTACGGCCGACGGTGTACGTATTTATGCATTATGCACCACTAATCTGGTACAGGAAGCAGCTAAAAAGCACGGCTGCTCCCATCTGGCAAGCGCTGCTCTGGGACGTGCGATGAACGGCGCACTGCTGCTGGCCGCAACAATGAAGGATAACGAGCGCATCAGCCTGCGTCTGAAGGGCGACGGTCCTCTGGGCGAGGTAGTAGCAGATGCCGAAGGCAGCACAGTGCGTGGTTATGTAGAAAACCCCGATGCATTTTTGCCCCTGAAAAATGGCAAGCTGGATGTCGGCGGCGGCATCGGCGCGGGTAATATTATCGTAACGCGTTATCTGCAGAATGCAGAGCCCTTCACCGGCTACTGCGAGCTGCAGGACGGCGAAATCGCCAGCGACCTGACCAAATACCTCTATGTATCCGAACAGACACCGACAAGCGTTGCTCTGGGCGTACTGGTTGACAAGGACGGCAACGTAACCGCATCCGGCGGCTTCTTTATTCAGGCTATGCCGGGCTGCACCGACGAGGTTCTGGAAAAGCTGGAAAACAACGTTAACCTGACTCCGTATGTAACCCAGCTGCTGGAAATCGGTTATACTCCGCAAAAGATGATTGAAATTCTTGGCCGCGGTCTGGACGTTGATATTAAAGAAACCATTCCCCTGAGCTTCAAATGCCGCTGCAGCCGTGAGCGCATTCTGGCGGCTTTGGGCAGCCTTGATGTAAAATCTCTGGAGGAGCTGGCGCAGGACAAAACTACGGAAGCACACTGCGAATTCTGCAACAGCATCTATGAATATACGCAGGATGAAATCAAGCACCTGCTGGAAGAAAAGGAAAAGCAGGCACAGCTGGAGGCTGCTAAACAGAATATCGAATAACAAAACTTTTCTTGACAAAAGAAACTTTTGTTTGTATAATAAAGGTAGTGAATTAATAAAATTTAAATTTATATATTAGGAGGCAGGCAGATGGACGCAGATAAAAAGAAAGCCTTAGACATGGCGATGCACCAGATTGAAAAGGATTTTGGCAAGGGCAGCATTATGATGCTGGGCGAAGCAAGTGCCAAAATGAATATAGAGGTTATCCCTACAGGCGCTTTATCCCTGGATATTGCTCTTGGTGTCGGCGGTATTCCGCGCGGACGCGTTATTGAGATTTACGGTCCCGAGTCTTCCGGTAAAACCACCGTTGCCCTGCATATGATTGCCGAAGCTCAGAAGATGGGCGGCTATGCGGCATTTATCGATGCGGAGCATGCACTGGATCCGGAATATGCCCGTCATCTGGGTGTAGATATTGACGATCTGCTGATTTCTCAGCCGGATAACGGCGAACAGGCTTTGGAAATTGCTGACGCACTGGTACGCAGCGGCGCTATTGATATTATCGTTATCGACTCCGTTGCAGCTTTGGTTCCGCGTGCCGAAATCGAAGGCGAAATGGGTGATTCCCACGTAGGCTTGCAGGCACGTCTGATGAGCCAGGCTCTGCGTAAGCTGACAGGTCTGATTTCCAAATCCAAATGTGCTACTATTTTCATCAACCAGATCCGTGAAAAGGTTGGCGTTATGTTCGGTAATCCGGAAACCACTACCGGTGGCCGTGCACTGAAATTCTACTCTACCGTCCGTATGGATGTACGTCGTATCGACACGCTGAAAAACGGCAACGATGTTATCGGCAGGCAGCCGTACCCGTGTTAAGGTTGTCAAGAACAAGGTAGCACCTCCGTTCAGACAGGCTGAGTTCGATATTATGTATGGCAAAGGCATTTCTCATGAGGGCTGCCTTGTTGATCTGGGCGCAGATCTTGATATTATCAACAAGAGCGGTGCCTGGTATTCCTACGGTGATATCCGTTTAGGACAGGGCAAGGAAAAGGTTAAAGACTTTTTGCGTGAGAATCCGGAAATTGCCCAAGAAATCGAAGCTAAAATCCGCGCAGTGACGATTGCCAAGAGCGATAATAAGGAAGCAGCTGAGGAGCCGTTGCAGGATGTGGAGTCGATCTTTAAGGAATAAGAAAAAGGAAGAAGGCTTTACCGGCGCGCAGCAGGTTTATGACTGCGCGCTGGATTTATTGTCTTACCGTGATTACAGCCATAAGGATATGGTGGAGCGCTTGCAGCGCAAGGGTGCAACTAAGGCACAGGCGCTGGAGGCGGTGGCTAAGCTGGAGGATTACGGTCTGCTGAACGAGAAGCGTTACGCCAAAAGGGTGTACGAGGCCTGGCTGGCCAAACGCTATTACGGCAGACAGCATCTGCAGCTGGAGCTGAGCAAGCGCGGCATACGCCCGGACGTGGCTGCGGAAATCATGGAACGCTTTACGCCTGACATTGAAGAGCAGCAGGCGGAGAACGCAGCGCGGCTTTTCGTGCAGCGCAATCAGCGCAAGCTAACAGCAGAAACTGACAACAAGAAAATATATGCGGCTGCGGGACGCTTTATGGCGGCCCGTGGCTTTTCATCAAGATATGTGCACATTATATTGGGTAAATTGCATTTTTCAGACAATATATAGCGGTTAAACTTGACAATTTTGTTAAATATACACTATAATGTAGTTATCCAATCGTGTTAATATTTACGATTTTCACGAGGCGACGCGTAAAGCGGTTGCCTTATTTTTTGCCCTATTTCAGAATAAATAATACATTAATTTATTATAGATTAATTGATTAAGGATTCAACGGAATAAGGACATCTATAGCAGACGCAAACAGGCGCCTGCTGTTACTATGCAAAAAAATCTTGGAAAAATCTACATTTAGGAGGTGAGGACGATTTTAGAAATTATCGGTACAGCTGTTGTTGTTGGTCTGGCCGGCGGTGCGGTAGGTTATCTGGTTCGCAAAAATGTTGCCGAAGGTAAAATTGCTACTGCAGAAGAGCAGGCTATCCGTATTGTACAGGATGCGGAGCAGACCGGCGAAGCAAAACGCAAAGAAATCATGATGGAGGCTAAAGAAGAAATCCATCGTCTGCGTTCCGAAATGGAGCGTGAAAATAAAGACAGACGTAACGACCTGCAGCGTCAGGAGCGTCGTCTGCTGCAAAAAGAAGAAAATCTGGACCGTAAAATCGAATCCTTCGAACGCAAGGAAGAAAAGCTGGCTTCCAAGGAACAGCGCCTGAACGCTGCTCAGGAGAAGGCTGAGGCAATGCTGGAAAAACGTCAGGTTGAACTGGAGCGTATTTCCGGACTGACTAGTGACGAAGCAAAGCAGGAGCTGCTGCAGTCCCTCGAGGAAGAGGTTAAGCATGAATCTGCTATGATGGTTAAGGATCTGGAGCAACAGGCTAAGGATGAGGCTGACCGCAAGGCAAGAGAAATTATCTCCCTGGCAATTCAGCGTTGTGCAGCAGACCATGTAGCGGAAACCACCGTTTCCGTAGTAGGCCTGCCTAACGATGAAATGAAGGGCCGCATTATCGGTCGTGAAGGCCGTAATATCCGTACTCTGGAAACCCTTACCGGCATCGATCTGATTATCGATGATACTCCGGAGGCTGTTATTATTTCCGGCTTCGATCCGGTACGCCGCGAGGTTGCCCGTATCGCTCTGGAAAAATTGATTAATGATGGTCGTATTCATCCGTCCCGCATTGAGGAAATGGTTGAAAAGGCACAAAAAGAGGTTGAACAGAAGATTAAGGAAGCCGGCGAACAGGCTACCTTTGCTGTCGGAGTGCATGGTCTGCACCCCGAATTGATTAAGCTGCTGGGCCGCCTGAAATATCGTACCAGCTATGGTCAGAATGTCCTGAACCATTCTGTTGAGGTTGCCAACCTTGCAGGTGTAATGGCTTCTGAGCTTGGTGTTGACGTTGTTCTGGCTAAACGTGCCGGTCTGCTGCACGATATCGGCAAGGCTATTGACCATGAAATGGAAGGCTCTCACGTTGAAATCGGCGGCGAAATTGCCAAGAAGTTCCGTGAGTCCGACCTGATTGTCAATGCTATTTTGGCGCATCACGGTGACTGCGAGCCTAAGAGTGTTGAAGCTGTTCTGGTATCTGCCGCTGACGCAGTATCTGCTGCCCGCCCGGGTGCAAGACGCGAAACTCTGGAAAGCTACTTGAAGCGCTTAACTCGATTGGAAGAAATTTCTGAGTCCTTTGAGGGCGTTGAAAAATGCTATGCCGTACAGGCTGGCCGCGAAATCCGCATTATGGTTAAGCCGGATGTTATCGATGATGCTTCTGCTGTGCTTCTGGCACGCGATATCTCCAAGAAGATTGAAGCTGAAATGGAATATCCCGGTCAGATCAAGGTCGTTATTATCCGCGAAACCCGTGCTGTTGATTACGCAAAATAACGAAATTCATAAAAGAGCTGCTTAGGCAGCTCTTTTTTTGCGCCTTAGCAGGATTATAGGAATTGCTGTCGAATATATATAATTGGAATTTTTTTGACAGGTGCGCCGGCTGCGGCCGGTGCTGAAAAGGGAATGCCGGTGAGAATCCGGAGCAGTCCCGCTACTGTAAGCGGAGCCTAGGCAATTATGTCACTGACGCAAGTTGGGAAGGCGCTGAGGGCGATGAAGCTAAGCCAGGAGACCTGCCTGTTACGAAGCTTGGAGCCTACGGGAGATAGGCTGGCTTTGGTATGCGTAAATATAGAATTTTTGGCTGCAGCTGCATTTGGTGAATCTCCCGTAAGGGAGCTTTTTTCATTTAGACATAATGCAGAGAGCTTGCAGCATATTAAAACGAAGGGAGGTTAAAATATGCCTGGAAAAATTATTATGGTTACCGGTGGAGCACGCAGCGGCAAGAGCGAATTCGCTGAACGCTATGTATTGCATTATTCTCCCAAATGCGATTACGTTGCCACGGCAGAAATTTTGGATGAGGAAATGGCGGAGCGTCGTGATGCGCGTTGGATTAATCACGAAGCGCCTTATCATGCCGAGCGCACGCTTGAAGCGCTGTCAGCGGAAACAGGAGCGGTTCTGTTTGACTGCCTGACTGTTTATATGTGTAACCTACTTTATGGCAAGGATGCGCCGGAGGGTGAATTCCTGGAGCGCTGTCAGGTAGTATTTGATGAAATTGACAAGGTGCTGGCAGCAGCACGTAATTGCGGCAAAATCGTTGTCTTTGTTACGAACGAGGTGGGCAGCGGTATTGTGCCGGATAATCAGATGGCGCGTGAATACCGTGACCTTGCCGGTTGGGTTAACCAGCGTGTGGCTAATGAGGCTGACCATGTTTATTATTGTGTGGCAGGTCAGGCCGTAGACGTAAAAAAATTGGCTTTTAAATTTGAGGATGAAGGAGAATAACGACTGATATGGAAAAAATCATGATACCTGCCCTGGATGAAGAACGTATGCAGGAAGTGCGGGCAGGCTTTGCTAAGATAGACAAGCCGGCAACCAACTTGGGCAAGCTGGAGGATATGGTTGTAGACTTTGCAGGTATGCTCGGCAAGGATTTACCGGATAAATTAAAGACGGCGATGGTTCTGATGTGCGGTGATCACGGTATTGCCAAATACGGTGTCAGCGCTTATCCGCAGGAGGTTACGCGCCAGATGATTAACGGCTATATGCGCGGTACTGCCGGAGCCACCGTACTGGCACGTCATGCGCACGCCGATGTTTTCGTCTGCGATGTAGGCACTGCCTTTGATTTGAGCGATTTGCCAAAGGTATATCAAAAAAAGGTGGCTTGGGGAACCGAAGACTTCACCCAAGGTCCCGCTATGACGCGCGAGCAGGCGGAAAAGGCTATTGCCGTTGGCATTGAAATGGCTGATATGTGCATCGACCAAGGCTACAATATGCTTTATACCGGTGAAATGGGTATCGGCAATACAACATCTACCTCCGCTATTGCCAGCGCCTTTCTGGGACTGGACCCGCAGCTGACTGTCGGCCGCGGCAGCGGTATTAATGACGAACGCATGAAGATTAAACGTCAGGTTGTTATCGACGGCCTGGCTAAAAATATGCCGAAGCAGGGTGATGCGATGGACATTCTCTGCAAGGTCGGCGGCTATGACCACGCAGGTCTGGCCGGTGTTATTATCGGTGCGGCCCGCCGCCGTGTACCGACAATGGTTGACGGTGTCAATGCCACGGCTGCAGCACTGCTGGCCTACGGCCTCTATCCGCAGTGCCGCGATTATATGCTTTGCTCGCATCTGAGCAGCGATATTTCCCACAAGAAAATGCTGGAGCTGCTGGAGCTTTATCCGATTGTGGATGCCGGTATGCGCCTGGGCGAGGGCACCGGTGCTTCCTTGGCTATTGTTGTGCTGCAGGCAGCAATGGACGTGTATAATCATTTAAGCAGGTGATGTGATGCGTGATTTTGTAACTTGTCTGGAATTTTTGACCAGAATCCGCTTTTCCAACCGCACGGACTGGCATGATGACGATTTCAGCCGCAGTGTGCCGTACTTCCCTTTGGTCGGCCTAGTAATGGGCGTTTTTATGGGTGCGGTAAATTACGGCCTGTATTATCTGCACACACCTGATTTAATGCGTGCGGTGATGCTGGTGCTTGCGGAGCTGATTATTATCGGTGCGCTGATGTATGACGGCTTTATGGATACCTCCGACGGTGTTTTCAGCGCCCGTGATCGTGAGCGTATGCTGGAAATCATGAAGGACAGCCACGTAGGCTCCAACGCCGTTATTGCGCTTGTCTGCCTCGTGCTGCTGAAGGTGGCTGCCTATACTACGCTGCCGCCGGTAAAGCTGTCGTTTGCTCTGGTTGCCGTTTTTGTAGCAACGCGCACCTTTATGGTTACCTATATAGTCAACTACAAGTATGCACGTAAAACCGGTATCGGTCATATGTTTAAGGCCTATGCCAAGCCGATGTATACCTATATTGCCTTTGCACTTTGTCTGGCGCTTGTCACAGCCTGCGGCCTGCCGTATCTGTATACGGCAATAGCGGCCTTCGTTATCTGCCAGGGCATTGCGCATTTTCTCAGCGGTCAGCTGGGCGGTCTTACCGGTGATACCTACGGCTTTTTGACGGAATGCGGCGTGGTGGTTTACCTGATGCTTGCAACCTATATAATCTGATATATTTCCCCGGCAATATTTTGCCTAATTATAAAGAGACAGAAAGGAAAAATGCTATGCATATAGAAGAAATAATCCAAAAGATTGTGCCTGCGGACAGAGGCTGTATGAAGCTGGCGCAGACACGCTTTGATAATCTGATCAAGCCTGTCGGCAGTCTGGCCAAGCTGGAAGAAATGACCTCGCGCTATTGCGGTATCAAGGGCATTTACGAAAAAGAGGATTTAGATTATCCTAAACGCGATTTGCTGGTGTGGTGCGGTATCGAAGAGGCTGCTCAGGCCGAAAAAATTATGCACGCCAAATGGCCGGTGAATGTGCTTGCTGCAGAAACCGGTGCGAAGGCCGTGGCTCTGCTCGTAACCTCGGAGGAGGAGGCTGACGCTCTGGAGGAGGGCGCTGCCCTGGTGCAGGAGCTGGTGCACGAGAAGGGACTGGAGCTGTTGGGCTTCGGCTGTCTTTCCAATCCTGACAATGAGATGGTGCGCACCGCTATGGCCGGCGCTCTGCTGCAGGCTGCAGCAATGAAGGTGCCGGTAATGCTGGACGGCGTTGCTGTCTGCAAGGCTGCCAAAAAGGCGGCGGATATGGCACCTGCCGTGCTGGATTACTGCTTTGCCGGTCATGTTTCCGCAGAGCCGGGAGCGGAAGAATGCCTGCAGGAGCTGGGGCTTACGGCACCGCTGCGCCTGAATATTCCCGATGGCGCCGGTGAGGGCGCTGCTGTCTGCTTTACGCTGTTCAACGCCGGCATTAAGGCCTACAAGGAAATGGAAACCTTTGAGGAAGCAGGCGTACATGCCGAGATGAAGGAATTTTCTTTGGCAGAGCAGTCTAAAAAAGGAGCGAAGGCTTAATGGGTAGAATATATTTAATCCGTCACGGTGAAACGGACAGCAACAAAGGACACCGCTTTCAGGGACGCATAAATATGCCGCTGAACGCCAAAGGTCTGGAGCAGTCCGAGAAGCTGGCTGCCTATATGCAGCATTTGCCGGTTGATAAAATTTACTGCAGCTCAATGCTGCGTGCCTGCATGACGGCAGCACCATTGGCTATGAGTAAAAATATGTCCTATCAGCCGCTGGATTTGCTGCAGGAGGTAAGCTTCGGTGCCTGGGAGGGACTTGAGTATGCGGAAATCAGCCGCCGCTGGCCTAAGGAGATGGATGATTTCCTGACGCGTCCGGGCGAATGGATTCCGCCGCAGGGCGAAAGCTTTCATGATGTAGCGCGTCGCTGTCAGGCGGCTTTTGACTATATCTTCGAGCGTGAGGGCCACGAGAAGAATATCGCAATTATATCGCATGGGGGTATTATCCGCGTGCAGCTGTGTCTGCTTTTGGACATACCGTTGAATAATCTGTGGAAGCTGAGTGTGCATAATGTTTCTGTCAGCACGCTGAATGACTGGCAGGGTAATATCATTGCCGAAACCATTAATGACGCTCACTTTGCCAGAGAGCAGGGAAGCTCTGTAAATTGGCTGCATAAATAAAAATTAAAGCTTGCAAACCGCGCAGACGTAAAAAGCTGTCGCAGTTTTTCTCTCAGGCTGTGAAAACGGCAAAGGCTGTCATAATTTTTGTTGTAAGCTTACCGGTGCTGCAGCATTATTTTACACGCAAGCTTTTTCTGTGAGCGCCGTTAACAAGCGGATTTTAGCGTATATTAAGAAATGAAAAGTTTCTTATTAAAGAATTTACGCATTTTTGATAAACTAAGATTGACTTTTGCAGGCGCTTACTATATACTGTAAGTGGTGTATCTCAGTGGTCCGTTTAAGTTCCTAACTTCTTCTATCATAGATGACATGGGGAAGCCAAGGTAAACATCTTAATGCGTTCTTTGGGGTATGTTCTATCTATGATTAGGAGTGATTAAACAATGAAAGAAGACAAGACTTTAACCTGCTGCGAGTGCGGCAACGAATTCGTATTCACCGCTTCCGAGCAAGAATTCTACGAAGAAAAAGGCTTCACTAACGAACCGCGCCGTTGCCCGGCTTGCCGTCAAGCACGCAAACAACGCATGGGCGTACAAAACGACCGTCCGCAACGCGAAATGTTCCCCGCAGTTTGCGCTGAATGCGGTAAAGAGACCATGGTACCGTTCAAACCCAGCGATCGTCCGGTTTACTGCCGCGAATGCTTCAACGCACGTAAACACTAATTAGACGCTTTAAGTAACAAATTCAGGTACAGCTTAGGCTGTACCTGTTTTTTATTAGCTGATTATAGAAAAACGAAAGTTATTTTACATAAAAGTGCTTATGTGCTATACTTTTTACAAATAAACTTTTCGAAGCAAGGGAGCTTTATGGCACGTATTATAGACAGTGACTTTCTGCACCGGGCGCTGCTGCATTTTTATGGCTACAGCAGCTTCCGCACAGGGCAGGAAGAAATTATAAGTGAAATATTACACGGACAGCCTGTGCTGGCAGTGCTGCCTACGGGTGCAGGCAAGAGCATCTGCTTTCAGCTGCCTTCGCTGCTGCTGAAGGGCGTGACGCTGGTAATCTCGCCGCTGATATCGCTGATGAAGGATCAGGCGGAGGCGCTGACGGCCCGCGGTATTCCGGCAGCTTATCTGGACAGCAGCATGAGCAGCAATGAGTACGGCAGGGTGCTGCATGCCGCCCTCAACAAGCAGTGCAAGTTTTTGTATGTGGCACCGGAGCGCTTGGTCAACCAGCAGTTTATTGATTTTGCCCGCCAGGCCTATATTACGATGGTGGCGGTGGACGAGGCGCACTGTGTATCGCAATGGGGACACAGCTTCCGCAAGGAGTATTATAATATCCCTGATTTTATTCAGGCCTTGCCCGCCAAGCCGCTGGTGGCTGCCTTTACTGCGACGGCTACGCCGGATGTGCGCCGTGATATCATCAAACGTTTGGGCATTCCGGAGGCAAAAATTGTGGTGACGGGCTTTGACAGGCCCAATCTGCATTTTGCCGTGCAGCGCACGCAGGATAAGGAGCGCTCGCTGCTGGAGTTTATGCGTAAGCATAAAAAGGATTGCGGCGTAGTTTACTGTGCTACGCGCAACAAGGTGGAAAGCGTTACGCAGCTTTTGCGTCGGCAGGGGTTCAGCGCCTTGCGCTATCATGCGGGCCTTACGCCGGAGGAACGGCGCGAAAACCAGAATGCCTTCGTCGGCGGCAGCGTACCGCTGATTGTAGCAACCAATGCCTTCGGTATGGGCATCGATAAGCCGGATGTACGCTTTGTGGTGCATTATAATATGCCCAAGGATATCGAAAGCTACTATCAGGAGGCAGGACGCGCAGGGCGTGACGGCCTGCCTGCGGAATGTCTGCTGCTTTACGATAAGGCGGATATTGCGGTCAATACCTATCTTATCGGGCACGACCAGCCGGATCTGACCTGGAAGGAGCACGAGCTGCAGCTGCTCGGCAAAATGACTAACTACTGCAATACGTCCATGTGCCTGCGCAAGGTACTGCTGGAATATTTCGGAGAAAAAACAACGTCGCAGTGCAACAATTGCGGCAACTGCGACGTGAATAAGAACGCTCCGTGGCGTAAGTTTTTGAAGTTTTAAATTTTAGTTGATATCAATAGTATTACCCGGTTTTACAACAAGCACCTTGCTGTCGGTTTCGTCCTCAACAGCTGCCTTGAAGGCTTCCACGTCCTGAGCGATGGGCGGCCAGGTGTTGTAATGTACGGGGATAACGTATTTTGCCTGCAGCAGCTTGCAGGCGATAAGCGCATCGTTAGGGTCCATAGTGAAGTTGCCGCCGATAGGAAGCACTGCATAGTCAAAAGCGTCGAGCTTGGGCAGCAGCTGCATATCACTGAAGAGTGCGGTGTCACCGGCGAAGTACAGCTTAGTGCCGTAAAAATCGATGACGATACCGCAGGCGTGACCGCCGGGAACGCCGCTGCCGTGGAAGGCCAGCGTCAGGCGTACCTTGCCGAAGGGAAACTTAAAGGTGCCGCCAAGATGCATAGCGTGTGCTTTGCAGCCGGCATCCTGCGCCAGACCGCAGATTTCGGCAGTGGAGATGATAGTAGCGTCACAATTTTTGGCGATTTCAAAGGCACTGCCCAAATGGTCGAAGTGACCGTGGCTGACGAAAATATAATCAACCATGATGTCTTTGGCGGTGAGTCCTTCCGGGTTATCGTCCAGATACGGGTCGAAGATGATAGCGGAATTGTTTTTTTCCAGCATAAAGCAGGCGTGGTTGATGAAATGGAATTTTGCGGTCATAATTTTCCCTCCTTAATTTGTCAGGCAGATAGTTGTTTACTGTAAAAATTATTAGCAGCGCTTAGCTGTAATCTTATAAATATTATAGCTTAAATCTACTTTTTTGTGAATTCCTCACTGCAGGGGTGGGAAAAACTTTACAATTTTGCCTTATGTGCGGTAAAATTGATAGCGTGATATATATAGGAGTAATGCGCTATGAAATATAAAAAAATTACTTTTGCGTGTGTTCTGCTGGGTTTGTCGCTCTATGCCGGCGTATGTGCGGCAACTGTGCGCGAGGTCGCTGATGAAGCACCGGCCTCCAAGCAGACGATTATCGCTGATAAAAAGGATAAGAAGCTGCTGAACAAAAAGCAGCGCGCTGTCCAAATAACTCAGGAAAAGGATAAAATTGTAGTATCTACCAAACCGGTGGCTAAACCGCCTGCCGGTACGATAAAGGTTCCTGCCGCTCCGCGTCCGTCGCTGCTGCAGGAGAAGGATGGCAAATTCTATTTTTCCGGTACTCAGCTGCCGGATGATTATCGTAATATCGCTATTTACGGTGAGGCGATTGCCAGCAAGGCGCAGGCTATTGCCTATATTTTGGCGGCTAACCCGGCTGTGAAGCTGGCCTGCCCGGTAGAGGAGCTGGTGGAGCTGTACTGGCAGGAGGCCAAGCGTGAAAACGTGCGCCCCGATCTTGCCCTGGCGCAATCCTTGGTTGAAACAGGTGCTTACCGCTATGGCGGTGATGTGCTGCATCATCAGAACAATTTCTGCGGGTTGGGTACTACCGGCGGCGGTGTGCGCGGTGCGTCCTTTGCTACGCCGCAGCTGGGAGTGCGTGCGCATATCCAGCATTTGCTGGCCTATACGCAGACGAAGCGCCCTTCGACGGATATTGTCGATCCGCGCTACGATTTGGCGCATAATATCCGCCTGGAGCGCGGTGTTGTCAACACCTGGTATGGTTTGAACGGTACTTGGGCGATGGGTTCGCTGTATTGCGAAAAGATTATGGCTACCTATCAGAAAATCCTGGCACAGCAGCCTGTTGAGCCGGAGATCAAGCCTGCACCGGCTGAACCGGTTAAGGAAAAGAATAAAAAGAAACGCAGTATGAAGCAGAGGGTTTCCGAAATACTGCAGGAGAAAAAATAAATTAATGACTGCGCAGCAGTCAGCTGAGGAGGCATTCAGTAAAATGCATATAGTTTTAGTTGAACCGGAAATTCCCGGCAATACCGGCAATATTGCACGTCTGTGCGCAGCAACAGGCTGTCACCTGCATCTGGTTCGTCCGCTTGGTTTTTCTGTAGAGGATAAATATTTGAAGCGTGCAGGTCTGGATTATTGGCATCTTGTTGATATCCATTATTATGACAGTATTTACGAGGTGCTGGAAAAATATAAGGATAACCCCAAGTATTTCCTGACGACGAAAGCACACAGCTCTTATGCCGATGTGCAGTATGCTCAGGACAGCCTGCTGATTTTCGGCAAGGAAACTGCCGGTCTGCCGGAAACCTTGCTGCACGAATATCCCGAAAGCTGCATCCGTATTCCGATGATTGAGGATGCACGCTCTTTGAATTTGTCAAATTCCGTGGCGATTGTGGCTTATGAGGCGCTGCGCCAAAACGGCTTTGCTGATTTAACCCTTTATGGAGGAGAATATAAATGATAATTATTAAGGAATTTGATTTTGACGCTGCGCATTATCTGCCTGCGTATAACGGCAAGTGCGAGCATTTGCACGGTCATACCTATAAGCTGGTGGTAAAGGTAGAGGGCACTCCCGACCACGAGGGTATGGTTATTGATTTTATCAAGCTGAAGAATCTGGTTAAGGAAGAGGTGCTGGCACATTTGGACCACGCCTGCCTGAATGATATTCTGCCGGTGCCTTCCGCAGAAAATATCAGCGTCTGGGTTTGGAATAAGCTGGTTGAGCTGCTGAAGAGCGACCATTATCATTTATATGAAGTAGAAGTTTGGGAAACTCGCACCAGTGGCTGCGTGTACAGAGGTGAATGACGTGAAGGATGTACAAAGCGAAAAGGATTTACGCAATATTCCTTTGAAGCATGTGGGAATAAAGGGCCTGCGCTGGCCGATTGAGCTGCGCGATAAAGAGCGCGGTACGCAGCACAGCGTAGCGGAGGTAACACTGGCGGTTGATTTGCCGCATGATATGCGTGGTACGCATATGAGCCGTTTTGTGGAGTGTCTGCGCACTCTCGGTCCTGTGGGGCTCGCTGATGTGGAAGCAATTTTAGACCAGCTGAAGCAGCATCTGCAGGCTGAAAGAGCTTTTATCGAGCTGAAGTTCCCGTATTTTGTGACGAAGAAGGCTCCTGTGAGCGGCATGGAAGCGCCGATGGATATCGATTGCGTGTATAAGGCCGAGAAGGGCGAGAAGCTGCGTTGGCGTATTACCGCTGTTGTGCCGGTGCAGACGCTGTGCCCCTGCTCCAAGGAAATCAGCGAATACGGTGCGCATAATCAGCGTGCCTGGGCGAAGCTGGAGGTTGAGGCGCAGGAAATGGTATGGCTGGAGGAGCTGGTGGAATATGCCGAGGCTTCCGCAAGCACGCCGCTCTACGGTCTTTTGAAGCGCCCCGATGAAAAATATGTTACGGAGCATGCTTATGAAAATCCGCGTTTTGTAGAGGATGCCGTGCGTGAGGTTGCTTTACGTCTGGAGGCGGATAAGCGCATTACCTGGTATCGTGCAGAGGTGGAGAGCATGGAAAGCATCCATAATCATAACGCCTTTGCTGTTGTGGAAAAAGGTGAGAATGAATGTTATTAAAGGTTAACCGTGAAGGCTTGGAGGCAGCGCTGGCAAGCATCGGCGCTCATGCCGACAGTCTGCCTATTTTTGCGCATAAGGCGGAGATTATTCCGTTCAAGCTGCTGGGTGTGCGTACTCCGGCGGCGAATATTATCAAGCAGGAGATGCTGGCGGTGGGCGGCGACGCTGTAACGCCCGTCGGTGCTGTTACCTGCGCTGCAAAGTATGTTGATATCCTGCTTTTGGGTACGCTGAAGCATTATAAGGTACTGCTGAAGAAAATGGCGCAGATGCCGTACTTTGGCATTCCTCAGGCTGCTATTGATCTGGAAATGGCGCTGACGCCGCAAAAGCTGTGCACTACTCTGGCTGACGGCCGCGTGCTGACCTATGAGAAGATGTGCGTGATGGGCATTTTGAACGTTACGCCAGATTCCTTTTATGAGGGCAGCCGTGTTCCTGCTATGGAGGAGCTGGTGGAGCGTGCCGGCAGAATGCTTGCTGCGGGTGCCGGTGTGCTGGATATCGGCGGTGAGTCTACCCGTCCGGGCAGCGACAGCGTTGACGGGGAGGAGGAGCGCCGCCGCGTAGTTCCTGCGATTGCTGCTTTGCGCAAGGCTTATCCCGATGCTGTTATTTCTATTGATACCTATCGTGCGGATACGGCGGAGGCAGCTATTGCTGCCGGTGCTGATATTATCAACGATATCAGTGCGATGGAGGCTGACCCGCGCATGGCTGA
>ERZ860508.848-NODE-848-length-21022-cov-11.451662_pt1 | contig 21022 bp, 19 predicted proteins | sample MGYA00509976_ERZ860508 | MGnify/ENA primary metagenome ERZ860508 (study PRJEB30046, sample SAMN00715242) | human gut metagenome | study: EMG produced TPA metagenomics assembly of the A metagenome-wide association study of gut microbiota in type 2...
TTAGGATACTATCTAAGGAAAGTACCCATGACAGGGCGTTAAGCGTCCGGGGGACACTTGTTTAGCACCGACCGAAACGGAGTGTAGACGTGGCGCCGATGACGGCTTATGAGATCATTTCGATTTTCATTGGGATATTAGCATTGTTGATGTCCTTTGGTAGCTTGATTTTTGCAGACTTAACTCAACAGAATACGAACGAAAAACGCATGTCAATCAACTTGACATGCGTTTTTTATGACCATTTTTTACAGCTTGTTTAGCACCCTGCTTTGCAACAATACAACAATATTCATCGTATTTATGCGATGTATGCAGGCTTTCCAATTACAACCGACTCTTCACATAATCCCGAATAAAGAAATCATCTCCCGGCATTTGGCAGCCGACGATGTAAAGCCCCTCATTATCAGAGCAGCGGATAACACGTCCTTCCAATACGTCGTGCTGTGGCAGATCGAAGTTATGAATCTTCACGCGGATATCTACGTCTTTGTGTGTTGCGAAATACCGGTCATGTGTCAGGAACGCAAAGCCGTTTGCACTCAAGTTATCCAGCTTGCCTTCCATGGTTGTCGTTCCATCGGCAAGTGTGATCGTGCAGGCATTGGAGATGTCCAGACGAGGGTATTTTCGCCGGTTGTTGATCTTTGGACGCGACTCAATCTGGATTGTAAAGTGGGAATCCTCTTCTTGCTCGGTATGCACAATCTTAGCCGGATCCCAACAGTAAAGCACGTTGCCGACGGTTACCTGCAGCTTACATTCTGTCACTTCCGTAAGCTTCGGTGCATTTGCAAGGAAGATTGATAACGTATTATTCTCACGTGTCAGTACCTCGCCGTAATAGTTCTTTCCATCCTTCAGTGTCACACTCAGTTTCATGCCAGGCTGCACATCTTCGGTTCCCATGAAACCACCGATTCCAAGCTCGCACATGAGGGATTCGATGACGGTCTCAATGGAGTTGATGTTGTTGGCTGATTCATCGTATTTGCTGAGCATGCGGTTGTTGATCTCGTTGGAGTCGCTGATGCAGGTTGTCATGTCGCCCACGATATCCGTTACCTGATTCAGATTGTCCACAAGATGGATGTTGGAAGCCTCGACTTCCTTCATGGCGTGGTCGATGACCTGAATATTCTCACCGATCTTATTCGTATCGGAAGCGATTTCCGTCATACTCTTACCGGTCTGCGTGACCTTCGTCAACGTGAGCTGGATCAGCTTCAGGGTTTCTTCCATCGAAGCGGTCATCCGCTCAGAAGTCTCTTCGAGATGCTCGAGAGCCTGCCGAATCTGATTGGAAGAGGACTTGGTCTCCTCGCTTAATGTACGGATCTGCTCGGCTACGACTGCAAATCCCTTTCCGGATTCGCCGACGCGGGCAGCTTCAATCGATGCATTTAATGCAAGAAGATTCGTCTGGGATGTGATATTCTCAATGACACCGGTTTCGTTCTTCACCATGGCGAATTCAGACTTGAAATTCTGCAATGTCTGCTCGATCTCCCCGGAGAGCGAAGCCATCGTGTTCGTCGTAGTTACAAGATCTGCCAGATCCTCGGAGCTTACCTTCGCGTGCTGCACCGAAGTGCTCGTAAGTGAGACCATTTGCTCAATCATCTCTGCCACATGGTTGACCTGTGCGTGTATGTCGGATGTCATTTCGTTTGACGAGGTTGTACTGCTCTGCAAGTCAGAGTTATGATCGCTGAGCCGGTTCAGGCTGTCTACAACAATCGTGGCACCGTGTGTGTTCTCGGATGCAAGCTCACGGACAACGGTAATGCCGTTTGTGATCGTGTTACATGCCTGCTTTACCTGTTCCACAGTCGTGACAACACGATGAAGGTCTGCCTTGATGCTGTCTGTCATGGCACCGTCAGACTCAATCAGGTGCTTGATGGACATGACATAGCAGATATAGCAGAGTATGATACAGGCGAGCTCGAGCTGATAATTCTTCATATCGGAGGCGGAGTTGAATCCCTGTGAGATACGATAGGCAGCACCTCCGACGATAATCAGAGAGTTTGCGATTCCGCAGCTTACCATGAATCGGATACTCTTATAGAGGACCAGAAGACTGGTCACGGGCAGGATATACGTGAATGCAATCGGTGATTCTGTCGTGCATAATACAAATGTATAGAAAATGCCATAGCCGATCACGAGGTTGAATTTGTATTGGTCGGTATCGAAGCCTTTCACACGAAGCAGAATCTCCCCGGTGATGACTGGCAACCAGCAGAGCGCTAAAAAGATAATATAATAGGTAGTGCCACGTAGATGGTTCGCCACATCGGCACCATAGTTTGCAGAAAGCAATGCGGCGAAGATGATCCAGATCCGTCTGGCTCTCCGGTTCGCCTTTTCCTTAAAAACAGATTCGTCGTAATTCATAATTTTTCTCCTTCGTGGAGTATATATCCGTGGCAATCTGTTGCTCATCAGTTTCATTCGTTTTTATAAGGTGTCTGTAAATACATCTGTCGTAAACTTTATTATAGCATAGTATTGTTATAAATGTAATTACAGAAAATGTATTTTCTTCTGGGGTGAATGTGAAAGAATTGGTAAATAGGAAAGTACAGATGTGGTTGAACTTTTGCTGTATCCATGTTATAATAAAATATTATGAATTGAGGAAATATACGAATGAAAAAAATGGAAAACAGAGTATTAAAAGCAACGAATAAGATAGAAAAAAGCTGTGCCTTTGGTGCGATCCGCCAGGGGATGATTATGCTTATTCCCCTGCTTGTTGTTGGCTATGGCGCATTGATGATCATGAGTCTGCCGATAGCAGGCTATCAGGATTTTATTGCACATATCTGGTCAGGTCATGTTATGGATATGCTGCAATTTATATATCATGGTGTAAATGATATTTTTGCGGTTTTGCTTGCAGTGACGACGAGTGTCAGCTATGCGCTGATCAAATCCAGAAAGAAAAGTGGATTTGTGGAGACGGGGGATGCGATTGTACTGGCGGCTGTTACGCTTGCCAGTTTTGCCGGATGTGCAGGAATCCAATATGGGAGTTTTTCGATAAAGGCATTTAGCAATATGAATACATTCACTGCACTGTTTGTATCCCTTGGTGCAGGATTTTTGTATTTCAAATTAAAGGATATAAATTTTATGTCAGTGAGAAACAAGGAAATAGATACTGACAGTGGTTATATGCATGCAATCAATGGAATTGGCTGTACTTTGGGGATATTATTCGTGTTTAACTTGTTTCATCAGGTACTATATGTGACGAGCGGGGTAAATGGAGTACAGGAATTGTTTGAGCTTGGAGTAAATCGTCTGTTTGGTTCGATTGATAATAATTTCTGGTCTGGAATCTTAATCATTGTCGAGACACATATATTTTGGTTTTTGGGGGTGCATGGAAACAATGTATTGGATGTTGTGATCAAACAGAATTTTTCAGATGTATCTGTTGGTATATTCAGCAAGTCTTTTCAGGATGTGTTCGTAATCATGGGGGGAACCGGCGTGATGATCTGCCTTGTAATCGCGGTTTTGCTGTTTGCGAAGACGAAGAGTCTGCGGAATGTTGCGGGTATGGCGGCACCAGCAGTTTTGTTTAATATCAGTGAGATTGCGTTGTTTGGAGTTCCGGTCATTTTGAATCCGATCTTTATTGTACCATTTTTGGTAGTTCCGATCCTGAATTTCCTGATTGCATATGCGGCAATGTATTTTGACATTGTTCCACATGTGGTAGCATCGGTGGAGTGGACAACGCCAGTTCTTCTGAGTGGATATCAGGCAACTGGTTCGTGGAAAGGAGTAGTGCTTCAGCTTATATGTATTGTGATCGGCGTGTTTGTATATCGTCCGTTTATCCGGATGTTTGAAATGCAGCGCCGGCAGCAGATGATACAGAATGTGAACCAATTGGTAGAAGAATACAAAAAGCAGGAAGAAAGTGGAGTTCTGTTCGCATTTACAAAACGGGAAGATGTATGTGGAAATACGGCACGGCTGCTGGCCGGCGAATTGAAGGAGGCAATTGAAAATCACAGTCTGTTTCTGATGTATCAGCCACAGGTGGACAAGAATGGGCATTGTTCTGGTGCGGAGGCTTTGATTCGGTGGAATCATCCCGTGTTTGGAAATATTTACCCACCACTTATCATTCAGCTTGCAAAAGAACTTGGAATTATGCATGCGCTTGATGCAGCAATCTTAGATGAAGCGGCAGCGGCGAGAGCCAGACTGACTGATTATGTAGACGAAAGCTTTGATATCTCTGTCAATCTGACCAATGCGTCACTGCAGTGGGATGGATTGGTGGAAGCGGTGGAAAACAGCGTGAAGACACATGGAATTTTCTGTAGCCAGTTGTGTCTTGAAATCACTGAGCAGGACGCGATATCTTCGACAGAGGATGTGGTACATAAAATAGAAGAATTGAAAGCACACGGACACCGGTTTTTGATTGATGATTTTGGGATGGGGCATACCTCCCTGCTCTACTTGCAGACGGGTTTTTTTGCAGTCGTGAAACTGGATGGATCTTTGACGCGGAATGTGCTTGAAAACGAAACCAATGCGGAAATTATCGGTTCGATCACCAAGCTTGGGGAGTCGATTCATTTTACAACGATTGCAGAATGGGTGGAGTCAAAAGAACAGTTAGAGAAGCTGAAAGCATTGGGGTGTGATGTATTCCAGGGCGCTTATTACAGCCGGGCAATCGGGTATGAAGATCTGGTTGAATGGCTTATATCATACAGAGATTCATAATTGTCCGTTGCATTTGAGGCAGATATGAAGTAATCTGTTGGATGAGTTATTATAGGAGATAATTGATAAGGAGGAACAACATATGAACCAGAAAGAAAACGTAGCGTCAGCTTTGGGATCCGTATTGCTTGGAATTTTGCTGATTGTTATGAAAGGAAAAATTATTACCGCAGCCATTACGCTTCTGGCAGTATTTGTAATTGTTGGAGCCATTATGGATTTTGTGGCAGGACTCGTAAATTATGGAATTGTGAAGTCAGTTGCCGGAATCTGTATTTTGGTATTTGGCTGGGTATTTGCAAGTCTTGCATTCTATATTCTGGCAGCAGGAATCATTCTGATGGGACTGTTACAGATATCGTCAATCAAGAAAACGATGCCTGTAAATCTGACTGTGGGAGAACGGTTTCAGGAGTATTTTAAACCGGGACTGATGGTTGTTGCCGGAGCATGTCTGCTCTTCAATCAGAGTGGAACGATTGCGTGGGCATTTATTGCAACGGGTGTGCTGTTGGTAATAAATGGTATCATGACGTTGGTTGGCGCAAATAAAACCTATTAGGTATAGGTAATTGAACTATGAGTTTAACTGTAATGGTGAAATAAGTCTTGTATATTTAAACGGAATGCGTTATACTAACAACAGCTTCGGAAAATCAGAGTATTTTCTTGAATGAAATTAAATAGAACGAAGAAGGCAGATTGTGGACGAAGATAGACAGTTCTACAAGTCTGCCTATTTTTATCAAAAAATCTATTGTTTTTATTCAAGGAGGTATGTATGATGAATACAACAACTACAATCGATAAGGCAACAAATAACCAGAATGCATTTAATTATGCAGTTTATATGATGCTCGGCAGCTACTTCAAGCAGATGGAAGCTGTGTCCGAGTGTTATGTCCAGAAGCTGTATCTCTACTATGTGGAGAATAAGCGGGAGCGCCAGTACAGCTTTGAGGATATTGCAATCCGTTTTGTGGAGCGGGTTTTGCAGAAGCAACTGCCAGAGGAGATCTGGCAGGAGCGGGTGCTGGTATCGTTCTTTGCGAGGGACGGCAGGAACTATGTTGCCTTCCAGGGAGCCCGTTACACATTGGTTGTGCAAAACGACTACCATGGAGCACGCACGAAGCTGCAGTATCAGCTGTATGAAGATACGCCTGCTATCGAGAGATAGCGGCGTGCGGAAAGGATAACAAGAATGTACCATATAATCGTAAATCCGACCTCATCTTCTGGAAAAGGAATGGATGCATGGAGGGAGATAAAAGACATATTAGACCGAAAAAACGTGGCGTATAAGGTGTATGTACTGCGGAAGCCGGGAGAAGCAACGATGGTTGCAGGGAAACTTACAGCAGGAAGGAACATGGCTTTAAACGAAACGGCGGTTATGGATCAAAGCAAGGAAGTGGTTCGGGAAAATGAGGAAGATATCAATATTTTAGTGATTGGCGGCGACGGAACATTAAATGAAGTCCTAAATGGGATTCAGGAATTTGATCATACGACGTTATCGTGTATTCAGACAGGATCCGGAAATGATTTCGCTAGAAATATGCATTTGGAAAAGAATGTGGAACGTGCAATTACGTATCTGCTTGAAAATCCGGAGGAAATTGCGCTTGATTATGGAGAAGTGACAACGAATCATCAGGGAAGCAGTGCAAAACGATTTTTAATTAGTTCTGGGGTTGGCTATGATGCAAATATCTGCGAAGAGGTCAGCCGGAGCCGACTGAAAATGGTGTTAAATAAGATTCATCTTGGTAAATTGGTGTATGTGCTGATCGGCGTTAAGCAGATATTTGCAAAGAAAACGGTACGCGCAAAATTATACCTGGACGATGCGCCGGTGATGAAGCTTCCGGAGTTGTTCTTCGTCGTTGGGATGAATCATATGTATGAAGGTGGTGGAATCCCATTTTGCCCAAACGCAGATCCGACAGATGGAAGATTGGATGTCTGCCTAGTGAAATGCATGTCAAGGTTGAAGCTTCTTCTGGCAGTTGTGCTTGTTTATTTCAAAAAACATTTGTTGTTTAAGGACATTACGAATCACAGGTGTAAGAAGATGCGTCTGGTGACGGACACACCGCAGTGGATACATATGGATGGTGAGACACCATATCAGGTAAGCGAGATTATCTGGGAGAGCAAGGGCAAACTGCGGTTTGTGCGATAGTATAAAGTTGATAGAATGAAGTGCGAAAAGATGTTAGGGACTGAGAAGTTATGGATATGTACATAGAAAAGGAGATGCACAATGGAGTTTATATGTTACCCCAAATGTTCCACTTGTCAGAAGGCGAAGAAGTGGTTGGATGAAAATAAGATTGAATATACTGAGCGTCATATCGTCGAGGCAAATCCTTCGGAGAATGAGTTAAGAACGTGGTATGAGAGAAGTGGATTACTTCTTAAGAAGTTTTTCAATACGAGCGGTATGCTTTACAAGGAAATGAAGTTGAAAGACAAGCTTCCAACGATGAGCGAGGATGAACAGATTAAGCTTCTTGCGACGAATGGTATGTTGGTGAAACGACCATTGGTTGTGGATGAAGATAAGGTGCTGGTTGGATTTAAGGAAGCGGAGTGGAAGGAAAAGTTAATATAGCAACAAACTAATTGACAAAGTACGGAAAGGACTATAACATACAATGAAACCAAAATCTCCACAAAGCATACAACTTTATAACATCATGCTTCGCCTTGGATATCCAGAGGAATTTGCAGACATTGTGACGAAGAATCTGAATACGGACTTTACGGCGACACGGATGATGGGATATCTGTATCGGTATTCGAATCCAAGACTGGAGGACGTGGCGGATGAGATGCTGGCGATTCTGGATGATCGGAACCGAATCATGGAGAAGAAGGAACTGGAAGAAATCAATACGAAGTGGAACGAATTTCTTCATACGGGTATACCGGATGAGGACGAATAAGAGGAGGACAAACAAATGCCATTTATCAATTCAAAAATTAGTGTAGCATTAACGGATGCACAGGAGCAGGAAATTAAGTCAAGACTGGGACAGGCAATCACAGCCATTCCGGGAAAGTCAGAGAGCTGGCTTATGGTTGGCTTTGAGCCAGAGTATAAGCTGTATTTCCGGGGATCAAAGGATCAGCCGATGGCGATGGTGGAGGTAAGTGTGTATGGAAGCGAGAATCCGTCCGCGTTCTCCAAGCTGACTGGCGAGATCTGCAAGATATTTGAGGATGTGCTTGGAATTGCACCGGATCATGTGTATGTGAAGTATCAGGCAGTTGCAAACTGGGGCTGGAACGGCGGCAATTTCTAATTACAAAAGAACGAATAAAGGCACTTTTTGTTAAATATAAAAACGAAAGTGCCTTTATATTTTTATTTGAAAGATTCTGTAGAATGTCTGTTGCATATCCTTGGAGGATGATATAAGTTAGGGAAAATATCAGTAAAAGAGGAGTGTGACTGCTTATGCAGATGCAAATAGTTTTGTGTTTTTTGCATTAGATGATGCAGGAAATTATCACGGATTGTGTCATGGAAGTTATTTTGAAACTTTTTGGATGACGGGATGTACCTGTTATGTTGCAAGTCTGATCACGAACAAAGAAGATCGTGGAAAAGGGTATGGAACGTTTTTATTGGATTATGTAAAAGAAAAATCAAAAGAGAAAGATTGTAAAGCATTGATATTGGATTCCGGGCTGCCACGCGTGGAGGCACATGGCTTTTACGAACATTATGGATTTGCTAAAAATTGTTATGGATTTCAGCTTGTTTTGTAGTCTGATGCAGAGAATGGCATAAAACAGAACATATCTGTCAATAATACCATTGCGATAAAAATAAGACGAAATCAAAGGAGTCAAAGCAATGGAATTAAAAGAAAAAGAACGTACCCTGATTCAGGATTTGCAGACACAGGAGCAGAGCTGCGTGGAAAAGTATGGGAAATATGCGGCACAGGCGAAAGATCCGGAGTTGAAAAGTCTGTTTGAGACGATTCAGAAGGAAGAGCAGAAGCATTATGATACGTTACAGCAGGTCTTAGATGGTACGGTGCCGGCATGCAATTGCAACGACACGCAGGGCAAAGACTACGAGCCAAAGGTGACGTATGGTACATTGGATAATTCCGAGGACAAGCAGCATGATGCATTTCTTGCGACGGATTGTATCGGAACAGAGAAGCTGGTGTCTGGTGAATATAACACGGATGTGTTTGCATTTGCGAATACCGCGTTGCGGAAGCTGCTAGCAGATATCCAGATCGAAGAGCAGAACCATGCAGAAATGATCTACAAATACAAAACTGCAAATGGCATGGCGTAAGCTGTTAAAAACAGAAAACGGATGGTTGACATTGTGCAATCATCCGTTTTGTGTGCAATAAGCTGTCATGCAGACATTGTGCTTGTACAGATTTCTATAAGAGAATCTATGTTCATCAAGCTGATAGGCGGGATGACAATGCTTGTATATCGAGTAGGTGTCAGCCCGCTCGGTTCATTTAGAATGCCACTTTCATTGCAAGTGCAATTACACATAGAATAATTGCGATTGGCACATACAGGTACCGCCCAAGGAAATACCACAGCTTCCCGCGTGGTTTCCTGCCGCCTTCATTGATCGCTGCAAATAAATCTTTTTTCTTCATAATCCAGAACCAGGAGATTGCACCAAGCGTTGCACCGATTGGGATGATGTAGATGGAGACGAGATCCATCCATGTACCCCAGCGTGTGATGGCTTCCATGCCGATTCCGGCACCAAGGCAGATCATACAGATAATGCCGAGTGCGACGGTACGACGCAACTTCGGGAAGCGGTGCAGAAGGGATTCGGCAACAGCTTCGAACATGTTCTGCAGGGAACTCACACCAGCGAAGATCATTGCCGCATACAGGATGATCGCGAAGATCTGTCCAAGCGGAATATCCTGCAGGATCGATGGCAATGTGATAAAAAGCAGGCTTGGTCCTGCGTCCACACTGACATCATAAGAGAAGCATGCCGGGATGATCACGAGGGCGGCAACTAAGGCTGCGATTGTGTCGAAGATTGCTGTGTGTCTTGAAACCGCGATGACATCTTCTTTCCGGTCAAGGTAGGAGCCATATGCGATCATACCACTTCCGGTTACAGACAGGGAGAAGAACGCCTGTCCCATCGCAGTGATCCAGACAGTCGGATCTTTCAAGGCTTCCCATCTTGGAATAAACATAAATTCATATCCGCTTGCAGAACCGGGCAGCAGAGCCACGCGCACAGCAAGTACGACGAAGATCAGGAAGAAAAGCGGCATCATTACTTTGTTGCTCTTCTCGATGCTGCTGGCACCAAGCAACAATGTAAGCAAAGTACCAATGATAACAATAATATGGAATGGTACAACCGAGAAATCCGTCATGGAGAACGATTCGAACCATTCGGAAGTATTGACCTGCATCAAAAGACCAGATGCAGAATCAACAAACGCTTTTAATACATAGGCGACGATGATGGAGTAGCCAATCGCGATGCAAAGGGAACCTGCGAGTGGCAGCCAGCCAAGTGCACGCCCGACAGGCGCGATTTTTTCATTTCGTGAACGCCATGCATTTTCATAGGAACCGAGCGTTCCAGTGTGCGACCAGCGTCCGATCGCAAACTCCGCCGGAAGTCCAACGTAGCTAAACAAAAATATAAATAGTAAATAGATGAGAAGAAAGGCACCACCGCCATTGCTTCCCATTTTATTTGGAAATCCCCAGACATTTGCCATGCCGACTGCGGAACCGACCGATGCAAGAATAAATCCCCAGCGGCTTTTGAACGATGTTCGAGTTTGTTCTTTTTTCATAAATGTACCATACCTGTCTAATTTAGTTTGTAGTTTATCTATTTTACCATAAAAGCTTGCAATCAATCAATGTGGGTTGGAGAGAAAATGTGAAATGGCGCAAAACTCCCCAATGGAAGAATGCATATGCAGGGAAGATTGGGTAGAAAGTGGTGGAAAGGGAAAAACTCCCCAACCAGAAGCTTTTGGGAAGTAAGTAGGTTGGGTAAAAAGTGGTGGAATGGGGAAAACTCCCCAACCGGAAGCTTTTGAGAAGCAAGCAGGTTGGGGAGAAAGTAGCGAAAAGGGGAAAACTCTCCAATAAATGAGGCACGCTGCCGCGTGGTGACATGAAATTACATAAAAATCGACTGGCACAATTCCCGCTTACTGTTCTTGCAGATCATGTAACTGTTGATGACCGGTGTTTCCAAGTCCAGTAATGGAATGACGCGGAGCTTGCCCGCTTCTAAGAATGGACGAGCTGTATCCGCGGGCAGGAACGTATAGCTTTCCGAGCCGAGCAAAAAAGGAATGATCTTGGAACAGTCATCGATTTCCAGTGAAAACTGATGGTAGCGCGGAAATAAGTTTCGGATGAACTGTCCGACATCCTGCAGGGCGAAATTGCACATCAGATAATTCTCGGCAATCAACGCCTGCTTCGTGATACCGCGTGCATACATCGTATTATAATAATCAGTCACTAAAATCATCTTATCCTGCTTGTAGACCTCGCAGTGATAGGATGATTTTTTCATAGGAAGATAGGTGAAGATCACATCGAAGATATCGTTCTGCAATTGCTCCATCAGCAGGTTGGAAAGACCAATCGTGATCTTCAGGGCGTCGTTTGGAAACTGTCTTTGATGCTCTAAGATGATCGGCGCCAGATGTCCTTCGTAGATCGAATCAGAGCAACCGATGCGCAGGTGGTTTGCGTATTTGTGTAAGGAACTGATTTCGGAGAGTGACGCATTCGTCAGTGTGATGACCTTTTCGGCATAGTCCTTGAACTGTTCCCCTTCCACTGTCAGCTCGACGCTGCGGTTGTTGCGCGTGAAGAGTGCGATATTCAACTCTTTTTCCAGTTCGTGAATACGGTTTGTCACGGTGGACTGCGCGACAAAAAGCTGTGCGGCAGTGCGCGTATAGTTCTTCGTATTGGCAAGTGTCAGGAACGTATTTAATGCTTCGATATCCATAAAAATCTCCTATTATTCGCAAATTCGATTATTACTATCAAAATTATCTATTTTACATATAATATAGCATGTGTTTATAATGAGTGCAACAAAATTGGATGAAACATCCGAAGGATGGAGGACGGCATATGCAGGAAATCAGACTAAGCAACAAGACGAACAAATTGGAATTAGACCCATACAGCTATCAGTTACAGGACGTGGAATCGCCGGAGCTTTTCCGCGAGATGTTCCCGTATACGGAGACGCCGAAGATTGCATTTAATTATCGCCGGGTGCCTGAAAAGATGCCGGAAGATATCTTCATCACGGATACGACATTTCGTGACGGACAGCAGTCGCGTGCTCCGTACACAATGGAGCAGATGGTGCATATCTATAAGCTCTTGCATGAGCTTGGTGGTCCGAACGGCATGATTCGTCAGACCGAGTTCTTTGTGTATTCGGAGAAGGACCGCAAGGCACTTGAGAAATGTATGGAGTTAGGCTATGAGTTCCCGGAGATCACGACATGGATTCGTGCGAACAAGAAAGATTTCGAGATGGTGAAATCCATTGGAGTCAAGGAGACGGGCGTGCTTGTGAGCTGTTCGGATTACCATATCTTTCACAAGATGGGGCTGACAAGAAAGCAGGCATTAGACAAATACCTTGGGATCGTGTCAGACTGTATCGAAGCAGGACTTCGCCCAAGATGCCATTTTGAGGATATTACACGTGCGGATTTCTATGGATTTGTCGTTCCGTTTGCAAACCGTCTGATGGAAATGTCCGAGCAAAGCGGCGTGCCGATCAAGATCCGCGCCTGTGACACGATGGGATTTGGCGTGCCGTATCCGGGCGCATCTTTACCACGAAGCGTGTCCGGTATCATCTATGGATTGCAGCATTATTCCGGTGTGCCATCCGAGATGCTGGAGTGGCATGGTCATAACGATTTTTACAAAGGTGTTGTAAATGCGACGACTGCCTGGATGTATGGTGCAAGTGCTGTCAACTGTTCGTTGCTCGGCATCGGGGAACGTACCGGAAATGTACCGCTCGAAGCGATGGTATTTGAATATGCATCCCTGCGCGGACACTTAAATGGGATGAATACGAAAGTGATCACAGAGATTGCGGACTATATCAGCAAAGAAACCGGTTATGAGATTCCACCGATGACACCGTTTGTCGGCGAGAACTTCAACCTGACAAGAGCGGGTATCCATGCCGATGGTATGCTCAAAAATCATGAGATTTACAATATCTTCGACACCGACACGCTGCTCGACCGCCCACCAAAGGTATCAGTAAACTCCACATCCGGCATCGCCGGTGTCGGCTACTGGATCAACCAGTACCGCAAGAAGAAGGGCATGTCGCCAGTCGATAAAAAATCGCCCCTCGTGCGCCGTGTGTACGACTGGGTACAGGAGCAGTACGACGAGGGACGAATTACAATTATCAGTGATGCAGAACTCACACGACAGACCGAGCTTGCGATGGAAGCAGAATAGTGAATCTACGAATCATTACCCAATCCCACCCAGTGCGATACCAAGGATCAGCACAAGGATACAGATCGGGCAGTACAGATATTTACAGACAGGTACATACTTGTCTGTAAATTTTTTGTCGCGGCCAAGGTTGACCTGCTCTTCGACATAGTTCTTACCGTATACCCAGAAGAACATGATACCGGCGAGACCTGCACCAAGCGGGCAGATGTAGATGGACAGAACATCCATCCAGTCGGATACGATTCCCTGAATACAGATGGACACGATCACACCGATCACACCGATGACTAGACAGGAAAGTTTGCGGTTTAAATGAAGCTTCTCCTGTACCGTTGCGATTGGTGCTTCGTATAAGTTAAGCAGAGACGAAAGTCCTGCGAAGAAGACTGCCACGAAGAAGATGATCGCCACGATGTGTCCGCCTGGCATAGACTTAAATAAGCTAGGAAGGAAGATAAACATCAGTCCGGGACCTCCCTGGTCAAGCTGTGCACCGGTTGTCGCCATCGCCGGGATAATAACAAGTGCTGCAAGCATCGCGGCGATGGTATCGAATAAGGCAACACGACCAGCGGAAGCAGGAATATCCTCGTTGTCCGGCAGATACGAACCATAGATTAACGTTCCGTTTCCGGCAACAGACAGGGAGAAAAATGCCTGCCCCAAAGCGAAGATCCATGTCTCCGGCTTTGCCAGAGCAGAAGGCTCGACGCGGAAGATATACTTATAGCCGTCGATGGCGCCCGGCTGGCATGCGGTGTAGATTGCAAGGATCAAAAACAACAGGAAGAACACCGGCATCATGATCTTATTTGCCTTCTCGATACCATTTCCGACACCGAACATCAGGATTATAACAGCAACTACAAGTGCGATGATCTGCCACAGATTGTTGCCGAAGGCAGAAGCCATTCCACCAAACGATGCGGCGAAGGAATCGATACTATTCGGGGCAAGTGTGCTTCCGGTAAATGTTCCGATCATGTATTTCAGAATCCATCCCATGACAACGGTATACCCAATCGCCATCGCAAGAGAACCAAGCACCGGGATAAAACCAAGTGTTTCGCCGACCTTGCGTTTGCCACGGGATTCACATGCGGCACCAAAGGCGTCAATCGGACCGGATCGCGTGCCACGACCGAAGCTCATTTCCCCGATGACACCGGTCGATGCAATCAAAACGACAAAGATAAAGTATGGGATCAGATACGATCCGCCACCATAGAGGGATACACGTGTCGGGAACATCCAGATATTGCCCATGCCGACGGCAGAACCGATGCAGGCAAGGATAAATCCAAGACGGTTTGTAAAAGACTCTCGTTTGTTCATAAATATTCTCTCTCTTCTCATTTTTTAAAACCAAAACCTACTATACCCTATAACGCAGAAAAAGTAAAATAAATGTTAAAAAACGCATGATATGTAGTTGCTTTTTTGAGGGGGTGTGTATTACTATGCTATAAATGATTAAGAGCCAGAACCATAACCGGGAAATTGCATACAGGCAATGACCGGCAGCTATCAACTACAGGAGGAAACTATTATGACAGAACAGGAAAAGATGCTGGCAGGCAAGATCTACGATTCATCGGACGAGACGTTACTTGCCATCCGTACGAAGGCACATAAGCTGTGTCAGACTTATAACCAGACTGCAGACACCGAGGAGGAAGCACGCGAGCAGATGATGCGTGACCTGATCCCTGAATGCGCGAAGGGCGTGTATCTGCAGGGACCGATCTATTTTGATTATGGTGCATTTACGACGATCGGCGAAAATACATTTGCGAACTTTAATTTCACGGTGTTAGATACCTGTCCGGTGCATATCGGCAATAACGTCTTCATCGGACCGAATGTATCGCTTGTGACACCGATGCATCCGTTTCGCTATCAGGAGCGTAACATCAAGTTCAGGCAGGATGGCACGGCATACGATGATGAGTACGCAAAGCCAATTACGATCGGAGATAACTGCTGGCTTGCAAGCAATGTCGTTGTGACCGGTGGTGTGACGATCGGCGAAGGCTGTGTGATCGGTGCAGGCAGTGTGGTGACAAAGGATATTCCGCCACATTCCCTGGCGATTGGAAATCCGTGTAAGGTAATCCGGCAGATCACGGAGGCAGATTCCATTCGAAATCGGGAAGATTTGTGGTAGATGAAAAAAGAGGGCAGCTTACCCTCTTTTTTGATATCTGACTTGCAGCCGCTTATAGCTGCTTTTTTAATTGCTCGATTTCTTCCTGAAGAAATCGGTTCGTCTGTTCTACGCTGCACACATATCCGTATTCTGGCAGCGTCTGGATGAAGTCCATGATACTGCTGCAAAGTGTGTGCTCTTCCAGTGGAAGAATCATGGAATTCCCATCGTTTCGTACCAGCATCAGGAACGTCATGGATGGCGGTGTAAACGCGATGGAAATATTCAGAGACGTATGTATTTTGGAAGGATCTAATAGCAGAAAATGATAGTCTGTATCATTTTGGTTTGCCTCTATAAATTTGCGGAGAATATAAATACGGTCTTCGATATCAAAGCGGGCAGCGAGCGTATCCGGGAAATTCACATTTTTTCCTTCCGCGGTAAATAATTTTAAGCCTTCCAGCGTGAAGAGAATCGTATGGCTTTCCTTCGTAAGCTGACCGATCCGTTCTAATAATTTGGCGCGGATGACATCCTTGTAAGGGGATTCCAACATGTATTTGTCAATCATTTCCGGCGTGAGATATTTCTCGATGGTGGGCTGGATATTCAGGCAGATTGGATAGTTTAATGCCGGATCTACTCCATTTAATACATTTAACAGGTCAAGTGGTGTCTGCGCACCAGAGGTCAGGATATTTGACCGGGCAAGAAGCTGCTCGTAGTTGTGCAGATAATACTCGTGAATTGCTTTGTCGCTCAATATCAAGGCTGTCTCATAGGTTGGGGACAGCAGGATGACGTGTGTATTCGTGATGACATAATATGGGAACGCGGTTGCCTGTTGTTTAAAACGATTTCGCGCAGAGTAATAATAGTGCACTTCAAATGTGCCAGGAAATGCGGCAAATGATGGCAGCAGATTCTTCAAAATCTGAATGTTGTGTATATTATCATAGTTTTCGCCGTCCATCTGCGTTTTCTGATATTCGATTAAGTGCTTCACATGCAACGGCTGAAAGGTTGGATGATACAGTGGTTTGAAGAAGATAGACGCGTATGGGTGACTCATATCAGCAAATGTATATATAAATGGATGATCTTCGGTTGTCACATTTTTCAGGGCGACAGAATAGATTGCGTTTACAATCTGATAGGTGCCTTGAATCAACATACAGTTCGACCAGGTATCGACATTTGATACAATCAAATCATAAGGGGAATCGTCTGTCTGGTAGAGCGTCGATGTGGACATTTCCAAAATACGCTTGATTTCCATATGTGTCTGGAAACGCTCGGGTCCAATCTGATTGATCAAAAAAGCCTGTTCTAATTCTTCCTTGTCAATCGGCGAAAGTGCGAAAAACGGAAGAAGCTTTTCGTAGATTTCTTTTGTGATTTTTCTTTGCCCGGATAAGATTTTCTGAAGTGTTGTACGATTGAGGCCGCTTTGCTGAGAGATAGAATATACCGTATATCCGTTTGATTCGATGTAGTGCTTGATCAAAGCCTGTATTGTATCCATAATTTTCCTCACTATACTTTAATGCTATGTATATTTTAAAACACAACTATATAAAATGCTATCGCTAAAAATTACAAAAACCGTCACATTTTTTGTCACATATTGAAAATGCATATTTTTTTCTTATAATTGGAACTGTATTGGCAAGGTAGACGGAGAAAAGGGGAGAATGTAATACGTGTTTGTGACAATGATTATATAAACTCCTTGCACATATCGGAAAAGTCTGCGTAATTGCAGACCTTTTTTGCTTTGTCAATAAAAAATAACAAAGGGGGCTTTATATGAGAGCAATGAAATGTTGGAAACGGCTGACTGCATTTTTGTTGTCATTCGTCATGGTGCTTGGATTGGTTCTGACAAATGGAATCACCTCCGAAGCAGCGAGGAAAGAAACTGCATGGACAGAAGACGGGGAAATCGAAGTAACTGTTCCAAGTGTTATGTACAAGACACATGTGCAGTCATTTGGATGGGAGAAAAGCTGGAAGAAGGACGGACAATCTTCCGGTACGTTTGGAAAGGCAAAACGTCTGGAAGCCATTCAGATTCATGTAGACGGTGGTTATGGTATTGGAATTGAATACCGTACGCACGTGCAGAGCATTGGCTGGCAGGGCTGGAAGCATGATGGACAGTTATCCGGCACAAGTGGACAGTCAAAACGTCTGGAGGCAATTCAGATTCGTCTGACTGGTAATAATGCAGATTTATATGATGTATATTATCGTGTACATGCACAGACCTATGGCTGGATGGGCTGGGTAAAAAATGGAGAGCCAGCAGGTACAGCAGGACAGGCGAAGCGTCTGGAGGCAATCCAGATTATTATAGTTCAGAAATGGGAATCTCCAGTCTACATGTACAATGCAAGCGGAGAGTCATTAAAGGGCTCTGAAAGCTGTGGATTTGTCGGAACAGCAAAGACAAATACATCCGATGCAAATGGTGTGGTAACATACAAAACGCATGTGCAGAGTTATGGAAACCAGAACTGGGTAAGCGATGGCAGTATTGCCGGAACAAGCGGAGAGGCGAAGCGTCTGGAAGCCATCTATATCAAGTTAAATGCATCGAAGCTTGGCTATACCGGAGGTATCCGTTATAAGACACACGTGCAGTCATTTGGCTGGGAGAAAGAATGGAAAAAGGATGGTCAGATGTCTGGAACGAGTGGAAAGGCAAAACGTCTGGAAGCCATTCGAATTGAGTTGACCGGCACGATTTCTTCTTATTATGATGTATATTATCGTGTCCACGCGCAGTCATACGGCTGGATGGGCTGGGCAAAGAACGGAGAGACTGCAGGTACAGCAGGACTTGGAAAACGATTAGAAGCAATTCAGATCTGTCTGGTAGAAAAGGGCAGCGATGCTCCAAATGCATTGCCGGCAGCTTCCAATGCCAAGGCTTATCAGGGAACACCGGAGCCAGTAGATAATAGTATCATTTATGTATATTCATGGAACACAGAGCTGGGAGAACGTCTGGAGTATTTTAAAGATAAATATCCACAGTATGCAGACAAAGTAAAATTTGAAAATCTGGGACTTGGCGGAACAAGCGATGAATACAAGAAAGAAATCGAAGCTGCATATCAGAAGGGCGGTCAGAAGGTTCCTTCGATTGTAGCGATGGATGAGGATGTTTCAAAATATTTTATGTCTTCGGACATGTTTGTGAGTATGGACAGCATTGGTATTACAAAGAAGGATTATAGCAATGCATTCCAGTACACAATTGATCATGCAACCGTAAATGGCAAGTTAAAAGGACTTTGCTGGCAGGCAACACCGGGATGTTTTGTCTATCGTACAGATATTGCACAGAAGGTGCTTGGAACTTCTGATCCGGCAAAGGTACAGACATATGTAAAGGATTGGGATACCTTTATGCAGACTGCAGAAAAGATGAAGCAGGCAGGCTATAAGATGGTATCCGGACCAAAGGAAATCCAGAATGCGGCATTGGCAGATCGCAAGAGTGCATGGGTAAATGATGGTACTGTTACGATTGATCCGGCTGTTGACAAATATTTAGAGCTGGCAATGCAATTGATCGACAATGGTTATACAAACAAGAATGATCCTTGGACTGATGGCTGGCAGCGTGATTTCACAGGGGATGTATTTGGCTATTTCGGATGCCCTTGGTTTGTATACTGGTCAATCAACGATGAGGAAAGTGGTTCCGCTACAGCAGGAAAGAGAAATATCTGTGCAGGCCCTTCCGCTTATAATTGGGGTGGTACATATCTTTCTGTAACGGATAAGTGTCCAAACAAAGAGCTTGCAGCGCTGGTATTAAAGACACTTTGCTGCGATACCGATGTGATGTATAAGATTCAGGACGAGACTTTGGATTTTGTAAACAACAAGGCAGCCGTTCAGAAGATGATTGCGAATGGAAAGGGTGCAACTGCGATTTTGGGAGGTGCAAATCCATTGCAGACATGGTATAATGTAGCAGTCAAGGTTGATGGATCAAAGGCAACACAGTATGATTCGGTATTTGAGGGATATCTGTATACGGATATTGATGGATATGAGAATGGATACAACGAGTCGAAGGATAATATGAAATCAATGTTGAAAGCGATGATTAAAGATGGATATCCAAATTTAACAGTGAAATAAAGAACGTTGTTTTTGACGGTAAGGAGCACAGGTATTGCTTGTGCTCCTTCTTTTGTTTTGTAAATAGAATGTAAAAAAAACAAAGTTATTGCAAATTTATTATCATGTGTTATACTAAATATAGTTTCTGGCTATATAGTTTTAATAACCGTGGAAACGCAGGATAAAAAAGGAGGATTTAAAGGGATGAGAGGCAAAAAATGTTGGAAAAGGGTGACAGCCGTCCTGATGGCATTCATGATGCTGGTCGGACTTGTAATGACAAATGGCATTACATCGGAAGCATACTGGTATAACAGCGAGGGTGAGCGTTATCCGAATGTTGGGTATAGAACCCATGTACAGTCAAAAGGCTGGGAGAGAAAATTGACTTTGAACGGAAGAACATCCGGAACAGTCGGAGCAGGAAAACGTCTGGAAGCAATCCAGATCATTGTAGAGCCAGGGTATGGTGTTGGCGTTGAGTACCGTACACATATTCAGTCAAAGGGCTGGGAGAAAACATGGAAAAAAGATGGTGAAACATCTGGTACAAGTGGAGAGGCAAAACGTCTGGAGGCAATTCAGATCCGCCTGACTGGTACAAACAAGAACAAGTATGATATTTATTATCGTGTACAGGCACAGACTTATGGCTGGCTTGGCTGGGTAAAGAATGGTGCTTATGCAGGAACTGCAGGACAGGCAAAGAGACTGGAAGCAATCCAGATTATCATTATGCCAAAGACAGATTATCCAACGGATTACGAGGGCTTTGATGGAACGATCGGTGGTGGATTCGTAGATATGGGTAAGAACCCGACAACCAATGGTTCAGGTGCAGTTTCTTACATGACACATGTACAGTCATATGGTAACCAGAAATGGGTAAGTGATGGTTCTATCTCCGGAACAAGCGGAGAAGGAAAGAGACTCGAAGCAATCTCGATCAAGGTAAACAATGCACAGTTGAATAATATCAGCGGTGGTATTGCATATGCAACACATGTACAGACTTATGGCTGGTCACAGGGCTGGAAGTATAATGGAGCAGCATCTGGAACAAGAGGAGAAGGAAAGCGTCTGGAGGCAATCCGTATTCAGTTAACAGGCCAGCTGGCACAGTACTATGATGTATACTATCGTGTACATGCACAGACTTATGGCTGGCTCGGTTGGGCAAAGAATGGCTCAATCGCAGGTACATCCGGTTTAGCAAAGAGACTGGAAGCAATTCAGATCGTGATTATTCCAAAGGGTGAGGATGCTCCAAACCCATTGCCGGCAGCACCGGGTGCAGCAGCATATGTGCATTAATCGGAATACATAACAGAAGATTGGAAGAGACATTATGAGTGATCATAATGTCTCTTTTTTTATGCCGTCAATTGTAATCTGAGATTCCATACCCGCCATCTCAGACTTCTTTAAAAGTTA
>ERZ860508.851-NODE-851-length-20907-cov-2.479235_pt1 | contig 20907 bp, 14 predicted proteins | sample MGYA00509976_ERZ860508 | MGnify/ENA primary metagenome ERZ860508 (study PRJEB30046, sample SAMN00715242) | human gut metagenome | study: EMG produced TPA metagenomics assembly of the A metagenome-wide association study of gut microbiota in type 2...
GCCAGAAGGGAAAAGGCGCAAGCAGATGGCGCAGTTGAATCTGGAAATAGTATTACTTCTTTTCCGACCCCATCGCGCCCGTCATCAGGACAGCACCCGAAATCACGGCGAGCAGCATCAGGATGAAGGAGAGGATGAACGGAACGCCCAGCGCGCCGATGGTGGACGTGCCGCCGAAAATCAGCACGAGGTCATCCATGCGGAAGTTGATTTCCGTCACCAGATAACGGAACCACGCAACCAGTGTGCCTGCCAGACCAGCCGCCGCCAGCAGACCAATCTTCTTCACGCCCGCGACGAGGTAGCACACTGCCGACACGAGGAGCAGCACCAGCACAACCGCGTCGAAGTTCATCTTCGTGGTCGCAGCCGTGTCAATGATGATGTAGAAGATAGCCGCCAGCACCGCAATCACCGCTGCGACAATCGAAAGCGTTTTACGGTCAGCGGACGCCGCCTTCTTCTTGACGTCCATGAAGTAGGACACCAGCATCGCGAGACCGAAGAGCGCTGTCAGCACAATCAGCACGATGCGCGCAATCAGCATGTCCGTCTCGACCCAAGACGTCGTGTGGACAACGTGGCTGGTTTCGTTCATGCCGTTCATAGCGGCGGAGTTCGCGTAGGTATAGAGGAAGTTCTTCGCCGAAGTGCGGAGGTTGTTCAGCAGCTTGCCGTCTTCCGCCGCCCAGCCTTCAATCTTCGACACCAGCCAGTCGCCGGAGGACAGCCAAGTGTCATTGCCCGCTTCCAGACCGATGGAAACGTCCATCCAGTTGCGGTTCGCCATGACAGCGTCCGTCAGCGTCACGCCGACGAAGCCCCATTCCTTGCGCAGAACTTCGTTGCAAAGTCCGCTGTGCGCACCTGCCCAGCGCGTGCCGATACGGTTGAAGGAGGTCATGGCGGCGTTCGCACCGCCCTCTTCCACCGCGTACTGGAAACCCTTCAGGTAGATTTCACGAATCGCCTGTTCCGTCGCGAAGGTTGCGACCGACTGGCGGTACGTCTCAAAGTCATTGAGAGCGAAGTGCTTGATGTAGACGACCAGACCCTTCGAGCGAGCCGCTGCCACTTCCTGCGCCGCCATCTTGCCGGACAGGAAGCCGTCCTCAGAGTAATACTCGAAGTTGCGGCCGGAGTAAGGCGTGCGGTGGATGTTCATCGCCGGGCCATACCAGCCAACCACGCGGTTGTCGGAGCGCAGCGCGTCTTCGCCCATCGACAGACCGACATTGTAGAGGATTTCCGTGTTGAACGTCGCCGCCATGACCGGTTCGGAGGTATACGCCACCGTGGAGTTGTTGCCGGCATACGTCGCCTTGATGCCCTGCGGGCCGTCCGCTGCCACCGTCGCAGGCAGACCGATGGAGTCGATTGCCCGCGTGCCGTAGCCGGAGTGGCCAACCAGTTCCGCCAAATCCGTCAGCGTCAGCTGATTGAGCAGATCCACCCACATCGGGTCGTCGTAGTCCTTGCCAATCAGGTTCGCCAAGGTGTAGTTCGTCGCGGTTGAACCCGTGATGACCGTCTCGTCGGGCGCTTCCGCCGTGTAGTTGAATTGCAGACCGTTGATGATGGCATCGTTCGCCGTCAGGCTGTCATAAGAAACCGGCCAAGTGCCCTGCCAGTCGCTGCGGGACAGGTACGTCACGAGCTTCTCGCCGTAGCTGTTCAGATCCGCATCACCGAACTGGTTGGTAATCTTGTAGCCCGTGCCGGACACGCTGTACGTCGCATTGTCGTCGCTGTCGACCGTGAACTTATAGACCTTTGCCGCGTCGCCAGGGGCATCCATCGCCGCCGCGCCGTTCACGGTCAGCGTTGTGGTTTCCGCCTCTTCTGCGCCTTCCGCAGCCGGCGTTTCCTGTGCGATGGGGGCATAGCCCTTCGCCGCGAGGATGTTATTCACCGCGTCGTGTGCATCCAGACCAACGCTCAGGTAGTAGTCACCCGCTTCGAGAATGTAGGTTTTGTTGACATATTCGTCGTAAACCGTCAATTCCTTGCGGTCCACCGTCACAGAGACGGTCTCGGATTCACCGGGCTGGAGGACATTCGTCTTGCCGAAGCCGACAAGCTGCACGGATGCCTTTTCAATCGCGTTCGCGCGGTCGAATTCGGTGTACGGCTGCTGACCGTAGACCTGCACGACTTCCTTGCCTGCGACGTTGCCCGTGTTCGTCACCTTCACCAGCACGGTGAAGCTGTCGGTTGCCGCGTCGTAGGTCACGCTTTCCAGCGCCTGTTCAAACGTGGTGTAGGACATGCCATAGCCGAAGGGATACGCGACTTCCTCGCCGTACACCCAGCTGTCGCCCTTGGACGCGAAGATGCCCGCATTGCCGGACGCGTTGCCCTGCTCCATGACCGCATCTTCATAGCGCGTTTCGTAGTACTTGTAGCCGACATAGATGCCTTCGGATTCCACCAGATAGTGAATCGCATAGCGCACCTTCGTCTTGTCGCCCGGCACGCCGTCAATCGTCACGCCGCCGACCATGCCCGTCTCTTCATCCGCATTGGTGTAGACGTAGGAGCCGAAGTTCTGAATCGCCGCGGAGGACAGGGAGGACACGGAGTAGGTGTCCACCAGTCGGCCAGAGGGGTTCACGTCGCCCACCAGAATCTGCGCCATCGGCTTTCCCGGTGAGAATGTCTGCCAGCCCGATGAAGCCATAGTTGCCCGTAGCGCCAAACACCAGGCAGGCATCCACGCCGTATTCCGGATTGTTCACCCAGTCCATCGCCATGGCGTTGGAGGAGTTAATCAGCACAATCGTCTTGCTGAAGCCCTGCGAAGCCACATACTTGAGCAGCTCGCGCTCGGAATCCTGCAATTCAAAGTACGACGTACCGTCGGTGAATTCGCCGGTGTACAGGTCAGCGCCTTCGCCGCCGGAGCGTCCGATAACGACAATCGCCGCATCCTTGTAGCCGTCCAGATTCACGCCGGAAGCTGCCACCGCGTCCGCCGAAACCTCGGCAATGCGGGTCGCCGCCGGGACGTCCGCATATTCGGTGAACATGCCGGGCGTGGAGCGGTTAGTCTTGTCTTCCTTCATCTGCGCAATCTGCGCGCTGTACCAGTCCATCATCGCGGTGTTGACGTTCAGACCCGCCGCCGTGAGCGCGCTGGTCATTGTCGCTGCCTTGCTGGTATCAACCTGACCAGAACCCGTGCCGCCATAGATGGTATCAACTGCGCCGCGGCCGAAAACGGTCACGCCCATTCCTTTTTCCATCGGCAGCGCGCCGTTGTTCGTCAGCAGCACAGAGCCTTCGCCCTGAATCTGCTCACACAGCGCCTTCTGCCACGCGGTCAGCGCATCATCGTCACGCGTACCGTCTTCCTTCAGGAAACTGGAGGCATAATAGGTAGCGTTCTTGCTGGGGTCATCCGTCACCACGCTTGTGGTCACGATGCCCAGTTCCTTGTTGATCATCATGGCGTAAGCAGCCGTGAAGTAACTGCCCACCAGAACAATCGTCAGGAGAATACAGGAGATGGATGTCAAGAGTGCCAAGAGTTTTGTGCGTTTCATGGACACCTTTCCCTTTCTATGAGGGCGCAGCGCCCCCTTTGATGTGCTGATTCTATCATAAAAAAACGACACGAAACGCATTCGTGTCGAAACTGGTTTCTTTTTGTGCGTAAATCGTCATGCCGACTGCTGCGGACGCGGCAGCAGAAGTGAGAGGGTGAACATCTGGTCTTTCGTGTCGATGCTCATATGCCCGTCGTACTTCTCGATGATATAGCGGATGGAGCGCAGTCCGAAGCCGTGGTACTGTGTGTCCTTCTCCGTCTTCGGCAGTCCCTCGTGCATTTCCGGCGGCTTGCTGCAAAAATTCTCGAAGACAATCTGCGTCATGCCCACCACGTCGCTGACGCGGATATTGACGCTGCGGTTTTCGGGCGCTTCCGCCATCACCGCCTGAATCGCGTTGTCCAGCGCATTGCCGAAGATGGAATAGATATCGGACTTTTCAATGGGCGCGAGCAGCGATACATCCAGCATCGTCGTCAGCAGAATGTGATTTGCGCTGCAATACAGGCTCTTTTCAGACAGCACCGAATCCAGCGCCGCATTGCCCGTGTGGAACGTGTACTCATAGCGCTGAATCTCCTGCTCCACCTCGTCAAAAAACGCCGCGTGTTCATCCAGCTGCTGTGCCCGGCGGTAGGTATCAATGTGATAGCGCAGGTCGTGGCACTTCATGTTGATGCTGTCAATCGTCTTGCCCAGCAGCTGATGCCTGGATTCCTCCCGTGCCAGCAGGCTCTCGATGATTTCCTTCTCGCGGCGCATCTCGTCGGCGTACATGCACTGGTAAATCAGCACCATCACCATAATGACCGAGAGAATCGAGAACAGGCGGTCAATCAGCGAAATATCCGTCGGCAGCGACACAGAACGCACGAACACCGTCAGCAGCGTCACCAGCGTCAGAAACAGCACCTTCCAGTTGCCAAGCTTCAAATCGCCGTTCTCCGGAAAGCGCCGCACAAACATCAGGTAGCACACGGCGTACACCACCACAAACGATGCGCCGGAGAGCAGATAGAACAGCGGATCACGCGGCTTGGCCATCCAGCATGTTGCCAGTCCGCCAACCTTGAACGCCAGATTCTGAATTGCATAGGAGGAAATGCCGATACAAAGCGCATTCGTCGTCGGGATGTCCATCGTCAGGCACAGCACCAGCAGCGATTCGGCAAAAATCGCCGCCACGCGCGCAAAGCGATGCCCCAGCAGCGGATGAAACCATGCCAGCACCAAGTAGCACAGCACCACCGGCAGCACAATTTTCAGCGGGCGCAGCCGCGACTTCATCCGCACAACGAACAGCCCCTCCGCCAGCAGAATCTGCACCGCGAAGAACATATGGAATGGAAAATCATTGTTCAGATAATTCGCCAAGTTCGTCAGCATCTTCGTCACCTCATGCCGTAATAGCGGTTGACCGCATTCAGAAAGTCCCTGCGCATCGCGCGCGACAGCGGAATCGCTTCGCCGTGAACCGTCACGTCGTTCTTTCCGACCATCGTCACGAAGCCCAGATTGACGATATAGGAATGCGAGCTTCGGCTGAATTCCGCGCCCAACTGTTCCTCCGCCTCCTGCAGGGACGAGCGGACGGGGAATTCACCCTGCGCCGTATGATAAATGACATGGTGATTGCTGCCCTCGGCATAGTAAATCTCGTTTTTCTCCAAAAACAGGATGCTGTCTTTTGTTTTCAGGCAAATTTTCGACTGCCGGTACTCCACCCGCTTGAACGCCTTGTTCAGCTTCACAGTCAGCCCCGGCAGCGTCACCGGCTTGACCAGAAAGCCGATGGCGTCCACCTCATAGCCGCGGATGGCGCACTGGCTGAGACGCGTGGTGAAAATCAGGATAGCGTCCGGGTGACTCCGCCGCAGCTGCTCCGCCGTCGAAAGGCCGTCCATGCCCGGCATGTCAATGTCCATCAGCACAATGTCCGGATGCTCGCACCCGACGAGAAACGACGCCCCATCCGGGTAGAACACCAGCTGCGCCATGCGTCCCGTTTCCGCCAGATACTGCGCCACCAAGCCCTGCATATACTGGCGCGTCTCCAATTCATCATCCACAATGGCGATGGTCATAGGCTGCCCTCCGATTGTTTGGTTGTTCTATTATAACAAGCTGCACGGCGGATGTAAAGTCGCTTTGCTGAATAAAAAACTGCCGCTGACGTGAAATTCGTCAGCGGCAAAAGTGTTGCGCCAAACGGAACGACCAGACGCCTGTGCGGAAGCGGTGCAGGCAGATGGCGCAGGAGAACCAAAACAGCTTTATTTTTCCTGCTGCAGCCCGTACTTCTTCATCCGCCGATACAGCGTCGCACGGCTGATGCCCAGCTGCTTCAGCACCGCGTCCCGGTCGTTCGGATGCTCACTGAGGGCACAGCGCAGTTCCCGCTCCTCGTCGCTGCTGATGACCAATACTTGCTGCTGCGGTGCGCTGCCCGTGCGCTCCGGGTACAGCAGCTGCTGCACAAAATCCGCGTCCATGCGGTTGGTGCGCGTCAGCAGAAACGCCTTCTCGAAGAAAATCGACATTTCCCGCTGATTGCCCGGCCACGAGTAGCTCATCAGCAGCTTCAGCGCATCGGGCGTGAAGGTCGCCTGTTTCCGCGTGTGCACACGCGCAAAGGCAATGTTTTCCTCCACCAGCTGGGCAAAATCCTGCTGACATTCGCGCAGGGGCGGCAAATCAATGCGGTAGTCGTTCAGTTTGTCCGCCAGCGGCAGCAGAAATTCGCCTGCCTTCGCCATGGCCAGCAAATCCCGGTTCGTTGAGCAAATCACACGGATAGATGCCCAAATCGGCTTTGACTGCCCCGGCGCGTAGTACTGCTCGTAGCGGATGACGTTCAGCAGCTGATGCTGGCTTTCGGGCGTAAGCAAATCCACATGCCGCAGGTACAGCGTTCCTTTATGCGCATTGTATACAAGCCCGTTGCTCGTCGCGCGCCCAAAGAGCAGCTCGGTTTGATTCGCAATCGGCAGGGTGCTCACATCTGCCTGAATGAACTGCTTGTCGCGCCGCAAGCTCTCGTTGTGGATACACTCCGCCAGACGCGTCTTTTCCGTGCCGGATTCACCGCAAATCAGCAGCGCCAGTTCGTACTGCGCGTACATCGCGGCATTCTCCAGCGCAAGGCGCATTTTCGGCGCGTGGGAGATGAACTTGCTGAATTTTCGCGTTGCGGCGTCGCCCTGCTGCACATGGTCTTTGCGGATGCTCTCCTGCATGTCATCCACCGAGCCAAACGCATACAGTGACAGAATTGTGCCGAAGTTCTGCCCGCTGACATCAATGCAGGCGATATTGAGCAGATACCGCTCCTTCTGTATCATCACGACGTGTGAATACAGGTTTTCCGCTCCTTGAGCGACTCGAACACGGCACTGGTCAGCGTCAGACCCGGCAGTTCCGTGAAGCGCTTGCCGACCAGCTGTGCCTGTGTGCAGTGGAACGCGTTTTCCGCCACCGTGTTTGCAATTTCAATCACGCCGTCGGGATTCAGCTTCAAAATGGCATCAAAGGAGTAGTTCAGCAGGGAGGAGAACTCCGCTGTCCTGCGCTGCTCCACCTTGATGGCATCCATTGCCAGCCGTGCCCGGCGGAGCGCATCGCGGATGCACTCGTCCGAGCTGTCGACGAACACCGTCGTAATCCCTTGCGCCGCGGCATAGTTACAGGCGTTTTCGCTGCCGATGATGGCTTCCGCGCCGTCCTGGATGGCATTCCGCGTCACCTGCGCGACCATGTCCGAGCTGCCCGCATAATACACCCTCACATCCGCATTTGCCAGCGCACCGATGCTCTCCACGTCAGAATACATATGCCGGAAGCCGACAAAGGCGATTTGGGGGTGCTTATGCGGTATCAAATCGCACGCCTGTTTGACGAAGCCCGCCATTTCCTGCCCGGAAAAGGTGATCTCCGACACGGGGTACTCCACATGCTTTTTGAGCAGCTGCGCCTGATTGCCGCGCGCAACGACAATGCCCGTGCAGCCCTCCATGGCTTTGGATACATCCTCCACCACCTGCCGCGACGTGGTCTGGATGACCTCGGCATCGAACTTCGTCGTCTGCACAATGCGGACGGTTGCGTCATACACCGTAGGGTTCGGCGTGACAACCAGCAGCTTCAACATGGCGTTTTCTCCCCTTGATCGAGCTTGATGCTGTTATTGTATCACGCGCGTCAATATCTGTCAAACGTGCAGCTTCTGCCCGATGCGCACAGCGCGGAAAAGGCGCTTGGCGGCATCCAGATACAGCGTCCGCGCGTTTTCAATCGCTTCTGACAGCGCCATGGGTTTTGATACCGTCGTCTGAATCGTGCTTTCGCAAACGTCAAACAAGCCTTCCGCGCCCGCGCCGATACCGCCGCAAATGCACAGCACCGGCACATTCGCCTTCGCGCACCGCCGTGCCACGCCAATCGGCACTTTGCCGAACTGCACGCTCTGTCCGTCTATTCTGCCCTCGCCCGTCACAACCAAATTCACCTGTTTGAGCTGCTCGTCAAAGCGAACCGTTTCCAGCACCGCGTCTATGCCGCTTTTCAGCGTCGCCTTCAGCACGCCGCCCAACGCCGCGCCCAATCCACCCGCCGCACCCGCGCCGGGGAAATCCGCAATATTGCGTCCAATGGTGTTTTCGACGACCTGCGCATAGTGTTTCATGCCCGCTTCCAGTTCCGCGCAGATTTCCGGCGTTGCGCCCTTCTGCGGGCCGTAGGTGTATGTCGCGCCCGTCGCACCCAGGAGCGGGTTCGTCACGTCGCACAGCACGGTGATGCGGCAATCCGCAAGTTCCGGCATCAGCCCGGAAAAATCCGCATGGCAGACATCCGCCAGCGCCCCGCCTGTTGGGGAAACCGGCTTTCCCTGCCAATCTGTGAACACCGCGCCCAAGGCGCTTAGCATCCCCAGCCCGCCGTCATTCGTGGCGCTTCCGCCAATGCCAATCAGCAGTGATTTCGCGCCGCACCGAATGGCTTGCGCCATCAGCTCGCCCGTGCCGAAGCTTGTCGTTTTACGCGGGTCACGCTGCGCCGCCGGCACATACGGCAAGCCGCTCGCCTGTGCCATTTCAAGCACAGCCGTCTGTCCGTCGCCCAGCAAGCCCCACTGCGCATCCACAGGCGCAAAGAGCGGGCCGGTCACACGCGTCGTCATCCGTTTTCCGCCCATTGCGCAAAGCAGCGCATCCACCGTGCCTTCGCCGCCGTCGGCAATGGGCAGCGACACCGTTTCCGCATCCGGGAAAATGTCAGCCGCGGCTTCTTGCAGCAAATCGCAGATTTCCACCGCCGTCAGCGACCCCTTGAATGAATCGGACGCAAAGAGCATTTTCATCAGCGGATTCTCCTTTCTTCCATCGGGTTCATCATACCACAAACGGCAGGCAGGAGCAATCTTTCCTGCCTGCCGAGAATGAATCTATCAGCGAATCAGTGATGCAGCACTTCGCCGGTCAGCTTCTGGTAATACTTCAGCAGCGCGCTATGGTCGCAGACGCCGCAGCCGTCCTTGTGCAGCACCTTCATCATCTCCAGCACCGCCTGCGTCAGCGGAATCGGGGCATCCACCGCGCTCGCCGCCTCGACGACGTTCTTCAAGTCCTTGATGTGCAGGTCAATGCGGAAGCCGGGCTCGAAGTTCTGATCCATCATCATCGGCGCTTTCGCGTTCATGACGGTAGAGCCAGCCAGACCGCCGCGAATCGCTTCGAAAATCTTCTGGGGCTCAACGCCGCACATCTGACCCATCTGCATTGCTTCCGCCAGCACTGCGATGTTGACCGCCACGATGGTCTGGTTGCACAGCTTGGTCACGTTGCCCGCACCGATCCCGCCGCACAGCACCACAGACGAGCCCATGCTTGCCAGAACGGGCTTGAAGCGGTTGAACACCTCTTCCTTGCCGCCGACCATGAAGGACAGCGTGCCGTCAATCGCCTTGGGCTGACCGCCGGACACAGGCGCATCCAGCATGTCAATGCCGCGCTTCTCCAGCTCCGCCGCGATTTCGCGGGACGCAACCGGGTTGATGGACGAGCAGTCAATGAACACCGCCGTCTTGGGCATTGCATCCGCCAGCTTGTCCTCTTCCAGCATGACGGACTTCACCTGCGGGCTGTTCGGCAGCATGGTGATGACCAAATCAACGTTCTTCACCGTGTCAGCAGAAGAAGCGCAGATATTCGCGCCCGCCGCCTTCATTTCCTCGTTCGCCGCCGGATTGCGGTCAAACACAAACAGCTCATGACCCGCCTTGATGAGGTTCTTCGCCATCGGCTTGCCCATGATGCCCAGACCAATGAATGCAATCTTCATATCAAAAATCCTCCTTAATTACGCAATTCTATCTTTCAGCCTGTTTGAATCAGGCGGAAAAGCAATTTACAGCAGCCCCATGTCCGTGAGGACAGTTTTCAGCCGCGCGCGCTGTTCGTCGTTCAGCGGCTGAATGGGCTTCACGCAGTCGCCGCAGTCGTGTCCGATGAGCTTGAGCGCTTCCTTCAGCACAACGGGGAACGTGCCCATGTTGGTTGCGATTCGCAGGGCGGAGAAGCGGAACTGCGCATCCAGCGCGCCTACCGCATCACCCGCGCGGAACTTCTCGTAGATATCCACCGCAATCCTCGGCGCAACGTTGGCGCAGGATGCAATCGCACCCGATGCCCCGTAGCACAGCGCGGCGTAAATCAGCGTGTCGCGTCCCATCATGACGTGGAAGTTGTCCATTCCGCGCGTTAGGCGGAGATACTCTTCCGTATTCGTCATGTCGCCCGTGGAATCCTTCACGCCGATGATGTTGTCGATTTCCGCCAGCTTGGCAACGGTTGCCGGTTCAACGGTGACGTTTGTCTTAGGGCGGTTGTTGTAGATGATAATCGGCAGATTCGTCTCGGAGGCGATTTCGCGGTAGTATTCGGACACCTCGTACTGCGTCTGGCTGACGAACATGGGGGTCAAGACGCTCAGCGCATCAATGCCGCCAACCTGCTCCACCGCCTTGGCGATTTCCACCGCGCCGCGCGTGGTGATATTGTTCGCCCCGGCGTAGATGTCCATGCGCCCGCGCACCGCGTCCTTCGTCACCGCCAGCACCTCGCGGTAGAAACCCATGTCATGCGCATAGAACTCGCCCGTCGTTCCGAAGGGGAACACGCCGTGAATCCCGCTGCTTGCCAGATACTCAATCAAATCGCGATACGCCTTCTCGTTGAACTTGCCATCCTGCGTGACAGGCGTTACAATCGGCACAACGATGCCATGAGGCTTGAATGCCATAAAACCGCTCCTTTCAGCAATCGTGAATCATCACCAGCGGACGCACATCCGGCCTTTCCGTCTGAATGACATTGTTCTCAAAGCGCACATCCTCGCAGAAGCGAAGCGTGAACGCCGCCCCGGAGGACAGCCCATGCCGGTCGTACTCCGGGTACTTCTCCCCGATGGGCTGCGGCGCATCCACGCTGTGCCTGCATCCGCCCGGCAGCAGCAAATCGCAGTCCGCCACCAGCGCATCGCGAATTTTGTTCTCCGCGCTGTCGCCGATGAACAGGCTTTCATAGACCGTTTTGCAGCGGCTGAACAGATACGGTGCGCGATAGCCGATGCGCCGGAATACGATGTGCGCCATCGACCCCATTCGCACCGGAAACTGCGGCGCTTTGCGGTTTCTGTGCCCGATGGTCATGTACATCGGGCCGCCGCAGTCCGTCATGTCAATGTCCTCGAAGGTGCAATTGCGAATCGCCGCGCCGTCGACGGTTTCCACTGCAATACCGCATCGGTTGACATTTTTGAGGATGCAGCGCCGTACCGTGACGTTCTCCACCTCCGCGTAAGAATCCGTGCCAATTTTGATGGCGCTCGCCAGCGACTGGATGACCAAGTCCTCCGCAAAGATGTTCCGGCAGCCCATTCTGTCCGCCGTTTTCAGGCAAAAGCCGTCGTCGCCCGCCATAATGCAGCAGTGCCGCACGCTCAGGTCGTGGCAGTCCACGGGGTCAATGCCGTCGCGGTTGGGGGTGTTCATGCAGTCCAGCATCAGGTGCTCCAGCGTCACAAAGCGGCTGGAGAGCGGAACAAGCGTCCAGTAGGCGGCGCTGGTGAACCGCACGTCGGACACGCGGATATCCTCGCAGCAAGCCATATAAAGGTTGTCCGGGCGCGACGTGTACAGCTTGTTGATGCCCTTCGGGTCGTTGCCCTTGAAGCGGCAGCGGCCGTTCGCGTTCAATTCGCCTCCGCCGGAAATGCTGATGTTCCGCGCACGCTCGGCATAGACCAGCGCCCGCCCGGTGTTGCGCACGGCCACCAGACTTTCGCACGGCACGACATGCGGATAAGTTGCGTAATTCTGCGATGCCAGCAGCACCGCGTTTTTGTCCAGCCAGAGCATCGTATCCGAGCGGAGCTGCACCTGTTTGGTCAGGTACGTTCCTTCCGGCACGACGACCACGCCGCCTTTGCCTTCCGCCGCATCCAGCGCCCGCTGAATCGCCAGCGTGTCCAGCGTACTTCCGTCGCCCTTCGCGCCGTAGTCGCGCACATTGAATTTCTCGCCCGGCGGCAGCATGTTCCGGCTCAGGTTCGAGGCATCCCACACGCGCAATCCGCACCAGTCCGCCGCGCCGTCCGCAGCCGTCAGCAGCACCTGCGCCGCGTTCTCCGCGTCAAACGCCATCCGGAATCCTGTCGCCCGAAGCGCGCCATCCACATTCACATCAAACGTGTGCGACGCAAAATCCAGCGAAATCGTCATGCGATACCAGTTTCCGCCGGGGAAATACTGCCACGGGGCATATCCGCCGCAGATTCGCCGCCATTCCTCGCCGTCGGAGAGGAACAGGCTGTTTGCAAAGAGCGCCGCCCTCATGATTGTGTGCCCGTCCGCATCCCGAACTTCCGGGAACACGGCGGATTCTTCACCACTTGCACGGCAGGTGATTTCCACCATTGCTTCCCGCCGGATCGCCGGGAACGTCACCGCACCGCTGCCTGTCACGCGCAGGAAGCTGCCAATGCCGCGCTGCTGCAGGATGTTCCCCTGTGCCTCCGCCAGCAAGCGGCAATTCATCGGCATCAACGTGAAGTTTTCCACCAGTATCGGCACATCCGTCTGGTCTTTCCAGTCCACGCGGTTCAGGCGGATTTCACCCGCTTCCGATGCTGTCAGTGTGAACGGCGTTTTCGCTGCCGCGTCGCACGCGCACATCATCGCTGGGCGATTATTCAGCCACACCTCGCAGCGCTGCGGCGCATGGAAGCGCTTGAACGCCACCACATAGCGGCTGTCCGCAATATTCGGCACGTTCTGCCCGTTGATGCTTGCCTGTGCGCTGCCCAGCTGCACGGTTACGCCCGCAAAGTTGAGCGCCGCCGTGCCCGCGGGAACATCCAGCACCATCGACAATTCATCCTGTCCGCTTGTTTCGCAGGCGCGCGAAATCCCCGCGCCGCTTTGCAGGCAGAGATAGTGCCGCTTGGGGTTGTCCGCTTCCGCGCAAACCCGCACGTCGCCGCGGCAGTCATAACCGGACAGATTCGCCTGTGCAAAGCAGTCATGCACAAACCAGCATGTTTCGCGCGTCTCGTGCCGTTCCGCCACGGAGAAGCGCTTTGCTTCGGGCAGCGGCTTTTCCGCCTCTGTTTCCGTCGGGCGGAAGACCACGAAGAAGTGCCGTCCGGGGCTGGAGAAAGCGTCCAAATGGACATGCGCACCGCGTGCGTAGGGGCGCATGAACAGGCGATAGGTGTCGCCCGCATCCGTCCTGACGACCAAATCTGTGCGTGCAAAGCCCGTCGGAAAATCCGCAGGGGCGTCCGCGTCCAGCGCCGCGTATACCTCGCCTGCCTGCTCGATGAAGAAATCCACTTCCTGCTTGTCATCGAAGCCATCCGTCGCGGAATCGTATGTCACGATGTAGTCGCAGCCCATGAGAATTTCGGGGCATTCGGTCACGGTGATGTCGGCATTGCTGTAAATCCGGCATCCCGGCGCGAAATGCTCCGCCATGAAATACCAGCCGCTGGTATCCCACGGCGCGACAAAGCGGCTGATTCCCGGTTTTTTCGGGTACTCGCGTATGCTCATACGATTCTCCCTGTTTTTCGGCTGATGATTAGGCGCAGGCAACTGGCATAGTTAAATCCGGAAATCGTATTACTGCTGATGATACGCCGCCGCCATCAAGCCCTTCATGTAGCCTGTTGCATAGGCAAAGGAGGTCTTTTCGCCGCCGGTCTGCTCGTCGTAGCGCAGGACGTGATCGACGTAAATCGTCCCGTCGTAGCCGTTCTTCACCAGTACATCCATGATTTTGTACATGTCCATGTACCCGTCCTCCAGCAGCGTCTCCTCGAAGTAGGGAAGCGGAGAAGAAACGTTGCGGAAGTGGACGATGTGAACGCGCTTCTGCTGCACAAAGTCCGCCAAATCCGTCAAGACGTTGCCGAACTTTTCGCCGCCTTCCAGCCAACAGCCGCAGCAGAACTTGATGCCCAGATAATGTTCGTCCGTCCCCAGCCCCAGCTCCTGCTGAATCTCATCGGCGCGGCGCAGCGCCTTGCGGTAGTCGTCGCCGCTGATGATGATACTCGCGCAGCCTTCATAGAAACGCGCGGGCGGATCGCAGGGATGGAGTGCCAGCTTCATGCCAACTTCCTTGCACACCGGCAGCGCGGCACGCAGGAAATACTCGAAGTTGTTCCACATGGTATCGTAGTCGTATTCCTTGCCAAAGGCGGGCTTGCGGGCATAAATCTCGTTCATGTCCACAATGCGGCCCACTGCCCCGTGGGTATGTTCGCCCGCTTTCCACCACGACGTGCTGACGCGCCCCGTATCCCATGTCGCATAGCCGACCTTCACCCCGGCGTTGCCCAGCCAGCGGTTCAAATCGTTATACTTGGCAATCCATTCATCTCGGTCAGGCAGACCCAGCTGAATGGACGGGTGCTTGTAGATAAAGCCGTTGCCGGCATCATCCACCGTCAGCCCTGCCGCCCGAACGCGCTCCAGCGTCCGGTTGACCGCGTCGTAATTCGTCTCCTCGTTGCGGAACATGACAAAGCAATGGGAGATGTTCATCTGGCGGAGATAGCGCAGATAGTCGTCCGTAGCATTCGAGCTGACACAAAGCTGGGGTTTCATTAACATCTCCATAGCCATTCTCCTTCGTTGGTTGAATCAATTGCATGTAGAGGAAGAATTCACCGCCGCCGCACCAAGAGGAAGAAAGATACGGCGGCGGCTTCCCTGCGCACCCGTTGTTAGCGGATGCACAGGGAGAAACGCTTGTCAGGAATGATTACTGTTCCTTCCACGCGCAGTTCGGCGTCCACGCTTCAGCAGTCGTGGTGCAGACGCCAGTGTCATGCACGCCTTCCTGCGCGAAGCAGTACGCAGGCTGATAGCCGGTCGCCACCACCAGCGCGTAGTCGTGGCTGAACAGGCGAGCGGCGGTCTTGAGCAGTTCCTTCTTTTCTTCCTGCGTCTTGGCAGCACGCGCGCCGAAGAGGGCTTCTTCGTAATCGGCAGGCTTCACCATCATGTTCTTGTAGTTGACGCCCTCGGAGGAGTACAGGCGGATGTAGTTAGCGGTGAAGTCCAGCTTGGAGGAACCGTTGTTGACCATGATTCCAAGATCATACACGCCTTCCGCCTTCTGGGCGTTGAAGTCCGCACTGGTCAGGCTCTTGATTTCAGCCTTGATGCCGACCATTTCCAGATACGCCTGAAGAATGATGGCGCACTGCAGGTTCGCGGCATTGCCTTCGTTGATGGAAATGGTGGTGCTGAAGCCGTTCGGGTAGCCCGCTTCGCTCAGCAGAGACAGCGCCTTTTCCATGTCATAGGGATAGACAGACAGGGTATCGTCATAGCTCCACGCACCGGGCACAGCAAAGACAGGAGTAGAAGCGCCCAGACCGTCGTAGATGCCTTCCGCCATCGCTTCCCAGTCCACCGCGTACATCACAGCCTGACGGACGCGCAGGTCATAGAAGGGAGACTTTTCGTCGCCGGAGCAGAACATCATGTAGGTGATGCCTGCGAGGTTAGGCGCGTCGGAAGCCGCGTTCTCGTAGCCCAGAGAGAGCAGCTGCTTGATGTTGGAGGAGTTCGGGTTGCGCAGCACATCCAGTTCCTTGTTGATGAAGGACGCGTACTGGGTCATGCTGTCGTTGATGTAGAGGAGCTTGATGCTGTCCAGATAAGGTTCACCCGCGCGCCAGTAGTTGTCGTTGCGCACATAGGTGATGTGGGAATCCTGCACATACTCACTCTGAATGAACGCGCCCGTGCCGACCGCGTGCAGCGTCGCCCATTCTTCGCCGTTGGCTTCAAAAGCCGCGGGGCAGTAGATGTAGCACTCGCCCAGAATGTCCACCCATGTGTTGTTCCACGCGGTGTAATGCAGCACAACGGTGTAGTCGTCGGTCTTTTCGTAGCTTTCCGGGGAGCAGATTTCGGATGCCTTGCCGTATTCGACCAGCTTATCGAAATTCCAGATGACCGCATCGGCGTTGAAGTCGCTGCCGTCGGAGAACTTAATGCCTTCGCGGAGCTTGATGGTCAGCGTCAGCGCATCCGCGTCCACAGTGAAGGCTTCCGCCAGCCACGGCTCGGTGTCACCGGTCTCCGCGTTGCGGCGGCCAAGGGCTTCCACAGCAGGGCTGAAGTTGAAGCGGTTAGATGTCGTGCTGGACAGCGCGGGGAACATGCTGTTGCTTTCCATAGCAAGCACGGTCAGCATGCCGCCGTACTGGGGCGTCGCGTCTTCCGCCAGCGCTGCCGGCAGAACGGACAGGAGCATCAGCACGGAGAGGAACAGTGCAGTGAGCTTCTTGAGTTTCATGGGGTTTCCTCCTTCAATGTGTCGTTCTATTTTCTCTGCTTTTCGCAGATTGGAACCGAAATTGGTTATTCCTGCCCGTAGAGGTGGCAGGCAACGAAGTGGCCGGGGAATGCCTCGTGCAGCTGCGGCGTTTCCTGCTTGCAGCGCTCGGTGCATTGCGGGCAGCGATTATGGAACGGGCAGCCGCTGGGGCGCTTGAGGATGCTGGGCACTTCGCCCTGCACCGTCGTCACCTCGCGGTTTTCCTCAATTTCCGGGTCAGCGACCGGGATGGCGGACAGCAGCGCCTGCGTGTAGGGGTGCAAAGAATGCTCGTACAGCTCCTCGCAGGGGGCAATCTCCATCACGCGACCCAGATACATGACCAGAATCCGGTCAGAAATATGCTTGACGACAGCAAGGTCATGGGCGATGAAGATGTAGCTGATGCCCATCTCCGCCTGAATCTGTTCCAGCAGGTTGATAATCTGCGCCTGAATGGAAACGTCCAGCGCGGAAATCGGCTCGTCGCAAATAATCAGCGACGGATTGGAGGACAGAGCGCGCGCAATGCCGATGCGCTGGCGCTGCCCGCCGGAGAATTCGTGTGCCACACGTTCCTTCAGCGCCGGGTCAAGGCCGACTTTGAGGAACAGCTCGTCCACGCGCTTTTCGTATTCCGCATGGTCTTTCACCAAGTGGTGAATTTTCAGCGACTCGCCGACAATCGAACCGGCGTTTTGGCGCGGGTCAAGGGACGAGAAGGGGTCTTGGAAAATCATCGAGACTTTCGGGCGATAGGGCTTCAGCTCCTTGTCGCTCGCGTGGGCGACGTCCTTGCCCTCAAAGATGATGCTTCCTTCATCCGGCTCGTACATGCGCATGATGCAGCGCGCCAGCGTCGTTTTGCCGCACCCGGATTCGCCGACGATACCCAGCGTTTCGCCGCGCTTGATGGTAAAGCAGATATCCTCAATCGCCTTCACTTCGCCGACTTTGCGCTTCATGATGCCCTTGTAGACCGGGAAATACTTGCGAACGTCCTCCACCGCCAAGCAGTTTTCGCTTGACGGATGACGTTCAGGCGACGCGCCGTAGTCCTTGTGGCGCAGACGTTCCTCGCCCTCCGCCAATTCCTCTTGCGTCAGGCAGCAGGCGGAGTAGTGGCCGGGGCGAACTTCCTTCATCGTCGCGTCCGTGTGCTTCAGGCACCGGTCACAGCGATATTCGCACCGCGCGTAGAACGGGCAGTACTCCGGCCGCTGCGACGGCACAGGCGGCAGACCGTCAATCGGAATCAGAATACGGTTTTTCGCATCATCCAAGCGGGGAATAGCGCGAAGCAGGGCGCGGGTATACGGATGTTCCGTATGGTGGAAAATCTCCTTGCAGGTGGATGTTTCCATCATATGCCCGCCGTACATGACGTAGATGCGTTCCGCGTAGCGCGCCACCAGCCCCAGATTGTGCGTCACCATGATGACGGCAGTGTTGGTTTCCTTCGCAATCTTGCGAATCATCTCCAGCAGCTGCGCCTGCGTGGTCACGTCCAGCGCGGTGGTTGCTTCGTCAGCAATCAGAATATCGGGGTTAGGCGCCATCGCCATAGCAATCATGATGCGCTGGCGCATACCGCCGGAGAACTGCTGCGGGTAATAGTCGTAGCGGGATTCCGCGTCGGGGATGTTGACCATCTTCATGGCCTCAATCGTGCGCTTCTTCGCTTCCGCGAGCGACAGCTTCGTGTGCAGCAGCACGTTTTCCTGAATCTGATAGCCCACCGTCAGCACGGGGTTGAGGCTGGTCATTGGCTCCTGAAAAATCATGGAGATTCTGCCGCCGCGCACCTGCCGCATCGTTTCGCTTTCCTTGCCGTAGGAAAGCAGGTTGCCCTCGACACCCTCCAGATAGACCTCGCCGCCCGCTACTCTGCCGGGGCTTGCAATCAGCTGGAGCACGGAGAGCATCGTCACCGATTTGCCGGAGCCGGATTCACCCACAATGCCGACAATTTCGCCGCGGTCAACGTGCAGGTTGACGCCCTCGATTGCGTTAAACTCTTTTCCTTCGTTCCGGAAGGTCGTCACAAGTCCTTGGACGGACAGCAGATGTGCCATTTTCGTTGCTCCTTCCGTTTTGATTACACTTCACCGCGCAGGCGCGGGTCAAGCGCGTCGCGCACGCCGTCGCCCAGCGTATTCAGGCAGATAACCAGCAGGGCAATCGCAATGCCCGGCGCGAGGGAGTAGATCGGATTCGTCAGCAGGAAACTGCGGCCGCCGTTGACCAGCGCGCCCCACGTTGCCGTTGGCTTGGAAATGCCCAGCCCCAAGAAGCTTAGGCCCGCTTCGCTCAAAATCGTGTTGCCAACTTGCTGCGTCATGGTGACGATAATCGGAGAAATACTGTTGGGGAGGATGTGGTGGAACATCAGGCGGAAGTTGCTGTTGCCCTGCAGCTTGCCCGCCATGATGTAGTCGCGTTCCTTGATGGACAGCACCTGTGAGCGCATCATGCGGATATACACCGTCGTGTTGGAGATACCAAGGACAATGGCAAGGTTCAGGATGCCGCCGCCGAACACGGCGCACAGGGCAATGGCGAACACAATCTGCGGTATAACGCGGACGGCCTCGCTCGTGCGGTTGATGATGTCATCGACGATGCCGCCGAAGTAACCGGCAATCATGCCCAGCGTCGTGCCGATGACGCAGGCGATGATAACTGCCAGCAAACCCACAATCAGCGACACGCGGCTACCCGCAATCACGCGGGAGAGCAGGTCGCGGCCGTATTCATCCGTGCCCAGCCAGTGGGCGGCGCTCATGCCTTGATTGCGTTCGGGAATCGAAATCTGGTTCGGGTTATAGGGCATCAGGAAATCCGCAAAGATGGCAACGAGGATAATCAGCAGAACGACGATGGCGCTGACCAGCACAATTTTGCGGGAGAATAACGTTTTGAAGAAGAGTTTGCGCTTCTTGGCGCGATAGGCCTTGCGCTCTTTCTGCGCTTGCTTTTTTTCCGTCTGTGTTGCTTCACTCATATCGTTATACCTCCTTTTCTCAAGCAATTTTGATGCGCGGGTCAACCAAGACGTAGATGATATCCGTAATCAGGTTGACGACGCTGGTGAACAGTGCAATCAGCAGCACGCACCCCTGAATCAGCGGAATGTCCTGCATGGAAATGGCATTCACCAGCAGCGACCCCATGCCCGGAATCACGAACACGTTCTCAACGAACACCGATCCGCCCAGCATACCGCCCATGCGAAGACCCATCAGCGTGATGACCGGCAGCAGCGCGTTCTTCAGCGCGTGGATGTAGATGACCTTCTTGCCCTTGAGTCCCTTTGACTTCGCCGTGCGGATGTAATCCTGACGAATCACTTCCAGCATGGAGGAGCGGGTCAGACGGACAAAACCAGCGTTGACACCCAGACTCAGCACAATGATGGGCATGATCATATGGCTGAGCCGAAGTCCTCCCACGGCCACACCCAGCCGCTGGACGGCAGCCATTTCAGCACAATCGTGAAAATGTACATCAGCAGAATGCCGAGCCAGAACTGCGGCAGGCAGCAGCAGACGTTCGCCGTCAGCGTCACCGCGGTGTCCGCCGGTTTGCCGCGCTTCACAGCGCTGATGATGCCGAAGAGGATACCCAGCGGCACGCTGATGAGGAACGCCAGCACGCTCAAGTACAGCGTCACCGGCACGCGTTCGCCGATAATCTGCAGCACTGGCACACTGTACGATGCTGAATGTCCGAAGTCACCCATGAGGGCGTTTTTCAGCCACAGCACATAGCGAATCAGCACGGGCTTATCAAGATTCAGCTCTTGATACCACCAGTCATACGTTTCCTGCGAAATCTCACCGCCGAGCATCGCAGCAATGGGGTCGCCGGGCAAAAAGTCAATCAGCAGATACGTAATAAACGATACGATCAGCAGAATTAACAGCGTCTGCCCCAAGCGCTGGAGGATATACCGGGCCACAGTCTGCATCTCCTTCCACTGCGTTCCGAAACGCCGCATTTGCTTTCCGGTCGCTTTCTGACGGTATTATACAAGGAAATCCGCCTGCCGGTCAAGGCAAAACAACTGGAAATTCGGCCGTTTTTGTGTGATTTTTGCGTGAAAATCTCATTTCGCGATACAAACGTGCGAATCTCGTGAAATTGTCGCAAGTATGAGACGGCTATGAAAATTGTGAAATCGAGATATGCAAAAAAAACGGCGGCAAAATATGCGGGGCAACACAAAGCGCGACAGGCTTCGAGATGATTGTTATAAAATCAGGATCGTCTCCGCCACACAAAAAGCAGCCCTCCGGATTTTCATCCAAGAGGGCTGCCCATTTTATCAGCTTACTTCGCCGCGTTTGCCGCCGCGATTTTCGCCTTCTGCCGCTTGTTGCAGCGCACCGTGCGCACAATCGCCAGCACCAGCCAGACACCCACGAGGGTGAATGCGCCGATGTTAATCCAGTGCAGGTATT
>ERZ860508.872-NODE-872-length-20457-cov-8.462455_pt1 | contig 20457 bp, 19 predicted proteins | sample MGYA00509976_ERZ860508 | MGnify/ENA primary metagenome ERZ860508 (study PRJEB30046, sample SAMN00715242) | human gut metagenome | study: EMG produced TPA metagenomics assembly of the A metagenome-wide association study of gut microbiota in type 2...
AGGACGGACATTGGGAACCTCAGTTTTTTTCTGTAGGCTATGACGTAGATAAGGTTATTAATGAAATGGAGAAAGAACGATTGGATTTTAAAGCCCCTGGTTGGTTTAGAATGACAAAAAATCTGTTAACTACTGGCGAAAAATCAATAGTTAACTTTATTTCAGAGGTACAACAAGTTTATTACAAGGAGACAGGGATATCAGATTATAGATTAATTCCAGAAGCATTTTGGGATAAAACCCTGACTCGACTTGGAATATAATGAATAACAGATTCTAGTTTTTGAAACTGAATAATAGGAAACTGCGAAATGGTAAGAGAAATGCTTCCTCTTGCAGAAATATATGTGTATGAAGATGACAATACCAAGAGCAGATTTCACAAGTTATCTTCAGTGTAAATGAAATAAAAATGGTACAGACAAATACGATTTCCTTTGTGAGCTTTGCGAACAGGAACATCATATTTTGTCTGTACCATTTTTATTTTTAAGATTTAGTTATTCTTGTTGTTTTCTTTCTGCAGTTCCAGCATCTTCATAGCACGAACTTTTAATGGAAGTCCGAACAGTGTGATGAAGCCGTCAGCATCATGATGATCATACAGATCACCGGTTGTAAAGCTTGCAAGAGACTCACTGTAGAGAGAGTATGGAGAAGTTGTTCCTGCTTTGATGATATTTCCTTTGTAAAGCTTGAATTTTACTTCACCGGTCACATATTCCTGTGTGGACTCTACAAAAGCCTGTACTGCTTCGCGGAGTGGTGTGAACCATTTTCCCTCGTATACGATCTGGGCGAGCTTGTTACCCATATCTTTCTTTACTTCCATTGTGGCACGGTCAAGTACCAGTTCCTCTAACTGCTCATGTGCTTCTAAGAGGATTGTTCCGCCAGGGGTTTCATAAACACCACGGGATTTCATACCGACAACACGGTTCTCTACAATATCGATAATACCGATACCATGTTTTCCACCAAGTGTATTTAACTCACGGATGATATCAGAAACTTTCATTTTTTTACCATTTACAGAAGTAGGAACACCTTTTTCAAATGTCATGGTAACATATTCACCCTCATCTGGAGCTTTCTCAGGTGGAGTAGTTAAAACTAAAAGATGTTCATAATTTGGCTCCAAAGAAGGATCTTCGAGTTCAAGACCTTCGTGGCTGATATGCCATAAGTTACGGTCACGGCTGTAGCTGGAGTCTACAGAGAATGGAAGATGAATACCATGTGCTTTGCAGTAATCAATCTCATCCTGACGGGACTGTAATTTCCAGTTGCTGTCACGCCATGGAGCGATGATTTTAAGATCAGGAGCAAGTGCTTTGATACTTAATTCGAAACGAATCTGGTCATTTCCTTTTCCGGTTGCACCGTGGCAGATTGCGGTAGCACCTTCTTTTCTGGCAATCTCAACTAATTTTTTGGCGATTCCCGGACGAGCCATGGAAGTACCTAATAAGTATTTGTTCTCATAAACAGCATTTGCCTGAACACATGGAACAATATAGTCATCACAGAATTCATCTACAATGTCCTCAATGTATAATTTGGAAGCGCCACATAATTTGGCTCTTTCGTCAAGTCCGTTCAATTCTTCTTCCTGTCCGCAGTCAACGCAGCAGCAGATAACTTCGTAACCATAAGTTTCTTTTAACCATGGGATAATGGCTGTGGTATCAAGACCACCGGAGTACGCTAAAATAACCTTTTCTTTCATAAGAGTGTATCCTTTCCTTTACTCAATCTTATAATGCAAACCGTTTCTGTCAATATGTAATGATAAAAAGATGAAACGATGCTTTCTGAAAACTAATATATACTATGTGAACAAGAAATGCAAGTGAAAAAATATACATAAACAGATAATAAAAATGCATAAAATTATACAGATACAACAGATATTTATACATGCACAGATCTATTAAATAAGGTAAGAATATGCAATAAACTTAATTATTCGCAAAAATATCGAAAAAAGATATTGCATAAAAATAATAATGAATGTATAATTATGCAAGAAATAATGGAAACCAGGAAACAAAAAACACTTTACTATCCTAAAGAGCTGTACTATGATAAGAACAAATTAGTACGTTAACGTGAAAAACGATGCAAGGTTTTTATTTGGAGAGAAAATCTGAAGCAGGAAGAGAAACCCCATAAGGGAGATTGGAGAATAGATTATGGTAAAAGTTGGAATTATTGGAGCGACAGGTTATGCGGGAAACGAGCTTGTCCGATTGCTCATGGGACACAAAGATGTGGAGATCAAATGGTATGGATCCAGAAGTTACATAGATAAAAAGTATGCAGAAGTTTATCAGAATATGTTTGAAATTGTAGATGATACCTGCATGGATGATAATATGGAAGAACTTGCTTCACAGGTGGATGTGATTTTTACAGCGACTCCGCAGGGATTTTTAGCAGGTGTTCTCACAGAGGAGATCTTATCCAAGGTAAAAATTATCGACCTGAGTGCAGATTTCCGCATCAAAGATGTGAAAACTTATGAGAAGTGGTATAAGATTGAACACAAAAGCCCGCAGTTTATTGAGGAAGCGGTCTATGGACTATGCGAGGTCAACCGCGAAAAAGTAAAAGGAGCGAGATTAGTGGCAAATCCGGGATGCTATACGACCTGTTCGATTCTGACAGCATATCCGCTGGTGAAAGAGGGACTCATCAATCCGGACACTCTGATCATTGATGCAAAATCCGGAACATCCGGAGCAGGAAGGGGTGCAAAACTCCCGAATCTGTTCTGCGAAGTGAATGAGAATATGAAAGCTTATGGTGTGACGAATCACAGACATACACCGGAAATCGAGGAACAGCTTGGATATGCAGCAGGAAAAGAGATCGTGGTAAACTTTACACCACATCTTGTTCCGATGAACCGTGGTATTCTCGCAACGGAATATGCAGCTTTGACTAAGAAAGCAGACGGCAGTCTTCCAACTTATGAGGAAGTAAAGGCTGTTTACGATAAATATTATAAGAATGAAAAATTTGTCCGTGTATTGGAAAAGGATGTCTGCCCGGAGACGAAATGGGTGGAAGGAAGCAATTATGTGGACGTCAATTTCAAAATTGATGAGAGAACCGGAAGAATTGTTATGATGGGAGCACTTGATAATCTCGTGAAAGGGGCAGCAGGTCAGGCAGTCCAGAACATGAACCTCTTATTTGGATTTGACGAGGCAGAGGGATTGAACCTTGTTCCGATGTTCCCGTAGGGAGGTTACAAGACAGGTTTTACAGAATAGTGCAGTATGCAGAAAACGAGTCTTGTACAATAGAAGTTAAGGGAGATTAGAGGAAACATGAATGATACAAATTTAACGATCCGCCCAATGACAATGAATGATTTCGAGGAAGTACATAATCTGTGGTTGGAGATTCATGGATTTGGTATCCGCAGCATTGATGATTCAAGAGAAGGCGTGGAACGTTTTATAAAGAGAAATCCGACGACGAGCATGGTGGCAGTGTGTGATAACAAAATCCTTGGGGCAATTCTCTGCGGACATGATGGAAGGCGGGCTGGTCTTTATCATGTCTGTGTACAGGAAAATTACAGAAAACATGGCATCGGACAAAAACTTGTGGAACGGTGTTTAGAAGCGTTAAAAGCAGAAAAGATTTCAAAGGTGAATCTGATCGCATTTAAACAAAATGAGATCGGAAACCGTTTTTGGCAGAGCCTTGGCTGGAAATACTGCGACAACGTGAATTATTATGAGCATGTACTGAATGAAGAGAATATTACCGTGTTTAATCCATAGAAAGAATTAATATAGACAATTGCGAAACTCCTGAAAACCTAAATTAAATTGTGAAAAATTAACAAAAGACATGAAAGACATTGGGGAACCGCCGGTTCTTAGAAGGCAGGTACAACGGTAAGTTGTACCTGGCTTCTTAGTACCGTTGCGAGTGACACATAGCGAGAGCGTGTCTTGAATGTTTTTGTTGATTTTGAACAATTGAAAGAAGAGTAGGAGGAGTTTCGCAATTGCCTAAATAACGAATAATTATAAGGAGATCAATCATGAAACAGATTACAGGCGGTGTGACCGCAGCAAAAGGTTTTCAGGCAGCAAGTACAGCAGCCGGAATCAAATATAAAGACAGAAAAGATATGGCAATGATCTACAGTGAGGTTCCATGTAAGGCAGCCGGAACATTTACAACTAATATCGTAAAAGCGGCTCCTGTAAAATGGGATCACAATGTGGTATACAACAGCAAAGCGGCACAGGCAGTTGTGATCAATGCAGGAATCGCTAATGCATGCACCGGAGAGGAAGGCATGGGCTATTGCAGGGAAACAGCCGAGAAAGTAGAAAAAGTATTAGGAATTGCAGCTGATGAAGTGTTAGTAGCCTCTACCGGAGTAATCGGCATGCAGCTTCCAATCGACCGCATCTGTAACGGAATCGATGCTATGGTTTCACAGTTAAAGGGTGATTTAGAAAGTGGAACCGAGGCTTCCAAAGCGATCATGACCACAGACACAAAAAACAAAGAGGTGGCAGTGACCATCGAGCTTGGTGGAAAAACGGTAACGATCGGAGGCATGTGCAAAGGCTCCGGCATGATACATCCAAATATGTGCACAATGTTAAGTTTTGTGACAACGGATGCAGCGATTTCCAAAGAATTATTGCAGGAAGCATTAAGCACAGATGTGCAGGACACTTATAACATGATTTCGGTCGACGGAGATACTTCCACGAACGATACCTGTCTGTTACTTGCAAACGGACTGGCGGAAAACCCGGAGATCACAGAGAAAAATGCAGATTATGAGACCTTCTGCAAGGCACTGAACTTTGTGAATGAGACACTGGCAAAGAAAATGGCAGGCGACGGCGAGGGGGCTACTGCATTATTTGAAGTAAAGATCGTAGGAGCGGAGAGCAAAGAACAGGCAAAAGTTTTGAGCAAATCCGTTATCACTTCAAGCCTTACAAAAGCAGCCATATACGGACATGACGCAAACTGGGGACGAATCCTCTGTGCAATGGGATATTCCGGTGCCACATTTGACCCGGAGAAAGTTGATCTTTTCTTTGAGAGTGCCGCAGGAAAAATGCAGATCATCAAAGACGGTGTTGCTGTGGATTACAGCGAGGAAGAAGCAACGAAAATCTTATCTGAGCCGGCAGTTACCGCAATCGCGGATGTGAAAATGGGTGATGCAACCGCAACCGCATGGGGCTGTGATCTGACCTACGATTATGTGAAGATCAACGCAGACTACCGCTCTTAATAGTTACGAAAATTTTATCAAAGTTTCACAGCGTAAATCAGAGTTTTTCGTTGATTTAGAGAAGCATAAGAATCGAGGAAGCAAAAATGGAAGAGAAGAATATGAACGAACTTTTGAAAAAAGCAGAAGTGCTGATCGAGGCGCTTCCATATATCCAGCGTTTTAACCGCAAGATCATTGTTGTAAAATACGGCGGAAGTGCAATGGTCGACGAGGAATTAAAACAGCATGTCATTCAGGATGTTACCTTATTAAAATTAGTTGGATTCAAACCGATCATTGTTCACGGTGGCGGCAAGGAGATCAGCAAATGGGTGGAAAAAGTCGGTATGGAGCCGGAATTTGTCAATGGTCTCCGCAAGACGGACGAAGCAACCATGGAAATTGCAGAAATGGTATTAAATAAAGTCAACAAATCCCTTGTAAAACTTGTGCAGGAATTAGGTGTAAATGCAGTCGGAATCAGCGGAAAAGACGGTGGACTTTTAAAAGTGGAAAAGAAATATTCCAATGGTCAGGACATCGGTTATGTGGGCGAGATCACAGAGGTAAATCCACAGATTTTATATGATCTTCTCGAAAAAGATTTTCTGCCGATCATCTGCCCAATCGGTATGGATGAAAATTATGACAGCTACAATATCAATGCAGATGATGCTGCCTGTGCGATCGCAAGAGCTGTGCATGCAGAAAAATTAGCATTTTTAACCGATATCGAGGGTGTATACAAAGATCCGAAGGATGCGTCAACTCTGATCTCAGAACTTCCAATCTCTGAGGCAAAGAAACTGATCGAGGACGGCTATATTGGAGGTGGAATGCTTCCAAAATTGAACAATTGCATTGATGCGATTGAAAATGGAGTTTCCAGAGTGCATATCTTAGATGGTCGTATCGCGCATTGCCTGTTATTGGAGATCTTTACCAATAAGGGAATCGGAACAGCAATCTTAGGGGATAAGGAGACAAAGTATTATCATGAATAAACAGGAATACATTGACGGAGCAGAGAGCACACTTCTTCATACATACAACCGTTTTTCACTGGTCATAGATCATGGCGACGGCGTTTATCTTTATGATACAGACGGAAAAGAATATCTTGATTTTGCGGCAGGAATCGCAGTACAGGCATTTGGATATAACAACAAAGAATATAATGATGCGTTGAAAGCGCAGATTGATAAAGTTATGCATACTTCCAACCTGTATTATAATGTCCCGATCATGAATGCTGCAAAACGGGTTTTAAAAGCAAGCAAAATGGACCGTGTTTTCTTTACCAACAGTGGTACAGAGGCAATTGAGGGAGCTATTAAGGCTGCAAAAAAATATGCTTACACAAGGGACGGACATGCTGGTCATGAGATCATCGCAATGAATCATTCTTTCCACGGAAGAAGTATCGGAGCGTTGTCTGTGACAGGCAACAAACATTATCAGGAACCATTTGAACCACTGCTTCCGGGAGTGAAATTTGCAGATTTTAATGATCTTGAGAGCGTAAAAGCTTTGATTAATGAGAAAACCTGTGCTATTATTTTTGAGACAGTACAAGGTGAGGGTGGAATTTATCCTGCAACAGAAGAATTTATGAAAGGAGTTCGTGCACTTTGTGATGAGCATGACATCCTTTTGATCTTAGATGAGATCCAGTGCGGTATGGGAAGAACCGGAGAAATGTTCGCATGGCAGCATTATGGTGTGAAACCGGATATTATGACAAGTGCAAAGGCGCTCGGCTGTGGTGTTCCGGTAGGAGCATTTATGATGACAGAGAGAGTCGCAGAAAAGTCATTGGCACCAGGAGATCATGGTACTACCTACGGAGGCAATCCATTTGTGGGAGCTGCTGTGGATAAAGTGCTTGAGATGATGGAACGCGATCATATCACGGATCATGTGAAAAAAGTTGCACCATATCTGGAAAAAAGATTGGATGAACTGGTTGCAAAGTATGATTTCCTGACCGAGAGAAGAGGTATGGGACTCATGCAGGGAGTTGTCTGTGAAAAACCGGTAGGTCAGATTGCGGCAAAAGCATTAGAGGCGGGTCTGATCGTGATCACAGCAGGTTCGAATGTACTTCGTTTTGTACCGCCACTTATCATTGAAGAAAAAGATGTGGATGAGATGATATCCAGGCTGGAGAGTATTTTATAATGAAAGTAGTACAGAAGAGAATGATCGCAGCAGGCTGTATCGGTGTGCTGCTGATCGGAGGTGCCGTAGTAGTTGCAAAACACGGTACTTATGAACAGAATGAAAAGAATGCAGCAAGTGAAACAGAGACAGCATCAGTTAGCAGGGTGGTAAAACAGCCTGCTGATTTGACGTTCTGGTATAGTGATAAAAGCTATCAGAAGTTTTATGAAAAGGCAGCAGAAGAATACTATGAGGATACAGGCATTGTTGTGGACGTGCAGTATCAGGACAGTATGGACTATATGGATGTTGTGTATAATGCAACGATACAGAATGAAGGATTTCCGGATGTTTATATGATCGGAAGTGATCAGTTAGAGGAAGCATACCTTTACGGACTTGCAGCAGAGAATACGGCATCTGAAATTTATGAAAGTACTGTGGCAGCAAATGCTGTGACAGCGTCCACTTATAAAGAGAAAATGTATGCGTATCCATTAAGTTATAATACCTGTCTGTTTGTCTATAAAAATGGTTATTTTGAGACAGAACCGGAGACATTGCAGGCGATCATTGATTATTCCATCGACAATGAGCCGCCGGAGAACGTGCAGTATCTGTTGGAGTGGGATGTGAATGACGCATTTTATGATTTCCCGTTTGTTTCTAACAGTGTTAGCTTTGTAAAAGACAAAGTGGAAACGATGCAGGTGAGCTATGATGAGGATTTATACAATCAGGATTTAGAGTTCTTTTCACAGAGTCTTGAGTCCTTTTCCATTGATGCGTCGACTGTGACCGAGGAGAGTGTTGTGTCTGATTTTAATCTGGGAAAAACACTCTGTGCGATCATTGATTCTGATTCCGTTGCAAAGTTAGAGGGAACAGATTACAAAATGCGTGAACTGCCGGCATTGAATGATACGCTTTCTGTGTCATCGGCTGCATTGACAGATCTTGTGGTCGTCAACGATTTTTCAGAAAAAAAGGAAAAAGCAGCAGATTTTGCAGAGTATGTGACACTTACCATGTCCGGGGAACTTCATGGACTTGGCGGACATTATTCCGTAAAATTATCAGAGGACGCAGACGAGAAGGAACAGATTGCCTATCAGGCATACGAAAATGCGATCCCGGTACCGGATTCACAGGATGCAAAAGAATTCTGGGTAACATTAAAAGAAACAATATCTCAATATTTTTAAAAAATTGGATATAATATATTTAATAGTCTTGTCATATTTGTAAAATTTCGTTAAAATGTATTCATCAGGCATTGAGGGCTCTTTCATCTAGCTGTAGTTATGTATACAGATAGGAAGGAGAATGCTATGAATCGAAAGATCAGAGTATTCCTGGTAATCATATTCTGCATAAGCATGCTTTGTGGATGTGGTTCCAGGAATACCGTGTATTTAGAGAAAATACAGACAGAGACAAGTGAAGTGCCACAGACAGAGGAAAAGGACAGCACCAAAGAGACAGGCGGCTGCTTTGTGTATGTCTGCGGGGCAGTAGTGAATCCGGGAGTGTACGAACTGCCGGAGAACAGCCGTGTTTATGAGGCGGTAGCAATGGCTGGCGGGATGACAGAGGGTGCCGGCACGGAGGCTGTAAACCAGGCAGAGATCGTTACGGACGGACAGATGGTGCGGATCCCAACGATAGCGGAAGTACTGGCTGCGCAGGAAGATGCGAGCGGTGATTCGGGTGCCACAGATGACGGACTTCTTAATATTAATCAGGCAGAAGTGGCGGATTTTATGACACTTCCGGGGATCGGGCAGTCAAAAGCAGAGGCATTGGTCCGGTACCGCGAGGAACATGGAAAGTTTTCTTCGATTGAGGAGATCATGAATGTGGATGGAATCAAAGAGGGAGTTTTTAACAAAATAAAGGATAGTATAAAGGTGTAAAAATGGCAAAGAAGGTTCTTGTTGTTGATGATGAAAAATTGATCGTAAAAGGTATCCGTTTCAGCTTGGAGCAGGACGGAATGGAAGTAGACTGTGCATATGACGGGGAAGAGGCACTGAAAATGGCAACAGAGAATCATTATGATATGATTCTGTTAGACATTATGCTCCCGAAGATGGATGGTTTTGAAGTGTGCCAGCACATTCGCGAATTTTCTGATATGCCGATCGTTATGCTGACTGCAAAAGGCGATGACATGGATAAAATCCTTGGTCTTGAGTATGGAGCGGACGACTATATCACAAAGCCTTTCAATATTTTAGAAGTCAAGGCAAGAATCAAAGCAATCATGCGAAGAACCGCAGGAAGCCAGCCGAAGAAGGATGACTCTAAGGTGATCGAAGCAGGAGATCTTAAACTGGACTGTGAGAGCAGAAGACTGTTTATCCTGAATAAAGAGGTGAATCTGACTGCAAAAGAATTTGATCTCTTAGAGCTTTTAGTCAATAATCCGAATAAAGTTTACAGCAGGGAAAATCTGTTGAATCTTGTCTGGGGTTATGAGTATCCGGGCGATGTCAGAACGGTAGATGTGCATGTCAGACGTTTAAGAGAGAAGATCGAGAAGAATCCAAGTGAGCCAAAGTATGTTCATACCAAATGGGGTGTGGGATACTACTATTACCAGAATTAGTCAGGGTGTGAAAGAATGTCCAGATTTAAAAATGTCATTAATTTTTTTAAAAGTCTGAAATTCAGACTGATACTTTTCTTAATTCTTTTTGGGATTGTTCCTGGAATCGTTTTAAAAGTTGGAATTGTAAAGACTTACGAGGATCGTTCTGTATCGATCAGGACGAGCGAGATTTTAAGTCAGGCAAAGATTCTGGCGAATCAGATTGTTTCCAATGATTATTTGAATTATCCAAATTCAACCATTATTAATGCGGAATTAGATCAGCTTTCCAATATTTATGACGGTCGTGTCATGGTGATCGATAACAGCTTTCACATTATCAAAGATACTTATGATCTTGATACCAATAAGACGATTATCTCGGAAGAGGTGATTGAAAGCTATTACGGTCAGGAGATTAAAAAATATGACGCGGAGAACCGCTATATCGAGCTGACAGTTCCTTTAGTCAGAAATATGGAGCAGACCGGCAATACAGAGATTTTAGGCGTTATGTTGGTCAGTGTCTCAACAGACAGTAGTCATCTGAATATGGAATATCTTGCGCGCAATGCCTATGTATTGCAACTAATCTGTGCGGTGGCGGCAGTGTTCCTTGCGGTGATCTTAAGCATCCAGCTCGTAAAACCATTCCATAAGATGTCAAAATCCATTGATGAGATCAAAACAGGATATGGCGATGATGCATTGGCAGTGGATGATTACACCGAGACGATCGAGATCTGCAAAAAGTTTAATGAGATGCTTGGAAGAATGAAAGTATTGGATGATTCCAGACAGGAATTTGTATCAAATGTGTCTCATGAGTTGAAGACACCGCTCACATCCATGAAGGTACTGGCTGATTCCCTTAACAGCATGGAAGATGCGCCAATCGAGCTTTACAAAGAGTTTATGGGCGATATTGGAAACGAGATCGACCGCGAGACGAAGATCATCAACGATCTGTTATCTCTGGTAAAAATGGATAAATCAGCAGCAGATCTTAATGTTACGAATATGAACATCAACGAATTGCTGGAGCAGATTTTAAAGAGACTGAATCCAATTGCAGAAAAACAGAATGTGGAGCTTGTGTTAGAGAGTTTCCGTCCGGTATCAGCAGATGTGGATGAGGTGAAGATCACGCTGGCATTTACGAATCTGATTGAGAATGCAATCAAGTATAATAAACCGGGCGGCTGGGTACATGTGACGCTGAATGCGGATCATCAGTATTTTTATCTGAAAGTTGAGGATTCCGGTATCGGTATTCCGGAAGATTCCTTAGAGCATATTTACGAGCGTTTTTATCGCGTGGATAAGTCCCATTCAAGAGAGATTGGCGGAACCGGTCTAGGACTTGCGATTACCCGTAATGCTGTGCTGATGCACCGCGGCGCAATCAAAGTATTTAGTACAGAGGGAGAGGGAACCATTTTTAATGTCCGTATTCCTTTGAACTATATTGCGTAGCCTGTGTGATATATGACAGCAGATTTTTAATAATGGAGCAGAAGCAATGAGAAAAAAAATAGCCTTTCTTTTGACATTCATCTGCATTTTATTGCTGGCGGGATGTTCGAATGGAAAAGAGACAAGTAAATATAGCATTGAATATCTGAACAAGGAAAAAACCGGGATTGTGGAGGTGCCTTATGATGCGTCTGCCACAACGAAGGAAGCGCTGATCGAGGAATTTTTTGCGGCGTTAAGTTCTGATCCGGATAATGTGGAGTACCGGAAGCCGATTCCAAATGATGTGGAAATCACGAACTATTCTTTGGACGGAGCACTTCTTACTATTTATTTTGATGCAGATTATCTGAACATGAAAGAGGTAGAAGAAGTTTTGTGCAGAGCGGCAGTCGTGCGGACAATGACGCAGATTTCCGGAATAGACTGTGTTTCCTTTTATGTGGATGAGAAACCGCTGACCGACACGAATGGTAAAATGATCGGAACCATGTATGCGGAGAGTTTTGTGGAAAATCCGGAAGAACAGATCAATTCCATTCAGAATACGAATCTGACTTTGTATTTTTCCAATCAGGCAGGAGACGGACTTGTAAAAGAGACAAGGCGTGTGCATTACAGCAGTAATATTTCACTGGAAAAACTGATCATGGAACAGTTACTTGAAGGACCGGAAAGCAAGGATGCCAAGTCAGCAATCCCGTCCGGAACCAAGCTGATCAGTGTATCTTTGGTGGACGGTGTATGTTATGTCAGCTTAGATGACAACTTTAAGAATCAGGATTATTCTGTGAATGAAGCGATTGTTATTTATTCTATCGTAGATTCGCTGTCAGAGCTGTCTTCTATCAGTAAAGTGCAGATTTCCGTGAATGGGGATACCAGCGGTGTTTACCGGGATAATTTTAAATTGGCAGATATGTATGACAGGAATCTGGATTACGTTGCAAAAACAACGGAAAACGATACAGAGGTTATTGAGGAGACAGAAACGGAGGAACAGTAATTTTTGTTTAAACGGCCATTATGTGAAATGGCATCTGGATTGATTCTTGGTATTTTATTTATGAAATATAAAAAATGGTATCTGGCAGCAGCGGCTGCCGGGATACTGTTTTGCATTGCGCAGAATTTATGGCGCAATGTCATCTGCAGCGAAAAAGAAAAGAACTGTGCAGCCACTACAGTTACAGAGTGGAAATCTGGATTTTGGAAAGAAAATGTCAGAAAGTGGATGTACCTATCAGCCAGGGTGGGATGTTTTCTGGCATTCTTTTTGGCAGGAATGTTTCATTATGCGGAGAATGAAGCGTTTCGTCAGAATTATATGACAAAACTGTGTGACGGAATGAGTGTGACTGTGCAGGGAAAACTTGGCAGCAAACAGGCGAAGAATGGACAATATTCCTATTATTTAGATCAGTGTTATTTATCAATTGGGCAGGAGATACTGCCCTGTAATCAGATTCTTTTTTATCAGAATTCCGATGCGTATTCGATCGGACAAACCCTTATTGTAACTGGAACTGTGGAATTATGGAAAGGTGCATCCAATGATGGTAATTTTGATGCAAAATCCTTTTATGAATCGAAAAAAATTGATTTCAAATTAAATGATGCAGCAGTGCAGGAAGCTTATGGCGCTAAGGATTCCTTTGGTGAAAAAGTCTACAGGCTGCGCCGGAAATTAGCCGGTGTGTACGAAGCATGTATGAAGGAGCAGGATGCAGGTGTCTTATCCACTATGACACTTGGTGAAAAAAATCTTCTGGATGCAGATGTGAAACAGATGTATCAGAAGGCGGGAATCTCTCATGTGCTGGCGATTTCCGGCTTACATATTTCTGTAATCGGAATGGGGTTATACAGGCTGCTTCGGAAGGTCAGGTGTTCATTCTTTGGCGCAGGAGTGATTGCGGGAAGTGTGATCGTCTGCTATGGGATAATGTCGGGATTCGGTACGTCAACTGTCCGGGCGGTGTTGATGTTTCTTGTCCTGTTATGCGGACAATGGATCGGGAGAAGTTATGATTCCCTGTCAGCGCTTGGATTTGCGGCAATTGTGATTTTGTGGGATAATCCCTATCTGCTCTGGTATGCAGGATTCCTGCTTTCGTTTGCGGCTGTGCTTGGAATTGCTGTGGCAGGGCGGACGCTTCTTAAGATTCAAAAACCATTCTTTCAGCTTACAGAGAACTTCCTGGTCAGTTTTGCAATCCAGTTGAGTACGGTACCGCTTACGGCTTATTTTTTCTATGAAGTACCGGTGTGGTCTATGTTTATTAATTTTTTTATATTGCCAGTAATTGGAATCTTGCTGTTTCTTGGTCTGACTGGTGGTTTTCTGGGATTGGTTTCTTTTCCTGCTGCAAAGACGGTTTTAGTGCCATGTCATTGGATTCTGGCTTTTTATGAAAAAGTATGCAGGTTAAGCACCAGACTTCCCGGGGCAACCTGGATCACTGGAAAGCCGGACTGGAAAAAATTGGTTTTTTATTATGCGACAGTGTGCGTGATACTTTTTGTAATGAAACAGTTGAAACGGAGAACAGGGTTTGTTTTTACAGGGAGTATTTTACTGCTTCTGGTGCTTTATAATCCGGTGAAAGGGTTTGAACTGGATGTTCTCGATGTGGGGCAGGGAGACGGTATTTATCTGCATACGAAAGAGGGGACGAACCTCTTTTTTGACGGCGGAAGTACTGATGTGAGCAAGGTTGGAACATATCGGATGCTGCCATTTTTAAAATCAAAGGGTGTCGGAAAAATTGATTACTGGATCGTTTCACACACGGATGCGGATCATATTTCCGGTCTGAAAGAAGTGTTAGAGGCAGGGTATGAGATTGACCATATCGTTGTTTCAGCCTATATATTGGAGGATGAAGCATACCAGTCACTGGCAGATACGGCAGAGGAATACGGAACGGAAATTCTTGACATGGACTATGGTGAGGTGCTTACGGACGGAGAGGCAGAGCTTCGCTGTGTTTTCCCGGATAAAACTTATAAAAGCGAGGATAAGAATGCTCTGTCACTTGTACTTTTGTATGAGGAGAATGGTTTTTCAGGCATTTTTACAGGGGATATCAGCAGTGCAGAGGAAGCATATCTTATAAAGCAGGGAAGAATTAAGGATGTGGACTTTTATAAGGCGGCGCATCATGGCTCGAAATACTCGAACAGTCTGGAGTTTTTACTGGAACTTTCGCCCGAGATCACAACAATCTCCTGTGGCGAGAACAACCGTTACGGACACCCGGGGGAGGAAGCACTTGCCCATATCAGGCAAAGCAAAAGTGCAGTTTATGAGACAATGGAAAGCGGGCGTATCCGTATCCGTGTGGAGAAAGGACGACTGGTGGTGGATGAATTCCGGTGAGAAAAGGGGATATTTTCAGGAAGAATATGCATTGATGTGTTAGAAAAATTTCTTGAAGGAAGCGTTATTGTTTTATATAATGAATTGGGGTTTTGTTAATTTTTCACAACATTCATAACCTAAATTTGAATTTTACAAAAGCCAATTTATATAAAGGAGAGCCTAAAAATGCTGGTATGCGATTATATAGTAGAACAGATCGACGGTGATTATGCACATTTGAGAAGAATAGATGAGCCGGATGGCGAGTTGAAATTAGTAGCAAGAGCACTGCTTCCAATGGAGATCACAGAGGGAAGCAGATTACATTATGAACTGATGCAGTATACTTTGATTGGATAACGAGAATGAAAACGATTGATGAAGATATTAAGAGCGGACAATTTAAAAAAATATATCTGCTGTATGGCGACGAGGCTTATCTGAAAAAGCAGTATAAGGACAAACTGAAAAATGCATTGGTACAGCCGGATGACACTATGAATTTTACGGCGTATGAGGGAAAAGACACGAATCCGAAAGAAGTGATTGATCTTTCGGAAACACTTCCTTTTTTTGCAGACCGGAGAGTGATTCTGATTGAAAACAGTGGATTCTTTAAAGGAAGCTGTGAGGAACTGGCAGAGTACATGGCGCAGGTTCCGGATACAACATTGTTTCTTTTCGTGGAAGAAGAAGTCGACAAGCGTTCTAAACTTTATAAGGCGGTGAAAAATGCCGGAAAAATCGTGGAGTTTACGACACAGACCGAAGAACTTCTGACGCGCTGGATTTTAGCAAGACTGAAAAAAGAAGGCAAGAATATCACAGGCTCCGTCATGCAGCTGTTTCTGAGCAAGACGGGAAACGATATGGGGAATATTGACCGGGAATTAGAAAAGCTGATCTGTTACTGCATGGATAAGAATGTGATCGAGGCGGCTGATGTGGAGGCTGTGACGACAGAGCAGACCACGAACAAAATTTTTGATATGGTAAATGCAATCGCAGAGCACAATCAGAAAAAGGCACTGGATCTGTATTATGATCTTCTGACGTTAAAAGAGCCTTCTATGCGAATTATGTTTTTGATCTCCAGACAATTTCAGATTCTCTTGAATATCAAGGATATGGCTGGAAAAGGTTTTGATAATAATACGATGGCGCAGAAAGCAGGAATCCCGCCATTCGCAGTACGAAGAAATGTAACGCAGGCGAAAGGCTTTACGATGCAGCAGTTAAAACAGGCGATCCGGGATGGAGTTGATTTTGAGGAAGCAGTCAAGACTGGGCGTATGAATGACCAGATGGCAGTAGAATTATTTTTGATGAAATACAGTAAATAACAGAGCGTTCGCTTTGCGGACATTTCTGTTATCAGAAATAAAAAATCACCAGTATGACGGTACTGGTGATCTTTTTGAATTCGCGAATTTTAATTTATCTTCTATTAAGCTAATGTGTTAACAAGTTTTGTTAAACGAGAAACTTTTCTAGCAGAATTGTTTTTGTGATAAACACCCTTAGAAGCAGCGCTTTCGATAGTAGAAATTGCAACTGTTAATGCAGCTTTTGCAGCTTCTTTATCGTTTGCAGCAACAGCAGCCTCAACTTTTTTGGTTACTGTTTTAACTTCGGATCTGATAGATTTGTTTCTAGCAGCTTTTGTTTCAGTTACTAAAATTCTCTTCTTTGCAGATTTAATGTTAGCCAATCTGTACACCTCCAATTTTTTTATGATTGTAATTGTTCATGATTGTTACATTAAAGCCGGACACGGACAGTTCAATGTAAACATACTAGAGTAGTATAGGACATTTCTATAAGGCTGTCAATATATAAAATGACATTTTTTTCAAAAAATACGGATAAACTTAAAATGTCAGGGACATACTAATTGAAATCAGTGGATGAAAACGATATGCCACAAGAGAGAAAAGAGGAGAAACGCATATGTACCAGATCAGGACAGACCTAGCATTAGAGACACAGGAAAAAATGCAGGAAGATAAGGTGGAACTGAAAGGAGTCCGTTTTTCGGAGGAGCAGGTCAATAAAAATCTGACGATCAGCACCGTAGTGATCGAAACAGAGAACGGTGCAAAAGCCATGGAAAAACCAAAGGGAACATACATTACGATCGAGGCGTCGAATATGGATGAGGAGGACGAGGATTATCACAGAGAAATCTCAGAGCAGCTTGCGAAGGTGTTAAAACAGCTTATCAATGTAAAAAAGGAGGATGTATCTGTTTTGATCGTAGGGCTTGGCAACCGGGCAGTCACGCCTGATGCACTTGGCCCGAGAGTGGTAGATAATCTATACATTACGAGGCACATTATCAATGAATATGGAAAATATGCCTTTGGGAAGGAGCATGTCAACCGTGTGAGCAGTATTGTACCGGGAGTGATGGCACAGACAGGGATGGAATCCATGGAAATCGTAAATGGGATTGTAAAAGAGACAAAACCGGATGTTGTGATCGCAATCGATGCGCTTGCTGCAAGAAATACGAAGCGGTTAAACCGCACAATTCAGGTAACAGATACCGGAATCAATCCGGGAAGCGGGGTTGGCAATCACAGACATGGACTTAATGAAAAAAGCATCGGAGTCCCGGTCATCGCGATTGGAGTGCCAACGGTCGTGGATGCCGCAACCATTGTCAATGACACTATGTTTAATCTTATCACAGCCATGAATGAGAGCAGTGAACTGCAGACACTTGGAAATACATTAGGAGAATTAAACGAGACGGAAAAGTATGAACTGATCCGGGAACTGTTAGCACCGAACCTGAACACTATGTTTGTGACACCCAAAGATATTGATGAATCGGTAAAACGTCTTAGTTTTACAATTTCAGAGGGGTTAAACATTGCGTTGATCGACAGCAACATTTTTGCATAATGAATGGAAACTGGCATAAGTTGTATTATGTATTTTCATGGATATCGAAAAAGAAGATTAAAAAATAAATGTAAAAAATACATGACTGCGATATTGATTGCTGTGGCACTTTTTACTTTTTTTGTGCAGCGGAAGGAACTTTGGAGTATTGGGCAAAAAGCAGCAGTTAAAATGGCGGGAGCGCAGGTGATGAATGTGTTAGCACCCGGTCTTGGCTATGAGACGGATGAAGACAGCAGGCACATTCTTGCAAAAGCAGAAAAAATTCTGTTCCCGATTACGGAATATACGACAAAGATGCAGTCCTATGAGACGGATGCAGAGAGTACTTTGTCTTATGAGATGATCCTTGCGATGGAGGCGCTTGACGAAAACTATGTGGACGAGAACGGACAGGTTGTATTGAAAAACAATGTGGCAGAGGAAGCACAGGTGTCAGGTGATTCACAGAATATAGGAGCAGCGCAGGTGCCAGATATTTCTCAAGATGAGGAAGGGGTGCAGAACCCAGAACAACCGCAGGATGCAGATCAGTCACAGGATTTCGCGCAGGCAGGAGAAAACGGTAATTCAGCAGCAGAAACCACCCTCACAGTCGCCCCTCCGGCGGTTGCAACACAGAAAGCAGTCGAGTACTCTCTGGATAAATTAAACGATTTTGATTATCTGGTGCAGAATTTTTATCAGGTTGACAGTACTACAACTATAAAAAGTGATCAGTTAAACGTGGAAGCACTCACAGGAAAAAATATGAAGATTGCGCATGATGCAGGCACTCCCCAGATTTTAATTTATCATACACATTCTCTGGAGGGGTACGCAGATTCCATTCCGGGAGACCGCTCGACGACAGTTGTGGGGGTAGGAGATTATCTGACGGAACTGCTGACACAGCAATATGGATATAATGTGATTCATGATACCGGGGAATATGATACTGTCCGAGATAAAGCTTACTCGAAGGCAGCACCGGCAATTGAACAGATTTTAGCAGATAATCCAAGTATTGATGTGGTGATCGATCTGCACAGGGACGGTGTGGGAGAGAATACAAGACTTGTCACGAATGTCAATGGAACCGATATGGCAAAAGTGATGTTTTTTAATGGATTAAGCAGGACAACAAAACTCGGTGATATTTCGTATCTGTATAACCCATACATAGCGGATAATCTGGCATTTTCGTTTCAAATGCAGCTTACCGCAGCAGAGTACTATCCGGGATTTACTAGAAAAATCTACCTCAAGGGCTACCGCTTTAATATGCACTATTGCCCGAAAACACTGCTGGTGGAAGTGGGAGCCCAGACGAACACGGTTCAGGAGGCAAAAAATGCAATGGTTCCGCTTGCGGACATTCTGAATAAAGTGCTTTCGGAGTGACAGTTGTACATATCAGAGAACGTAATGTTACTAAAATGAGGTACGAGTGAACAGTAACAACGTAATTTAATGAAAAATATAAAACTTTTGAATTTTAATGCTTTTTTTTGGGAGATATGATAAGATATAAAAAAGCAGTTTTTCTATATTACCTGCACGGTCGTTGTATTTGATACGGTCTGACATGGACTTTTTATAGTATTGGCAGCTATGGGTATAGTTGTTCACAGCGATAAGGGCGTGCAGTGTTCACAAATACTTTTAATTCTATCAATATTCCCTGAAAATCTTGCTTTTGAACACCCATTGTAATATAAAGCAGGATTGTAATCAGGTAGAAGATGGTTTACGGCATGATTTTCAGTTTGAGAATGGAACTGGAACGGCAGAAAAATGTACTTATGTATCCAGCCTGCTTTATAAGTTTTTTATTAAGGAGGAAAAGATATGAGTGGAAACAGAGAGTACAAAAGTGATGTGTTCTGCATGCTGATGCAGGACAAAAGGAGAGCACTCGAACTTTACAATGTGATGAATGGATCTTCCTATGATGATCCGGATGCTGTTGAAATGAAAACATTAGACGGCGGTATCTCATTGTCGGTCAGGAATGATGCGGCGTTTGTTGTGGATGCAAGGCTCAGTATTTATGAACATGAGTCAACTGTGTGTCCGAATATGCCGGTTCGAAGCCTTATCTACTTTACAGCAATACTTTCCGAGTATTTAAACTGCAGGGATGATGGAAGCAAAATCCATAAGAATATATATGGACGAAGACTTGTCCGAATACCGACACCACAGTTTGTGGTCTTTTATAATGGCGAAGAAAAACAGCCAGAGATACAGGAATTAAGACTTTCAGATGCATTTGAAAAACCTATGGATGATCCGAAACTGGAATTGAAATGTATGGTTTATAACATCAATACAGGAAAGAATAAGGAAATCATGGATCAATGTCAGTGGTTAAACGAATACATGATTTTTGTAAATAAAGTCAGGGAATATCATCATGAACATACGGAACAGGAATTATTATCTGATATCGAAAAAGCGATAGATTATTGTATTGATAATAATATTTTACGGGATTTTCTTAAAACGCGCAGAAGTGAGGTGGTAAAGAATATGCAGCTTGATTATACGTTTGAACGTCAGATCGAACTTGAGCGTGCAGATGCAATTGAAGAAGGCCGAGAAGAAGGTCGAAGAGAAGGTCGTGAAGAAGGCCGAAGAGATAAAATATACCCTATAAAGTGGACACGATAAGAAGAAGGGTTCCTGAAGAATGGA